>WBZQ01001647.1_pt1 | contig 15190 bp, 14 predicted proteins | sample 5204251 | NCBI WGS metagenome assembly WBZQ01 (sample SAMN12412402, study PRJNA552823) | activated sludge metagenome | isolation source: activated sludge from nitrification reactor of wastewater treatment plant... | place: USA: Virginia | collected 2017-09 | reverse complement strand
GGGGCCGTCAGGCTCATGAACGAGCGTTCACGATAGGAAATGACGGCCAGCGCGCCACAGTGTGCACTACGTGCCCAAATAATTCACACTCGAAACGCGTTCAGGTCCGCTCAACCCTCAAGAATGAACCCACAATCGGTGACAAGTCGCCTGAAATCGGCGTAACTGTGTGATGGGGCACAAATCACCAGGTCATTGCCACTGGGGCTTGTGGCCACCTCGAAGCTAACTCCCGCCTCATGCGCAATCAGCAATGCGGCGGCACGATCCCAGTGATGCACGCATTCCTCGACATAGCCATCACCCTTGCCAGCGGCCACCATGCAGATATCGAGCGCGGCCGAGCCCATCCGCCGAATGTCGCGCACCCGAGGCAACATCTGGGCGACGTAACGCGCCTGAAGCGCGCGCACCTGAGGTTGATAGTTGAAGCCAACGTGAATCAAGCGATGGCCCATATCAACTTGGTGGCGCACTTGAATCGGCTCACCGCTGAGGAACGCCCCATGCCCGCGGGCGGAGGTATAGACGGCGCCGTGGGCCGCGTGGACCACTCCAGCAAGCACCTGAGTCGAGGACTCTGCGGCAATTGAGATCGCCCACTGATCAATTCCGTACAAGTAGTTGACCGTGCCATCAATGGGATCAACGACCCACCGGATCCCCGACGTGCCCTCGCGGCCATCTCCCTCCTCGCCCAAGAACCCGTCGTCTGGTCGGGCTTGGAGCAAGCGCCGACGAATCAGTTGCTGCACAGCCTGATCGGCTGCCGTTACAACATCGGTTTCTGACGTCTTGGTCTGTGCGACATCGACACCGCCGCTGCGCATCTGGTGGGCCAAGGCAACTGCCTCTTCGGCAACGCTCGCCGCAAGGGCAAGGAGGTCACGGTTCAGGCTCATGAGGTCTCCCAGATCGCGGGGCGCTGAACCCGTGGATTGGGGCAGCAGGTCTGGCTGCACACACTCGGACACGGGCCGAGGGTGCCAGCTGTCGGTTGGTCTGCGGTCTCTCCCCTAGCCAAAGTCGCGCGCTCTTGGAGGAGGTCAACCAGACCGGCAACGAAGTCAGGGTGGGTGCCAGCCGTAGGCGCACGTCTAGCTTCCAGCCCCAATGTGGCTGCTGAGGACATCGCTTCGGTATCGAGGTCATAGATCACTTCCATGTGATCGGAAATGAATCCCAGCGGGATCATCACCACATGGGTCGTGCCTGCATCCGCGAGATCGCGCAGGTGATCATTGATGTCGGGTTCGAGCCACGCCATGCCTGGTGGCCCCGAGCGAGAGCAGAAAACCAAATCAGCTTGATAGTCACCAACCTGGCCCAAGATTGCACGCATCGCATCGAGGTGTTGGTCGACGTACGCCCCGCCGGTGGGGCCGCTGGTTGAGTTCATCGTCTCGGGGATCGAGTGCGTCACGAAAGCCAATCGGGTGTGCGCAGGCATACCTTCCAAAGTGTCGCGAACCCCCTGAGCCATCGCGAAGATGAACCCTGGCAGGTTGAAGTAATGCCTCACGCGATCCAAGTGAGGCGAGCCAGGCACGGCCTGGGCCGCGTCGTGGAGGTTCTCGCGATATTGGCGGCACCCTGAGTACGACGAATACGCCGAGGTGACGATGCACACAACTCGCTGAGCCCCCTCATCACGCAGTCTCTCCAGCGCGTCAGGAAGGTAGGGATCCCAGTTTCGATTGCCCCAATGGATCGGAATGGAGATGCCGCGCTCAACCATTTCGCGCTCCAGCGCACCCATCAAGGCTTTGTTCTGGTCATTGATCGGGCTCTTGCCACCGAAACCGAAGTAGTGCTCCCCCACCACCTTCAGACGCTCATCTGGGATGTCTTTGCCGGCGGTGACATTGCGCAGAAACGGCACCACATCCTCAACCCGCTCCGGACCGCCGAACGAAACCAGTAGCACCGCGTCGTAGGGGGCAAGAGACGATTCGTTGTCGATCACCCAACGATCGTAGAGTTCCTCTGGTGTTGAGCAACTTCGTGGGCAATTACGCGGCCGTCCTGAAACAGCCCGGTGCCTTGCGGTTCTCGCTCACTGGCCTGGTGGCCCGCCTGCCGATCTCGATGGTCACCTTGGGCATCGTGCTCCTCGTCTCAGCGCGCACCGGTTCCTACGCCGCCGCAGGTCGGGTCTCAGCTGCCTACGTGATAGCGAATGCCCTCGCTGCTGTGCCTCAGGGTCGCCTGATGGATCGGCTGGGTCAGCGCCGCGTCTTCGGGATCGGCTCCATGGTGTTCGCTCTTGGGTTGGGCACCCTCATCTACGCCGTACTCCACGGGTGGAGCGCGCCTTGGCCACACCTGGCTGCGATCCTCACGGGTTTGGCTCAACCCATCATTGGCTCAGGAGTGCGGGCCAGGTGGCAACACCTGCTCGATGACCCCGATCACCTGCAAACGGCCTTCGCTTTTGAGGCGGTGTCCGATGAGTTGGTGTTCATGCTCGGACCGACGCTGGTGACGTTCCTGGCGACCCTGGTGCACCCAGCCGCAGGACTCCTCACCGCCCTGGCTGTTGGGCTAGTCGGCGGACTAGCGCTCGCGGCTCAACGCTCCACCGAACCACCTGTGCTAGCCGCGCACGCCCACGGAGAACGCGTGCGCATGCCGTGGGGTGCCTTGCTGCCACTCACGCTTGGCGGCGCCTCTCTTGGGATCTTGTTCGGAGCAACCGAAGTCGCGACCGTCGCATTTGCCGATGAGGTGAGCACCAAGGCCTTCTCAGGACTGCTGTTGGCTATCTGGTCATTTGGGAGTTTGCTGGCGGGTGCGCTGACGGGCGCGGTCACGTGGAAGATCGGCACGCTAGCCAGACTTCGCCGAGGCGCCTTCGCGCTGACCTTGATGATGACGATCACCCCCTTCATCGGCGTCTTATGGCTGCAAGCCCTCGTGCTCTTTGGCGCCGGATTTGCGATCTCACCTACCTTGATTGCCGCAGTGTCGCGCCTTGAAGAGGTCACCCCTCGTGCCAGATTCTCCGAGGCGATGGGGCTTCTTCACACCGGTTTGGCTGCAGGCACCGCCCCTGGGGCTGCCTTCGGTGGGCTCGTTGTGGACCATTACGGCGGGTCTGCGGCGTACTGGATCGGCGTAGCCGGGGCGGGGTTAGCCCTGCTGTGCGGCCTGCTTGCTCGTGAGCCGAAGGCTGACTGATGCTGACCGGCTTCGACTTTGTGTCAGCGGTGCGAGCGCTCGCCCCAGGAGCCGACCTGATCGACGTCGAAAGCCGAGTGGACCAACTCATGGCCCGATGGTCTGAGCCACACCGCAAGTACCACACCACCGTGCACCTAGCCGAGGTCCTCGCCGCCGGTGAGCAACTACGACATGCTGGCGAACTCACCCGCCGTGACCTGCCACTGTTCCACCTCGCGGCCTGGTTCCACGACGCGGTCTACGACGTACACAGCCCCGGCAACGAGGCCGGCAGTGCCTCGCTTGCCCATAGGTGGCTCACAGATCTCGGGGTGCCGCCGCGCGACGTGGCTGAAGTCGAGACGCTCATCACCCTGACCACGATGCACCACGTGGAGGACCTCACCAGCCTGCGTGCAGCCTTCCACGACGCCGACCTATGGATCCTTTCCGCCCCCACGCCGAGATACGCCGCCTACCGACTTCAGGTGCGCGAAGAGTTCGCCCACGTGCCCGACTCACACTTCGCCATGGGCCGCGCCGCCGTGATCCGCCCCTTCGCCGAGCGCGCCAGCATCTACCTCACCCGCCTAGGCCGAGAGGCATGGGAACCCCGAGCGCGCGTCAACCTCGAAGCCGAACTAGCCGAACTCACCTCCTCGCCTGGGTTTTTCTAGGAAGCAGGCGAAAAGTCACAAGTAAACCTGTGACTTTGTCGCTTTGCCGGGAGGATCTCCCCCGCAAAGCGACAAACATCCGGGTGAAGCACCCCTATGAGTTCTGCCCATCGAGGCAACACGCATCAGCGTGGAGATTCCGAGACTCATGAGGGTGAAGGGGACGAAGTACGGCGTACTTCCCATGCAAAACTTGCGCTTCCCATGTGAAGTTTCACAGGGGAAGCGCAAGTTTCACCGGGTACCCGGTGAAACTTCACCCCTCAAGCGGCGCCCCAAAGAGGTGCTCAGCCAACGGCCACCAGAACAACTCCCCACACCGTTCACGGAACTGGGTGAACCTCACCCACTCGACACCACCAATGCCGTCATCGTCATCAATGAGCGCGAGCCGCACTGAGTCGAGCCGTGCACCGAAGACCTGCATCAGATCACCGGTCGGGTGCCACAAGTGCCCTCCGGAGCGGTTGCGGAAGCGCTCGTAACCAATCGGGACAACGGCCTCGGGGCGAAGCACGAGTCCGGTTTCTTCGAGCGTTTCGCGGACTGCAGTGGCCAGGGGGGCCTCATCACCTTCGCGCCAACCTCCTGGCGGGCCCCACTCGTTGCGTCGGTGGCTGAACACAACCGCGAAGTCACCAGCCGAGTCCTGCACAAACACCGTGGCGCAAAAGACCCTCGCCTCGATGGCCAACTGGCTAGAGGCGATGAGGTCGACATCAGCGACGCCTTGGTCGGCGAACACCACGCGGGGCACCACTGCGATGCCGTGTTCGCCCTTGCGTTTTCGCAATCTCAATCCTGCGTGGTGCAGTTTGCGGACCAGATCGGCGGCACTTGCTGGCTGGGCACCTGCCTCGATCATGGCGTCGTACCACTGCGCGGGAACGTCGTAATGGTCTCCATCAAAGCCTCTGCGCGGGATGCCGACGCGAGCAGCGAAGTCGTGCAGTTCCTCAGTGGAACTATCGCTGATGAGGTGCGACCAGACCCGGCCATGTGCCGCAGTGTCGGGCGGATCGATCCAGATACCCACGCTGAACGCTCCTTTCCCGGGCGGTGGCCCATCGTAAGGGTGCGCGCCACGCGACGAAGATCCACCGATCCGACCTGGAGCGCGTTTAGGGTTTGCCCATGAGCCGTGCTTCTCGGACCCAGGATCTCTGGTGAACGCCGTCTCGGACGCAGTACGCCTGCCCGAGGCGGGTGCCGAACTCACCCCGCTTCGCATTTCTCGTGACCACTCGCATTTGGTAGTTATCGACGGCGACGGCAACGAATACACCATTCCGTTGGGCCAGCAACTTCAAACACAGCACAGTCAGACTCATCCCAGTCCGACCCAACCCAGCCAAACTTCGCACAGTGAGCAGAAAGTGGAGACGCCCATGACCAGCGGCCCCACCGAAAGCGCCCTCCGTCCGCGTGACATCCAACAGCGCATCCGTGCTGGCGAGTCTGTCGAGCATGTAGCGGACGTCGCCGGCACCAGCGTTGATCGGGTCATGGTGTACGCCTCCCCCGTGCTCGCCGAGCGCGAACACATCGCCTCCACCGCCCTGACAGCGTCAGTACGACGACGCGCGAGCGATCCCGAAACGACCGAGCGCACGCTGGGTGTCTCAACCGAACTACGTCTGCGCGAGGCCGGGCTCGACCCGGAGACGGCAGTCACCTGGGATGCCTGGCGCCGAGCCGACGGCAAGTGGGCTTTGGTAGCCACCTATGACCACGGTCGTGAGCGACGAGCAGAGTTCACGTTCGATGTTCGTGGCCGATTCGTGGTCCCCGACTCTGACGAGGCTCGTTGGCTTGTCGGCGACGGGCACTTTGATGCGATTACCCACGCCGAGGTTGCCGTGCTCGGCGACGACGCCATTGATTTGGTTCACGCAGATGCAGATTGGATTGGCACCAGCCCAGTCGTGAGTGCACCAGAGCCAACGATCACCCCTGCGCCCCCAGTCGTCGAAGAAGCCACCCCTGAGCCTCAACTGATCCAACCCGAACCTCCGCGTAGTCGGCGCAAGGGCCGCTCCTCGGTGCCGAGTTGGGACGAGATCATGTTCGGTGGCCCCCAAGATTGAGCCGAGATCCGAGCGCCTTAAGCACCGCGCTCGATCGGTCGTGAACGATCCGTGATCCATCCGCTCCAACTGGGCGCGAACAGCTTTCCCACGATGCCTGCGACTTCCATCGCCAAGAGGTCATGGCATGCCGTCACCCCCGAACCGCAGTAGACGGTTGCTCCCTCAAGCCCTTCATAGAGGCGGGCCAACTCGGCAGCAGGCTTGAATGTGCCCTCAGGTGTCAGGTTGTCATCTGTTGGACGATTCATGGCCCCCGGGATGTGTCCGGCCACCGGATCAACTGGCTCCTCATCCCCTCTGAACCGAGAGGGTGCTCGCGCGTCAATCAAGCAGGATTGAGCCAAGACGTCCTCAGCATCAACCTGCGGCATCGCACCAGGCCTTGCCACAAAGTCTCCAGGCGCTGTTGGTGACGAGCCCTCAGCGGCCTCTCCTCTCCAGGCACCCAAGCCACCGTCAAGCACCCGCACATTGGTGTGGCCGGCCCATCGAAGCAACCACCAACAGCGCGCGGCGGCGCGACCAGACCAGTCGTCATAAACCACGACGGGCACGTCGTTGCACACTCCCGCAGCACGCATTGCCGCCTCAAATGCGGCCACGTCAGGCAAGGGGTGTCTGCCTCGCTCATCTGGGGGTGCGGCCAGTGCCGTGTCGAGGTCGACGTAGTGAGCCCCGGGGATGTGGCGCTCGACGTACTCCTCAAAGCCCGCAGGCCCGCCGAGTCGATAACGCACATCAAGCAAGACAGGCGCGCCTTTGTACAGACAAGCTTCCAATTCGTTAGCGTCCATCAGGGGTGTTTGCACCCCAGAACACTGCCACGCATGGGCGAGCCGCGCCTAGAGTGTCACCTACGTCACGTACCTACTTGGGAGGATCTGTTGTCCACCACCGCTGGCTCGGCTCGAGCAACACGCGTCAGAGCCATCGCTGAGCACCATCGCGCCATGCGCGGACCGTTGCTCCCGATCCTGCACAACGTTGTTTCCGAGTTCGGCTACATCAGTCGCGAGGATGTCGAAAGCATCGCCGATGTGCTCAACTACTCCATCGCTGATGTGCACGGCGTCGTGACGTTCTATGAAGACTTTCCCACCGAGCCGCCTGCACCTGATCCCGTCAGGATCTGTCGCGGAGAGGCCTGCCAAGCAGTGGGCTCTCAGCAGTTGTACGACGACGCAGTTGCCGCCGGGCTCAACGTGCACCAGGTCTTTTGCCTAGGCAACTGCGCACTTGGGCCTTCGGGCACGATCAAGGGCACCCTGCAGGGTCGACTCGATCTCGCCAAGGTGCAAAAGGCGGCGACGGCATGAGTGTTGTCTGGGTGCCGGGCGACGCCGCGGCCGTCAGTGTCGGCGCCGATGAGGTCGCCGCAGCCTTCGCTGCTGCCGGGGCGGTCGTCAAGCGCAATGGCTCGCGGGGGATGCTCTGGCTTGAGCCTCTTGTCGAGGTCGAGACCGACTCGGGTCGCGTCGGCTATCCCAATGTTGACCCAGCCGATGTGGGCGCCGTGTTGGACTCCACTGCGGAGTCGATCGGAGACCCGGCAGCGCATCCGTGGCTTGCTCGCCAGCAGCGGGTGAGCTTCGCACGCGTTGGCGTGATTGACCCTCAAGACCTGGCCGACTACGAAGCCCACGGTGGGTGGGCCGGTCTGCGCACGGCTTTGTCGATGACCCCAGAGGCGGTCGTTCAAGCCGTGCTTGACTCGGGCCTTCGTGGACGCGGCGGGGCAGGATTTCCCGCTGGCATCAAGTGGCAGACCGTAGCTGGCACCACGAGTGATCAGAAGTTTGTGTGCTGCAATTTCGATGAAGGCGACTCAGGCACTTTTGCGGACCGCATGATCGTCGAAGGCGACCCCTTCACCTTGATCGAAGGCATGATCATCGCGGCCTACTCCGTGGGGGCAAGCGAAGGCTATGTCTACGCCCGCTCCGAATACCCTCATGCCGTCGCAGCGCTGAGGCAAGCGATCGCCACTGCCTACCGCGAGGGCTTCTTGGGTGCCGACGTGTGTGGCAGCGGGTTCGCCTTTGACCTGCACGTGCGCGTGGGTGCCGGGGCGTACATCTGCGGTGAAGAGTCCTCGATGCTGGAGAGTCTGGAGGGCAAGCGCGGTGAAGTGCGGGCCAAGCCGCCGATCCCAGCGATCGCTGGCTTGTTTGGCCGACCCACCTTGGTTAACAACGTGCTGTCGCTGTGCGCCGTACCGATGATCTTGGCTGACGGTGCTGCGGCGTACTCCGAGTACGGCGTGGGCCGATCACGCGGCACACAAGTGTTCCAACTCGGCGGCAACATCGCCCAGGGCGGCATTGTCGAACTCCCCTTCGGCGTCACTCTCGGTGAACTGGTCAATGACTTCGGTGGCGGCACGATGTCGGGTCGACCAGTTCGCGCTGTTCAAGTCGGCGGCCCCTTGGGCGCCTACCTCCCACCCAGCCAATTCGACTTGCCCATGGACTACGAAGCGTTCGCAGCTGCCGAGGCCATGGTCGGTCACGGCGGCATCGTGGTCTTTGACGACTCGGTCAACATGGCCTCCATGGCGAAGTTCGCTTTCGAGTTCTGCGCAGCCGAATCGTGTGGCAAATGCACCCCGTGTCGCATCGGGTCCGTGCGCGGTGGAGAAGCCATGCAGCGGGTTATGGACGGCATCGACGTCAGCGCCAACCTGATGTTGATCGATGACCTGTGCACGACCATGACCAAGGGTTCCTTGTGCGCCATGGGTGGACTGACGCCAATGCCGGTGCAGTCAGCGATCAAACACTGGCCCGAAGACTTTGATGTTGAGCTTGTTGAGCAGGAGATCTCATGACCACCTTCGCCCCTGAACCTGATCTGGGCACCCCTGCAGTTGCAGCCTCCACTGAGGTCACGCTGAGCATCGACGGGCAGGAAGTCACAGTCCCCTCGGGCACCTCGGTCATGCGTGCGGCTGCAACTGCCGGGATTGAGATCCCCAAACTCTGCGCGACCGACAGCCTCAACTCTTTCGGTTCCTGCCGGATGTGTCTGGTCGAAGTCGAAGGCCAACGCGGCACCCCCGCGTCGTGTACGACGCCGTGCACCGACCAGATGGTCGTCACGACCACCTCTGAATCGGTGAAGGACCTGCGGCGCAACGTCTTGGAGTTGTACCTCTCCGACCACCCGGCCGACTGTGACGGCTGCGCGCGCGGCAACTGCGAGATCCAAGGACTCGCCCGCGATCTTGATGCCTCCACGATCCGCTACGGCTTCGGCGCCCGGCACACCGATGCCGTGCCAGACCAGACCAACCCCTATTTCGATTACGACCCGGCTGCGTGCATCGTGTGTTCGCGCTGCGTGCGCGCGTGTGGCGAAGTGCAGGGAACCTTTGCGCTCACAGTCGAGGGGCGTGGATTCGACTCACGCATCTCCCCTGGGGGAACCGACTTCTTGGCCTCCGAATGCGTTTCCTGTGGTGCCTGCGTGCAGGCCTGCCCGACCGACGCGCTCGTGGAGAAGTCACTGGTCACCTTGGGCATGCCCACGCGCAGTGTCGAGACCACGTGCGCCTACTGCGGCGTCGGCTGTTCTTTCCGAGCCGAAGTCAGTGATGGGGGCGACGTCGTACGCATGGTCCCGTCGAAGGCTGGAGGAGCCAACGAAGGCCACAGTTGTGTCAAGGGCCGCTTCGCCTACGGCTATGCCTCCCACCAGGACCGCCAACTCAAGCCGATGGTGCGCGAGAGCATCAACGACGAGTGGCGCGTGGTCTCCTGGGAAGAGGCGATCGACAAGATCGCCACCGGTTTCAAGGCCCTGCAGTCGACCTACGGTGTCGGCGCGATCGGTGCGATCTCATCATCGCGATGCACCAACGAAGAGGTGTACGTCGTCCAGAAGATGGTGCGTGCCGCCTTTGGAAACAACAACGTCGACACCTGCGCCCGGGTGTGTCACTCCCCCACCGGCTACGGCTTGAGCCACGCCTTCGGCACGTCTGCTGGCACCCAGGACTTCAAGTCAGTCGAGTCTGCCGATGTCGTCTTGCTGATCGGGGCAAACCCCACTGATGCCCACCCAGTGTTCGGCTCGCGCTTGAAGAAACGTCTGCGTCAGGGAGCCGAGATCATTGTGGCTGACCCACGCCGGATTGATTTGGTGCGCAGCCCCCACATCGAGGCCGCCCACCACCTGCCGTTGCTGCCTGGCTCCAACGTCGCGTTCGTCAATGCGATGGCCCACGTGATTGTCACCGAGGGCTTGCACGACCTGGAGTTCATCGAGAGTCGCTGCGAAAACGCCGAGGGCTACCTGGCCTTCATCGTGCAAGAGAGCAACTCTCCAGAGGCCACAGCCGAGATCACCGGCATTGACCCGGTGTCGTTGCGTGCGGCCGCACGGTTGTACGCCTGCGCTCCTAACGGCGCGATCTATTACGGCCTGGGCGTCACCGAGCACAGCCAAGGCTCAACCATGGTCATGGGCATGGCGAACCTGGCCATGATTACCGGCAACCTGGGCCGCGAAGGCGTCGGCGTCAATCCATTGCGCGGCCAAAACAACGTGCAGGGCTCATGTGACATGGGCTCTTTCCCCCACGAGTTCCCGGGCTATCGCCACGTGTCGCTCGATGATGTGCGAGCGATCTTTGAGCGCACCTGGGGGTTGACCTTGGATGCCCAGCCGGGTCTGCGCATTCCGAACATGTTCGACGAGGCCCTGGGCGGTTCATTTAGAGGCCTGTTCGTCCAAGGCGAAGACATCGCTCAATCCGACCCCAACACCGCACATGTCGAAGCAGCACTGCGTTCGATGGAGTTGGTGGTCGTTCAAGACCTGTTCTTGAACGAGACTGCGAAGTTCGCGCACGTGTTCTTGCCAGGAACCAGTTTCTTGGAGAAGGACGGCACATTCACTAACGCCGAGCGCCGCATCAACCGGGTTCGACCAGTCACTGCCAGTAAGACAGGCAAGGATGAGTGGGAGATCATCTGTGACGTGGCCACCGCGTTGGGCTATGAATTGAGCTACGACAATCCCTCGCAGATCATGGATGAAATCGCCGCGACCACTCCGACCTTCGCCGGTGTTTCCTTCGCTCGCCTTGATGCCGAGGGGTCGATGCAGTGGCCGGTCAACGACGCCGCTCCTGATGGCACGCCCACCATGCACGTCGGTGGCTTTGTGCGAGGGCTAGGACACCTGACTGAGACCCACTTCGTGCCGACGACCGAGCGCACCAACCGCAAGTTCCCGCTCATCCTCACCACTGGGCGGATCCTGTCGCAGTACAACGTGGGCGCACAGACTCGACGTACTGCGAACCAAACCTGGCACCCTGAAGACATCTTGGAGATCCACCCATCCGATGCCCAGATGCGCGGCATCGCGACGGGCGATCTGGTCTCGCTGTCATCTCGGGTTGGCAGCACGGTCTTGCATGCGGAGGTCTCTGAGCGCATGCAACCTGGAGTGGTTTACACCACCTTCCACCACCCGGTGACGGGCGCCAACGTAGTCACGACCGAGAATTCCGATTGGGCCACCAACTGCCCCGAATACAAGGTCACCGCTGTGCAAGTTGACGTAGCCAACTCTCAAGCAAGTCAGCACGACCTGAGTCTGGAAGGGGCTAGCTGGTGATTGCGCAACCTGCGGTGATCCGCCTAGGCAACGATATTGCTCGCCAATTTGCCCACATGCCCGAGCGCACAGCCGCCGAGGAGATCGCGACGCACATTGAGAAGTTTTGGACTCCCAAGATGCTCAATGAACTCTTCGACCTGGCAAAGCCTTCGAACCCCGACATCGACCCTTTGTTGATCCACGCTGTGTCGTGCATGGTTGTTGACGACGTCGACCACGATGAACTGGTGGAGCCATCGGGTGGCTGAACTCCAGTTCTTCACCGGCACTATGGACTCTGGCAAGAGCACACTCGCGCTGCAGACCAATCACAACCACGCCGCACGCGGCCGTCAAGGACGCATCTTCACCACGCTCGACCGAGCGGGGGCGGCCACGCTGTCCTCGCGCCTGGGGTTGACCCACAGCGCGGTCGAAGTCACTACTGACTTCAACTTCTGGCATTACGTCGTTGACACTCTGACTCGTGGTGGCCGCATCGACTACCTGATTTGTGATGAGGCGCAGTTCTATCAACCAGTGCAGATCGATCAACTGGCGCGCATCGTCGACGACCTCCAAATCGATGTGTTTTGCTTTGGCATCCTCAGCGACTTTCGTACCGCGCTGTTCCCCGGCTCTCAACGCCTCGTGGAGCTAGCAGATCGGATGCACGTGCTCCAGGTCGAAGCACTGTGCTGGTGTGGCCGCAAAGCCACCCATAACGCTCGCACCGAAAATGGCGACATGGTCACTGAAGGCGATGTGATCGTCGTGGGTGACGTCGACACCGACCACGAAACCGTCGTGGGCTATGAGGTGCTGTGCCGGATGCATCACCGACGTCGCATGAGCGCACAACGAGCGCGCGCGGTCTCGTTGGCACCAGATCCTTTGCCATTTGAGGACTAGCTCTGCGGAACTAGTGCACCACGATGGGGATCAGCATCTCTTGGTCTGTCATGGCGCCGTGCATCCCCACCAATTGAGTTTCAATCGCAAAGTCGCGCGAAGACAGCACCGCTAACTCAGGCCCACAGACCACCATGAGGTCACCTAACCGGGGCGCAACCTCAGGATCGACCTCGCCAAACCACCCGGCCGCGACACCTTCCTCACGGGTCACGATGGTGGCGCGATCACCCAGGTAGTCAGACCATGCCTGCCGAACATCCTCAACGGCACCAGTTCGGCAGTAGAGGTGCCGAAATCGAGCTTCGCCACCGAGCAAGGTGAGCCCAGAGCGCAAATGTGGAACCTCGTCGATATCGACTCTCACGCTGGGATCAACCATGCCGTGATCGGCGACCACCAAGAGCTTGACCGAAGCCGGCAAAGACTCGCGAAGCTGCTCCAACGTGGCATCCGCGTCATCGAGAGCAGCGCGCCAGCGTGCCGAACCAACACCGTGAGCGTGTCCGGTGTGATCAGGGTCGTTGTCATAGATATAGGTCACCGAGGGCGCCCGCTGCGCCGCGCGTACGGCGTGATCGACGCGTTCGGTGAGGGTTTGAGCACCCACGAACCGCGCACCCCGCTGTCCGCATTGGGTCAGCCCTGAGTGTTCAAACTCAGCCTTGGAGATGACTGTGGTCGCGATCCCATGTCGCTCCAAGGTTGCGAAATAGGGCTCGTGTGGCTGCCAGCGCTGGGGATCAACGGACTTGTCCCAGCGCAATGCCTGGAGTAGCCGGTCGGTGCCAGGGATGCGACTGGTGAATCCCACCAGCCCATGGGCACCGGGCGGGAGTGCGGTGCCTAGAGAAGTCAGCGACGTCGCGGTGGTGGAAGGCACCCCACAGGTGCCCACCTTCATCGATCCTGAAGACAAGAACGGTGTCTGCTCGGTGTGACGCGCGAGGAGTTCGGCGCCTAGTCCGTCGAGTAGCACCACGACGTAGGCAGACGCCGGGGGCAACTCCAAGGCCCCTTCCCCTGGCATCCCAAGGGCCCGACCTACGGCAGGCAATACGTCGGCCAGCGACGCGCCTCCGTAGTCAGGAAGAACGTTCATCGCACCTGAGTCAGTTGCGAGAGAGCTTGAGAGAAGGTGACCAGTCGAGAGACTGCGTCTGGCCCGTCTGCAGCAGCCGAGACTCGCATCGAGAAGTCATCGGAGCCGATCATGCCGGTGTAACCGTGGTCGGCCTCGCATTGAGGGTCGTGACAAATCGCGGGCTCGATGTCGATGCGAGACACTCCACCCCACCCAACAGTCAGCACGGCCTCGGTTGGGGCAGGCACCCGCGAGCGATAACCGGCAGCGTTAGCGGTGATCTTGTTGATCACCACAGACTTCACCGATGACAACGACACTGCCTCGCTCGTGCTCGCGGTGTAGGGCTCAGGCAGCAAGTCATCGCCGGAGTGCTCATCGGTGTGGCACAGGATCAATCGGCTCGGCGTGAGCACGACCACGGTGATGTGGCGACGTACCTCATCGCGCTCGATCGTGGGCTCATGGTGCACAAGGAACGAAACAATCTCTTCGCCGGCCACAGAATCCATGACGCCGGCCGTGACCACGGCTGGGTAATAGCCCGCCTTTTCGATGGCCGCCACTAACTCTGCTGAAGTCTCACTCACGTGCACTCCCGAAGTGTTTCATGCCCCTAGGCATCAGGCAGACGGCGGACGAATTCCGAGGAGCGCGCATCGGCCACCGGCGCCACCCAGGCATCGGCGGACAAGACGTGTGCGCCTGCCACCGACACATGCACAAGTGAAAGGTCGAGACGCTGCAGTTGGGGCAGTTCATCCTTCATCAGGGCGACTCGTCCCAACAGGTCTTCCAGCGCTTCCACATTGACCAGCTCAGAGCCTCGATAGCCAAATAGCAGCGGGGACGCCTTGGGTGCGCGCACCATCTCGGAGACCTCTTGTCCGCTCAGAGGCGGAATGCGGAAGACGCGATCGCCGACGAGGTCCGAGAGGGACCCGGCGAGGGCGAAGGAAACCGTGGGACCAAAGAGTGGGTCTTCGAGCCCCTGGATCGAGACAGGCACGCCGGCTGGAGCATTTCGTTGTACGACGAACCCCGCCTGATCTGAGTCATCGATGATGTCGTTGAGCGCGGCCCATGCTTCTTGCATGTCAGCTCGGGTGGCGATCGAACGCCATACGTGTGCCATGTCGGGGCGGTTGCGCAGGCGTTCGACGGTGGCCTTCAAGACCACCTCCCCGCCTAGGCGTTGGGCAGCCTCGATGGCCTCATCACACGTGGTGACTTCGACGCGCTCCCACAACTCGATGCCGAAGCTGGCGAGCAGCTCGCCCACTTCTTCTGGACGCAGTTGTCGGCCATCGTGCGCACCCATCAACGACTTGGTGAGCAAGCGCTTAGCCCGAGCGACATCGGCCTCCTCGAAGGGCACTTCCACGTCGTCGGGGCGAGTCAGCCACGCTGAATATTCGACAACCTTGGCTAGTGCCCTCACTGCCGATTCCACGGCAGGGTACGACGGGACCGACCCGCGACCCACGATGCTTCCGGCCATGCCCGGGATTCGCAGCAGTTCAGGTAGGCCCTCAGATGCCAAGAATGTGGACACCAATGGCTTATCGGATTGTTCACCGACAGCGGCCAAGACATTGGCCACGGCCTCACCAGATGTGTTCAGCGGCGGAATGTAGACCGCCACAACTGAATCAACT
>WBZQ01001646.1_pt1 | contig 15192 bp, 12 predicted proteins | sample 5204251 | NCBI WGS metagenome assembly WBZQ01 (sample SAMN12412402, study PRJNA552823) | activated sludge metagenome | isolation source: activated sludge from nitrification reactor of wastewater treatment plant... | place: USA: Virginia | collected 2017-09 | reverse complement strand
ATCTTACTCGTGATTTGATAGGTGCAGATCCGCAGAGCGACTATCGCCTGGGGGGAACTGTTAGTTTTGCAGCTGTAACGGCCTTGCGCTTAGGCCGCCACCCCAGCGTAATCACCCGTGCTGCGCCGGACACCAATCTATCGGAGTTGCCAGCCGAGGTAGATCTCCATCGGCTGCCTAGCTCGGTAACCACCACATTTGCCAATATTTATACGCCAAACGGACGGGTGCAATATTGTTATACGCCAGCGGCAGCAATCCGGGCAGAAGATATTCCTGCGAATCTACGCCAGCCACGCGCCGTCCTGTTAGGCCCTCTGGTGAATGAAATCGGCCCGGACATTGCCCCAATTTTTCCAGAGTCAACGCTGGTCGTGGCGGTGCCTCAGGGATGGATGCGGCGTTGGGATGAGTCTGGGCGGGTCTTTAGCAAACCCTGGGAAACCGCAGAAGCCATTTTGCCTCATCTTGATGTACTCGTTCTTTCCTTGGAAGATATTAATTACGAACTGAATCGGCTTGAACCCTTCTTCCAACATGTACCGCTCGTCGTTCTCACAGAATATCGCGACGGCAGCACCCTCTATCGGCGGCGTGCCGATGGCACTATGCAGGAGATTAAGATTCCGCCACGGCCAGCCAATGAGGTTGATCCAACAGGCGCTGGCGATATTTTTGCCACTGCCTTTGTGGTCCGCTTACAAGAAACCGGTGATCCGGTTCATTCAGCCCGCTTTGCCAATGTCACGGCCTCGTTTGGGGTGGAAAAGGAAGGCGTGGCTGGAATTCCCAGTCGTGAACAAGTTTTTGCCTATATGCAGGAACATCCGTTTGAACCAACAGTCTGATCTGTTTTCATGACCGCGCGCATCTATTGTTTTGCGAATCAGAAAGGTGGGGTGGCTAAGACAACCACCGCCGTCAACCTTGGTGCTTGCCTTGCCGCTGTCGGACGCCGGATCTTGCTCGTAGACACCGATCCACAAAGTAATGCAACCACCAGCTTGGGCATTAACCCGCGCGAACTGAGCGCCAGTTTGTACGATGTTCTGGTCGATCAAGCACCGATTCAGCAAGTGCTAACGGTGACAGAGCAGTTAGGATTAGATTTGATCCCAGCCACCACCGATCTGGCTGGGGCCGAGCTTGAGATCGCCCGGCATATGGCGCGTGAGCGTTTGCTGGCCCGTGCCCTCAAACCAGTGGTTGAACAATACGACTATATCTTTATTGATGAGCCGCCTAGCCTGGGATTGCTGACCATCAATGGTCTCACCGCCGCGACGCATGGGGTGATGATTCCAGTTCAATGCGAATATTTGGCTTTGGAAGGCTTGAGTTTGTTATTGGAAACCATTCAGCAGGTGCGCGAAGTACTCAACGATAAACTGGTTGTGGCTGGGGTTGTGCTTACCATGTACGACAGCCGCACAAACCTGGGCCAGCAGGTTGTCCAAGAGGTGCATCGCTATTTTCCCAAAGAGGTCTTCCAGACGATTATTCCTCGCAATATACGCCTGAGCGAGGCGCCCAGTCATGGACAAACCATTCTTGGCTATGCGCCGAACAGTCTGGGTGCGCAGGCCTACCAAGCATTGGCCAAGGAATTTCTAGCGAGAATTGAAGGCGTAGGAGCCTATGATTAGCCTAAACGCTGGCGATTCAACGGGTTTCCTACCGGGTTTAAATCGAGGTTGAAATGGGCAACGTTGGCACCAGTAAAAAGCGTGGCCTGGGGCGGGGGCTAGGCGCCTTACTTATAAATACAGAAATGGCCGCTGGTCCACGCCAGGAAGCAGCCGCGACAATTGCCCAGAATGGGCTACAACAGATTGCAATTGACCACATTTATCCTAATCCACGGCAACCACGAACCCAATTTTCAGAGGATACATTGGCTGAACTGGCTGCCTCGATCCGCGTCCACGGCATTATTCAGCCGTTGATTGTCACTCAAAATCCAGTCCATCAGGATCACTATTCTCTGATCGCGGGCGAACGGCGGTGGCGGGCAGCCCAGTTGGCAGGCTTAACGACTGTACCAGCAATCGTTCGAGAGGCATCCTCCAGCCAACTGATCGAATGGGCGTTGATCGAAAATGTCCAACGCGCTGATCTGAATCCAGTCGAAGAAGCCAGCGCCTACCAAGCCCTCATGGATGAATTTGCCCTAACCCAGGACGAGGTTGCTGATCGGGTGGGCAAAAGTCGTTCAACAGTTGCCAATATTGTACGCCTTTTACGCTTGCCGCTTGCTGTACAAGAAGCATTGATCCACAACCGGCTTAGTGCCGGCCATGCCCGCGCTTTGTTGGCCCTGGAACAGCCAGATCTGATCGAGTTGGCCGCCAAGGAAGTGGTGGATAAAGGGCTCAATGTACGCCAAACCGAGGTATTGGTCAAACAATGGCTGGCGAGTCCCGGAACTCCCGCTGAACCACCCACACCGCCAATCGCAGCCGAAGAGCCCCAGATCACCCATCTTGAAAATCGTTTTCGACAAATGCTGGGCACGCGCGTCAATTTGAATCGCAATGCCAACGGCACAGGACGATTGGTCATTCACTTTTACAACGATGAAGACCTCGAACAAATTTATCGGCTGATTGCGAGGAGCGATGAGGCCACTTGATGGGCCCCCAGACCGTCTTGAACAGTTGGCTGCCCTCTATACGGCTAGCTACAATCAACAACGGCACCTGACCGTTGGACAACACTCCTTGGGCTGGGGGATCTTGGGGGCCAGCAGCATTGCCGAACAGCAAATAATTCCTGCTCTTCGTCATCAGCCAGCCGCCACCGGCGCCAGCCAGATGGCTAGTTCGTGGGTCGGCGCTGTTTTTAGCCATAACGAACGCCGCTGCCGTGATTTTGCTCGTATCAACCGAATTGCCCACGCAGAAGTAAATCTTGCTGATCTGCTTCAACGGCGTGAAATTCAATGCGCTTATGTCAGCAGTCATCCGCGCCATCACTTTGCCCTGACCATGGCGGCCCTCAATGCCGGCAAACATGTTTTATGCGAAACACCCCTGGCCCTGACCCTTGACGAAGCGCAACTGCTTCAGCAAACAGCGCACAGTCGAGGATTGCTCTTGGGTATCAACCATGTCCATCGCGCGAACCCCGCAGTACAAAAAATGCAAGCCCTCCTCAATCAGAATATGATTGGCGATGTGCTGGGTGGACGCATCAGTAATATGGAACTATTGCCGCTGACCAAACAGACCTGGCGATTACAGGCGAATGGGGGCGGTGTGCTTTTTGATCGAACCATCCATGATATTGATCTGCTGCGCTTCTTACTCCATGACGAAGTCGCAACCGTCTATAGCGTGAGCACGCCACCTATTCTGAGCGAAACGACCAAAGGTCAGGTGGAAGAAAATGTGCTAGCCCAGGTTCAGATGCGGCGGAGTAAGGTTACATTTCAGATCCACGACTCATTTTTCATTGGCCATCAGCCAACCGGTATTGAAATCTATGGCTCGCAAGGTACATTGAATATTTTGCACTGGTTTGGTGGCAGCCCAGCAAGCCAACTTTGGTTACACCGCCATCGCCAAATTGAACAGTTAGCGCTGCCAACCATTAACCCTTATTGGCAAACCATTTACTTCTTCAATGCCGCTGTGCGTAATCAGACTGCACCTCTGGCCCAAGCCACCGATGGCGTGGCAGGTCTAGCGACGGTGTTGCAGTTGCACAAGTCAATCCGCAATAAGGTAACTGTCCCAGTTTTACTGCCTGAAGCCCCTTAAAGGGGATCTGAAAAAATTGAGCAATCTGGCAGGTTATGATAAGATCAAAGTGTGTACAATCTATAGACTAGGTTATTACAGCAACAATCAGTACTGATGAGGAATGCGTGAGTCACAACAGCCGCTTAGGTGAGTATCCCACAACACCTTTATATAATATCAAAGCCATTGTTCGAGCCACCGGCATCAGCCCTAGTACATTGCGCGCTTGGGAGCGCCGTTATCAGGTCTGTCAGCCGCAACGAACCGAAAGTGGTTACCGCCTCTATTCGGACCGTGATCTAGCTACGATCCGGTGGCTGAAGGTGCAAGTCGATGCTGGGGTATCCATCAGCCAGGCAGTTTCCTGGCTAGAAAATCTAGTGCAGGCAGCCAATGGCGCAGAACACGTCATCTTGCCGGGCAGTGACGAACAACCAGTAGAAGTGGCGTTAGCCATCAAACGCAAGCAAACGATTCGAGATGAACACACGCTGCAGCATGAGTTATTAGAGGCTCTGCTAGCGTTTGATGAAGCCAAAGCAGAACAGATATTAACCGAAGCTTTTTCGCTTTATCCCTTAGAGTTTGTGGGGGAAAATCTGATTCGGCCTTTATTGGTGGAGATTGGAGAGCGTTGGCATGCCGGTGAAATCAGCATTACACGCGAACATTATATTACCAATTATCTGATTCATAGGCTTACCGTTCTTTTACATGCGGCTCCAAATCCCAGCAAAGGCGCGCTGATCTGGGTGGCATGTGCACCTGCCGAACAACATGAAATTGGAATTCTCCTTTTGGCAATTTATTTACGGCGAGCGGGTTATCACGTTCACTTTCTTGGCAAAAACTTGCCAGAAGATGATTTTATCCACGAAGTGCTCGAGGCACACCCAGCCCTGGTTCTTTTAAGTGCAAGTACAACAGAGACAGCCAGAACGTTGGCCTCATTGGCTACAGCCCTCTCGCAGTTAGAAACCCATCAGCCCATGATCGGTTACGGAGGGCGGGTATTTGCCAGCCACCCTGAACTGCGGGCCCAAATCTCGGGTGTCTACCTGGGCGATTCGGCCTATTCAGCTGTTGAACGTACAAACGAGTTATTTGCCAATGAAAAAGCCCGTCGCTAGCCTCACGAATAAGCCATGCTGAACTCAATTGATCAACTCCAATTGGAGATAGCTAAGTTGCGCCAAGAACAAGACGATGTTCGGCAACAGCTGCGGGCCACCTTGGCTGAACTTTATCCACCGCTAGGTGAACTAGTGCGCGCCCAGTTGGATTATTCTTTTTCAGCACCGCGCGCCGATGTGGTGTTGACAGCCAGTTTACAAGCTGCAGATAACGCAAACGCGTATCAGCAAAGGATCTATTTAAGCACCGCGCTCGAAATGCTCTATTTGGCGTTGCGCATCCATAAACTCTTGCTGCCCGGTCATGAATCCAATGGCAATCCTCTGCCCAATCGCTCCTGGATCGGTACTGTAATTTTAGCAGGAGATTATTGCTTTAGCCGGGCAGCGCTGCTAGCCGCCCAAACCAATGAGCCACAGGTTGTCGAAATTTTTGCACGCACCTTAAAAACAGTCAACGAAGGGTTGTTGCGGCGTCTGTTTAACGCCATACCCCTTGCCTTTGATGAAGATGCCGAGCTGATTGGTGGTGGTCTGCGCGCAGCCGCTGTCTTGGCTGAGAATTCGCCAGACATAGTTCCGGCAACAGTTGATTTTGCCCTACAAGTGCTGAGAGCTGAAAAGAGAGCTGCAACGCCCGCAAAACCAATGCCTTTTTCTAGTGAACTTCAAAAATTAGCTGACTCTCAATATTTACGCTGGCAAGCCTTATGGCAAATCCACGGTGTATCAGCCCAGGCAGGAGATTCTCCCAAATTTTAAGTAGGAACCAGGTTTTGCTGCCCCAAAACACGAAATTTGCTGTCTCAGAAATTTAATTACATTTCACCGAAACTTTCTGCACGCTGCTGCGTATTAAAAGTAACACTCCTCGCTATGAGGGCAATAATCTCACGCTCGCTAAGGGCGAACGCTGGTACGGCAAGGCATTGCTCATTTTTACCTCTACGGAAACTGGCGCTTAGCGAAATTAGGTAAAATGTACTAATGAAATTCCAACATTTTACCTATCTATTTCCAATCATTCTGTGCTATGCTTCTACTGTTATCAAACAGTAAAGCAGGTTAAAAGTCTAACGCGATTCTAATAAAAAGACCTAGACAAATTCGCAGAGGTATGGTTTAATAATTGCACAAGTTTTGCACATTTTAGAACAAATGATCTACCGTTTTCGCGCTAGTGTTCTTAAATGATATACAGTTTAATGGTCAAACCGTAAATGACTGGCAGATGGCAAGCCACATGGATCAGCCGGATCACAGATTTATTAATGACAAAGGAGTTGGCGCGTTATGAAGATAAATATTCACGATGGCCTTATGCCGAGATCAAACACAGTTAAGGTATCTTCTCCTAGCACGGGCTTGTCCAGCCAAGGGATTTCAAGTTTCACCCAAACGTTAACATCGCTGCGTGAAGAGGATCCAGCCTTTAACCGAGTCATCCATGTTCAATACTTTGAACGTAGTCAACTTGTCGCCACATCCGACGATCTGACACAAAAAATGTATGTGCTCATGACAGGTAAGGTCAATCTGATCTGCACCAATCATGAGGGCCGGCGGCTGGTGATTGCGACCTTGGAGCCAGGTGCGGTTTTTGGCGAAGGTGCGCTGGATACACATGGGGATCCTAATGTTTTTGTTGAAGCTGCTGAATCGGTTTCAATTTGGGTCATCCCTTCAAATGAAGCCCGCAACCTGACCATTCAATATCCTATTTTAGGATGGGGCCTCCTCCAAACCTACGGCGAACGCCTCTCACAGGTTGAGAACAATCTGGAGGATGTAGCCTACAAGAAGTTGCCGGAACGCCTAGCCACCCTATTGATTGACCTGGCAGATGAAGATCAGGATGTAATCAAAGGGGTAAGCCATCAGGCGCTTGCAGATCATCTCGGGACCTATCGCGAAACAGTCAGTGCAATTTTGCGTGACTTCAAGCGCCAGGGGTTGGTTGAACTGGGTTATCGCCGGATTCATTTGGTAGATATGGAAAGCCTCCAGGAGATTGCAGGTGTGTGGGAGTGGTAAAGCCCGCCGCATAGTGTTACGTTCAGTGTATCTGAGCGATTTCCTCATCGGCCATGATGTACCTCTAGACAGCCATCGTTGATCCTTCGGGTAACTAAGCCCGAAGGATTTTTCCATTGGCTCAAATTGACCCAAATACAAAAAGTAGGGAAATTGCTGCTTGACTGTGTCTCAAATTCCTGCTATACTGATGTGATTAGTAGAGTAATCAGCTAACTCTAAAAAATCCGTAGATTTTTTAGAGCCTTCGATTCAACACTACAGTTGTTATAAGAGCGAATTCTACTGTTTAGAAACTTCGACTTTCAGAAAAACAAACGATAGAAGGCGATTAGCCCCCAGTGTTGCGTTGTTCGATCACACAGATTACCCACAAATAGTTCGCTAAAGCAATCGGTACCCACCACTCTGGCGCTCCAAAGAAGTCTAAGGGCGTTAATGAATTTTACCCAAAAAAGAATCAGTAAACCCAAGATACAGTGGGTTTAACTCCTTAAATTTATAACTCCTCACCAGCATTCTGCGCCGTTTTCACTACGACCAGTTAAGGACTATATGCAATGTCAAACACAGATTTAGCGAGTATGACCATTTCGCAGCTAGACGCGCTCACTTTGGATGAGTTGCGCGAACTAGCACGCGCCAATGACATTACCGGCTATACTCGCCTTAAAAAAACAGACCTGATCATGCGCCTCTTGCGCGCCAATGCCGAACGCCAAGGCTTTATTTTTGGCGGTGGCATCCTTGAAATTGTCCAAGATGGCATCGGTTTTCTCCGCAGCGAACATTTGCTGCCTGGCCCAGATGATGTCTATGTCAGCCAAAGCCAGATTCGCCGCTTTGGGCTACGCACCGGTGATTTTGTAGTAGGCCAGGTACGCCCACCCAAAGATACTGAAAAATATCACGGCCTGCTCAAAGTTGAGGCCGTTAACGGGATGGATCCCGAAGAAGCGAAAAAACGGCCAGTCTTTGAAAAGCTGACACCAATTTTTCCTAATGAGCAATTGTTATTAGAAACCCGTTCCAACATTATCTCAACCCGCATGATGGATCTGTTGGCACCGGTAGGTCGCGGGCAGCGCGGTTTGATTGTTAGCCCGCCCAAAGCTGGTAAGACGACTGTACTGAAGCGTATTGCAAACGGCATCACATCTAACTATAAAGATATTCACCTGATGGTGGTTCTCATCGGTGAACACCCAGAAGAAGTTACCGACATGGACCGCTCGGTGGAAGCCGAGGTAGTCAGCAGCACGTTTGATGAGCCGGTGCAAAACCATGTCAGCGTGGCAGAAATGGCCTTAGAGCGAGCCAAACGGTTGGTGGAGAGCGAAAAAGATGTGGTGATTTTGCTCGACAGCATTACGCGTTTGACCCGTGCTTACAACCTAACTGTGCCCCCTTCTGGACGCACACTCTCCGGCGGTATTGATCCGGCAGCCCTCTATCCACCCAAGCGCTTCTTTGGCGCAGCACGCAACGTGGAAGAAGGCGGGAGCCTAACCATTCTTGCGACCTGTTTGGTTGATACCGGCAGCCGTATGGATGATGTGATTTACGAAGAGTTCAAAGGCACGGGCAACATGGAGTTGATGCTAAGCCGCAAATTGGCCGAACGGCGCATCTTCCCAGCCTTTGATATTGAACGCAGCAGCACCCGTGCCGAAGAAAAACTGTTGGATGCCGAAACCCTGGCCAAAGTTTACACCTTGCGCCGTATGATTGACGCCATGGGTGGTGGGCACGAGGCAATTTTGCCGATTATTGAACGCATGAGTCGTACCCGCGATAATCGAGAATTTTTAGAGACCCTGACCAAAAAATAGGCCGAAAGCACTACCATTGCTCTCAATGCATCCATAATCAACATACGTTTATCCTACGATGAGCCGACGATTTACGATTTTTGCCCAAATCGTCGGCTTTTTTAAGCTAACCCTGCCTGACTGCCAGCAAAAGCGCCTTGACAATCTCCGTAACCGTGCTATAATCGGCCAACATACTGAGTTGGGTGGTCATTGATGTCATTATTGAACCTAGCCATTACAACTTGTCATCAATAAATAGTTTCCCATCCTCCCGGAAACTAGGTAACGGAGATTCTACGCATGTCTTCAGATGCTAATTCAGCATTAGGCAGCAAATCTTTTTCGCAGACAACCGAATTTTCTACAGCGCATAACAAAGACCCGTTAAGCACCTCCTCAATTAAACTGACTAAATCGGGACCAACGCCAGTCGTTTCTGCTTCTACAGTTGCCCTTCCGCCCAATTTCCCAGCTAACTCAGCTCCTGATATTCGTCTCAACCGTGACCAGCAGGCTACGGTCGGTGATTTTGTGCATCGAGTTCAACAACAGATGAAACACACATTAGCTGATCAAGTTACGCCTGTTCGGTTGGCTGGTCATCTTTCTGTATTGGTTGTAGCAGCTATTATTCTCGTATTGAGCCAGATGAAATTGCCCGAATGGAATATTTCATTAAATGCTCTACCAAACAGTGCCTTGGGCAACTTGAATACGGAGACTCAGTCGCTAACTGCAAAGTCAGACACCAACACCTCTAACGAAAATGCGCTAAGCGCTTCCTTGCAGCGCTCGGCTGTGCCCTTTACCGTGGCGCCGAAAGCTCCGGAACAACCCAGGCAAGCAATTGAAGTTTATACTGTAAAACCTGGGGATTCAGTCTTGGCAATTGCTGCAAAATATGGCTTGCAACCTGAAACTATCATGTGGGCCAACACGGATCTGGAACAAAACCCGGATCGTTTGCAAATCGGCCAGCAAGTCAATGTGTTGCCGGTCAACGGGGTTTTGCATATCGTCAAACCTGGTGACACCCTATCCAGTCTTGCCTCTAAGTATAAAGTGGACCTCAATCAGATTGTTGGCTACAAACCCAATGCGTTGGCTGATGCATCGGCTCAGCTAAAGGTTGGCAGTCAATTGGTCGTCCCGGGTGGCACCAAACCCTTTGTACAACAACAGATCACAGCCAGCTATACTGGCCCGGTGGATCAGCTAGGGTCTGGCAACTTCTCCTGGCCAACCAGCGGAAGCATTACGCAAGGATACTGGAGTGGTCATCCGGCAGTGGATATTGGTTCGTGGATCGGCGCCCCAGCCAAAGCAGCAGATAGTGGTGTGGTTGTCGAAGCGGGCGGTGGTTGGAGCAGTGGTTATGGCAATCATGTCATTATTGACCACGGCAATGGCTTTACGACCCTGTATGCTCACCTGACCAGCATTTTTGTCAAACCAGGTGAAAGTGTAACCCGTGGCGAACAGATCGGCACTGTCGGTAGCACAGGCAATAGCACAGGCCCTCATCTCCACTTTGAGATCCGCTATCAGGGTGTTCCTCGCAATCCCTTCAATTGGTTGCCATAGGAACAAAATCAGTGAAGTATAGGCCCGGCCTCTGTTAGGCCGGGCTTTTTTTTACCTCATCGCTTGTTAGCCGAGCATAGATCCCCGAGCAATTTGACAGCACTGGGGCACTCGCCTACAATCGCCTTATGATCATTTTTATCCAGTGGGTAAGGCAACTATGAGTGAACATATTCTTGTTGTTGAGGATGATCGCCGAATTCGTGATATGTTGCGCCGAGGCTTGATTTTTGAGGGCTACAGCGTTGAGTGCGCTGAAGATGGCGAATCAGCGCTGCGGATGGCGCGTGAAAAAATGCCAGATGGGGTTATTCTTGATCTCATGCTGCCTGGCATCAATGGGCTGGAGGTTTGCAAGCGCCTGCGCAACGCCTCCACAGTGCCGATCCTGATCCTAACGGCGCGCGATACAGTTTCCGACCGTGTGACCGGGCTGGATGCCGGGGCTGACGACTATATGGTCAAGCCCTTTTCGTTTGAAGAGTTGCTGGCTCGCCTACGGGCCCTCTTTCGACGGCACCGCATGGAAGCTGCACCTGAGCTCTATCAATTTTCTGATCTTACCTTGAACCCGCGCACCCATCAAGTATTTCGGGGTCACGACGAGATCCAACTAACAGCCAAAGAGTTTGATCTCTTGGAATTGTTCATGCGCCACCCCAACCAGGTGTTGACCCGCGAACAGATCTACGATCATGTGTGGGAGTACGATTTTGGCGGGGAAAGCAATATCATCGAAGTCTATATTCGTTACCTACGCGCCAAACTCGAAATAGCCGACAAACCGCGCCTGATCCAGACGGTGCGTGGGGTTGGCTATGCACTGCGCGAGAGCTAATTGGTTCATCTAGCCTTTAGCCTCTCCTCATTTTGTTTTTAGCTACAAGCCGTACGCTGGCGCTATGGCTATTCCCTTGTTATCGCTGCCAGCTTTTCTCAATCGTGGCACCCGGCATTTCCCGATGACGATTCGCCTGCGCTTAACCCTATGGTACACCGCGCTGCTTGGCGCTACCCTGATCCTTTTGAGCGTAGCGGTCTATTCAGCGTTGGCTACGAATCTCTGGTCCCAAGTAAAAGTTGAAACCGAAGAACAGGCCCAAAAAGTAGCGGATACAATTATCGAACGTATTCAGTCGCCGATTGTCATTATCAATATTCACCCTTTTGATATCCAGTTGCTCTTGCCTGATCTTGAGCCTTTTGCGAATGACATTGGCATTCAAGTCATTAACCTGCAAGGGGATATTATTGCCAAAACAGATAATATCAAAGGGCTTAGGGTTCCCAATTACACCTCGGCCCTGGCCAGTATTCGCCAAAGACAGACCTCCCGGTATTACTTTACCTATGGCAAAGCAGGAGAACGGGCCTTGGTCTACAGCTATCCCTTGCTCATTGCTGATACGCCCAGTGGCGCTGTACAGATTGTCCGTTCGGTGCGTGATGTAGATAATACCTTAACCCATGTGAGCCGCTATCTCATTTTAGGCACCAGCTTAAGCTTAATTTTGGCCGCGCTGGTTGGTGCCTTGCTGGCTCGCCGTGCACTTAGCCCAATTGATACCATCACCACTACGGCCAGCAGTATCACCCGTACCAAAGACCTAGAACGGCGTCTGAGCATTCCCAACGATGCCAGCGAAGTCGGTAAATTGGCTGCTACCTTTAATGAAATGTTGGATCGCATTCAACGCCTATTTAAGACCCAAGAGCGCCTGGTAGCGGATGTGAGCCATGAGTTGCGCACGCCGCTAACCACCGTCCAAGGGAACATTGAGCTTCTGCAAAGAATAGCGACCCAATCGGCACAAGGATCAGCCCAATCATCGCTCTTTGTCGAAACCCTACAAGAGACCCTGCGCGAAGTTGAAGGCGAAACCTCGCGCATGAGCCGGATGATCAATGATCTGCTCTTATTGGCCCAGGCCGACAGCGGAGCAGCTCAGCTCAAAATGGCCCCGGTGGAAATGGACACGCTTTTGTTAGAGGTCTATCGCCAAACCAAACGCATTGCTGACCTACGCAAGGGGGCCAACGGTTGGGATATCCGTTTGGGTAGCGAAGATCAAGCGCTGGTGTGGGGGGACCGTGAGCGACTACGTCAATTGCTGCTCAACTTGACGGAAAACGCCCTCAAATACACACCAGATGGGGGGATCATTCGGCTAAGCCTGGAAAACAAAGAGGGCTGGATCAGGGTGGCCGTTAGTGACACGGGCATCGGCATTCCACATGAGCAACAAACCCAAATCTTCGAGCGCTTTTATCGCACCGATAAAGCGCGCAGCCGTGAAATGGGTGGCAGTGGCCTGGGCCTAAGCATTGTCCAATGGATTGCCCAAGCCCATCAAGGGCGAGTCACTGTTGAGAGTGTGCCTCAAGTCGGCAGCACCTTTACCCTGTGGCTCCCCGAATTGCAACCTCAAATGGCAACCAGCGCAGAAACTACTAGCCAGGCATTGCTCAATAGAGAGCTGTGACACCTGAGCGATTGCGATCTGCTTGGTCAAATAAAAAAGAACTGAACCATGTCTGTGGTTCAGTTCTTTTTTTGATCTTGCTCAGCGCGGGGAAATTTTTAATTGGGCGGATGTGGCAGCCGCAGGGCGAGATCCAAGCGGATTTGTTACGTTCTGCGCTTGCTCACACGGCAAGGCAATAAAAAATGTGGTTCCTTTGCCTTCTTCGCTGCGTGCCCAGATTTCGCCGGCGTGGGCTTCGACAATCGCACGGGCCAGAAAGAGGCCGATTCCAGTTCCGGCTGTGCTGCGCCGAAGTGTGCTGTCAACCCGATAAAAGCGGTCAAAAATTTTGGGCAACTCTTGGGCAGGAATGCCAATTCCCTGATCGGCAACAAAGAGAACCACACGCTGGGTTGTTGGCGCATTCGGCACTTCTTCGCTCCACCCCCCAATGCGAATTACACCGCCGTTGGGTGAATATTTGATGGCATTGCTGATCAAATTAGTCAGCACCTGGCGTAAACGTTCTTCGTCGCCCCACACCGTTGGTAGCAACTGAGGAAAGTCCAATTCAAATTGATGCGTAGTGGTCTGGGTACGATAGGCTTCAGCCACCTTGCGGGCCAGCCCTTGCAGATCAACATCGTCAAAGTCTAGCCGCAGTCCGCCAGCCTGAATCCGACTGACATCCAACATATTGTTAATCAGCGCTTCCAGGCGATCTGCTTCTTCTTCAATGATCACCAGGCTCTGGCGGGCTGTCTCGGCATCCCATGCCGCATCAGGGCGAGCCAACGTCTGGGCATAGCCTTTAATCAGTGCAACCGGCGTCTTTAATTCATGGCTGATGATCGAGGCAAAGGTCGATTTCATCTCCTCTTCTTCACGAAAACGGGTAATATCATGAATATTGGCAATGATATTGACCAGCCGTTCACCATCATAAAGCGGCGTGTAAGTCACGGCCACGGCCAGGCGCCCGCCGCCAGGGCGCTTGAGATCGCCTTCGCAATGCAAGCTTTCTGTTCCCGTAAACGTGGGGACGTCATCGGGCTGACAAAGATCATCTCCCTGCACATTGTGGAGCGTTAAGACCTCATGGCAGGCTCTGCCGACAACAATCTCCGGTGTTAAGCCCAGCATCGCCGCCAGCGCTTGGTTGATCACCAAAACGCGGCGTTCCGCATTCAAAATCATAATGCCGTTGACGCTGTTCTCAATGATCGTGGCCAGGCGGCTCCGTTCGGTTTCTAATTGATGATAAAGGCGGGCATTGCGCACGGCAATGGCCGCCTGATCAGCAAAGCCTTGCAAAAACTGCCAATCGAGTTGGGTGAAGGCATACTCAGTGCGAAAAAGATAGATTACACCAAGTAACTCTTCTTCAAACAGCAAAGGCAAACCAACAACTTGACCTAATGGCGTGCCTAAACGCTCTTCCACCTGGCGAACGCGTCCCTGCAAATCCAGATAGTGAGGGTCTTGTTGAGCGGAGCTTTCCTGATCACCTTCAGCGTCTTGCACCAAATGCACAATGTCCAACAACGGCTCAAATGCCGCCAGATATTGGGTGGCAATCCCAACTGACATGCGAATTTCGTATTTGGTAACCACCGTCTGGCCGGTGTGAAAGCCATCCGCTTCGCTCTCCAAAACAATCAATCCCGCTCGACAACCCACAAGTTCAGCAGCGCTGGTCAAGATCAAACGGAGCAAGCTGGGCAAATCCAGACGCGAGGTCATAGCGCGGGTAATACGCAGCAGATATTCTCGCTGACGTAGTTGGTAGGTCGCCATCAAGGCGGGGACATTCATAGGCGTGGCTTACTCAAAAAGCTTAGAACCGGCGAATGAATCAGGCAGCAATTCGGCCACCGAGGTGGTTCGATATTGGCCCTGCTGATCGCTGATGTAGACCATCATGTGCGGGCCTAACTCGGCCATGACCTGGCGACATATGCCGCAAGGGGTCGCGCCGTTGCGGGTGGCAACGGCAATAGCCACAAAATTGCCCTGTCCTTGGGCAACAGCCCGCGTCAGTGCTACGCGTTCGGCACAAATTGTGGCGCCATACGAGGCGTTTTCTACGTTGCAGCCGGTAATTACTTCACCATTCGCCGTAAGTACAGCCGCGCCAACCTGATATTGACTATAGGGTGCATACGCTTGTTGCCGCGCCTGCAAGGCATATTCGATTAATTGTTCTGGTGAAAGCATAAAGAATTCTTCGCCTTTTTTCTACACAAATAATAACGCATCACGTATGAACTAGTAGAACATGGCGAAAAAGCCAATAATCTCCATAACACTGAAGCCCAGCACGATGACGGAGACAAACAGGTAAGCCCCATTAAGACCAAACCCCGGAAAATTCTGCTGTAAACGCAAGTTAGCAGTTCGGATGTAACGCATATTTCTT
>WBZQ01001645.1_pt1 | contig 15202 bp, 12 predicted proteins | sample 5204251 | NCBI WGS metagenome assembly WBZQ01 (sample SAMN12412402, study PRJNA552823) | activated sludge metagenome | isolation source: activated sludge from nitrification reactor of wastewater treatment plant... | place: USA: Virginia | collected 2017-09 | reverse complement strand
ATTGGCCGCCCCGGCCCAGAACGCCCCGCAGGCTGGCAGTGACTTCGGTGTGGCTGGCGTCAAGGCAGTAGCTAAGCCCAAGCCCGCGGCCGAGGTCACCGCTGTCACCAACGGTGGCGCCACGAGCACGAAGAGTGCTTCTAGCGGTGGCCCAGCCCCGGCCAACCGGTCGTATTCGACTGCCGGCAGCGCGATTCCCGGTCTGACCGGTACCGCAGCTCGGGTCTACCTCGCCGTGAAGTCGGCCTTCGGGATCACCAATATCGGCGGCTATCGCGCCGGCGACCCAGGCGATCACGGGTCCGGTCGCGCGGTCGACGTGATGATCTCGTCGCAGTCTCAGGGTGACGCGGTCGCGGCATTCGCGATCGCCAACATGGGCAGCCTGAACATTCACTACGTGATTTGGCGGCAACGCATCTGGACCACCTCCTCGCCGTACTGGCGGGGCATGGAGGACCGGGGCTCACCGACCGCGAACCACTACGACCACGTGCACATCTCCGTCTTCTGAGCCGTCGCCGTCTCCTGAGGCCTCTCGGTCTCAGCTCGCACCTCGCGCGCGCAGAGTGCCCCGCGCGCGGAGCGTGCCAGCGGCGTCTTTGATACCCGTGGTGTAGGTCTCGTAACCGAAATGTGACTTTTCCCTGGAGTCCGGGTACGGTGTTTGACAGTCGCCTCACCAGAGGTGGCTCCCGATGGCGGATCGCCGAATCCTGCCACCGCCGATCGGGTTTAGCACTACCGCCGGGCAGGGGCGGGGGACCCACTTCCGGGTCTGCTGGCTGAGGCCGCGCAGATCCTTGGGGTGAAGCCGGTCCACACCTTCGGGTGCGGAGCGGCCGGGCACCTTCAAGCCCGAACCCGACAGCTCACCTCGTAGGCGTGTGGAGGTTCATCGTGACCGAGCAGGCTTCGTCCGGGCGTCATCGCACGCCTGGGCGCTATAACCCCGTCTCTGAGATCACCAACGTCGTCTCCCGTGTCGGTGAGCATGGCGCCCGCGTTTCCGCCGTCTTGGCTGCCTCTGGTGGTCTGGTCGCGGCATTCGCGATGCCGGCCGAGGCCGCCCCCGTTCAGACGCCGGTGGCCGCGCCCGCAGCCGCCCCGCAGGCCGCGCCCGCGTTGGGAGTGGTCGCTCCCTCCGGAGAGTCCGCTGTCGCCGTGGCTCGCCCGGCTGTGGTTGCGCCGGCTGCCGCTGCGCCGACCTCTTCGTCCTTCGGGGTGTCGGGGATCAAGGCCGTCGCCAAGCCGAAGCCCAAGCCGGTCGTGGTTCAGTCGCTCACGCTGACGACCACCCGCACGACGACCACAGGTACGAGCCGGACCTCGACGCGCGCGCCGCTGTCGAACCCGGCCCCCAAGGTTTCCAGCTCCGCGGTCGTCAATGCTGCCCTCGCGCTCGTGGGCACGCCGTACGTGTATGGCGGCGCCTCGACCGGCGGCGTCGACTGCTCCGGCCTGACGATCCTCGCTTACCGGGCGGCAGGTCTTTCGCTGCCGCACTACAGCGAGTCCCAAGCCCGGATGGCTACCCGAGTGAGCAGCCCGCTCCCCGGCGACCTGGTCGTGTGGGGCTCGCCCTCGTGGCACGTCGGCGTCTACGCCGGTGGCGGGATGATCATCGACGCCAGCTCCAACTCGGGTCGGGTCATGTACCGCCCGCTGTGGGGCAGCTACTACTTCGCCCGCTTCTGATCGATCTCGATTCGGGTGTCGGCGCCTGGGCTGCGGGCAACGGCGGTCAGCGACCGCTTTTGATGCCTCCCATGGGCGAGAAACTCTCTGCGGCAGCGGCTCTTGCCGATGCCAATGTGGCGGCCGGGGTCTTAGCCTTGCGGCCGGATTATCGCGCGCTGCTGCTGGTGGCTGAGGGGCTCGAGCCGGGGCCGAGCGATGGGGTCAGCGAGGAGCTGCTGGCGCGCGCCGAGGCCGCGACTGCCGGACTGCTGGCCGCTGGGCCCGTTGAGGAACTGCCGCATATCGCCGCCTGGCGGGAGGCCTACCGCGCCTTCGGCGCCAAGCCGCAGCGCACCCGCAACAGCCTCGAGGCACTCACGCGTAGGGCGGCTGCAGGCTTGCCAAGGATCAATCGGCTAACGGACCTCTACAACGCGATCTCGGTGCTGCACCAGGTGCCGATCGGTGGCGAGGCGCTCTTCATCCTCGATGCGCTCGCCCCGGTGAGCGATGACGACCTTGCGGCGGCTGGCGCGGAGTTGGCTGTTTCGTTGCGGCGTCTTGGGCCTGGCGTGCGGGTCAGTGAGCGGCTGATCACTGGAACCCAGGCTGGGGTGTCGGCGTGATCTGCGTTCAGTTCATCTTCAAGCCGGGGACGTACGACGAGGACTTTCACCGGCTCGACGGGCAGATCGATGAGTATGCGCGAGGGCTGCCGGGCTTCGTCCGGACGGAGACCTGGACTCAGAGCGAGGCGGGCTTGGTCAATGCCATCTATTACTTCTCGGACCGAGACGCGTTGCGCGCGCTCAGCAGGTTTCCGACGCACGTGGAGGCCAAGGGTCAGGTGCGTCGCTGGTACGAGGGCTACCGGATCGTCGTCACCGAGGTGACCGCCACGTATGGCGATGGTCGCCTGCCGGAGTGACGGGCAGCCGGGCCGGGCGGTTAGACCAGATCTGCAAGGGTCGTCCCTCGTTGCGGGATGGCCATCCACCCCTCAACCTCCGCCGCGCCCTGGAGCTCTGCGGGGATCGGCTCAGTGAGGCCCATCGCTGCGGCGCGTGCCGCGAGCGCTGCGATGACTGCATCGAGCGCATCATCTGACGAGCGGCATAGGCCCTCGACATCGCGGAGATCAAGCCAGGGTGCCTGCATGAGCAGTTCATCGATCAGCCTGCCGCGCGCTTCGGCGTTCGCCGTGCCTTTGTAGCCCTTGCTGCGAAAGCCCCAACGGAGCAAGGTGGCAGCGGGGTAAACCTCAACCACAGCGCCCGAACCCGCGCGATCAACCGGTGCTCCGGCCCCGGCCAGTTGGGCGAGCAAAGCCGCAGAGCGCATGGCTGTGACGCCGATCCGATCTGTGGAGACGCTGAGCCCGGTAACGCCTGGCAGGAGTGTGCGAACGTGAAGGTCGGTCACGCGGTAGGACAGCCGGCGCCGCCACGCGCCACCGTCTCCCGGAGACAACGTCACGTGACCGTTCTGGTGCTGAGTGATAAACGCGATGAAGTCGCGCGGCCAACCAAGCGGGCAGTCGATTCCGGTTTTCGCAGCTGACGCGATAGCGTCCAAGACCATCTGATCCGTCGCGCCAATGTCGAGTTGGGTCACGCGTGCCCGACCCGACTCCCACTCCACCGTCGCGACCCCTGTCTTGGCGGGCTGTGCTGCAAGGTCGATTCCCACCGTCCGCATCGGATCATGCTAGGCCCGTGATCGACGTCGCCCGGCCATGGCACTTGGTTTCACGCGAAAGCATCTCCTTGCGCGCGAGACCTTCCGGGCATCAAGGGGTCACGTGCCGGTCGCCGCTGCGACGGTGGCCGGCGCAGATCGACACCACGACCCCGAGGATCCGAGGGCGGGCTAGCTCAGGGGCAATTCGGCACGGATCAGTTGCACGTAATACTCCACGCCCGATATGAGGATGTCGTCGTTGAAGTCGTAGGTCCGGCTGTGCAGCGGCGTCCCGCCGGCACCCTCGCCCTCGCCTTCACCATTGCCGATGAAGGCGAAGCATGCCGGGATATGCCGGGCGAAGACCCCGAAGTCCTCGCTGGGCATCATCGGGTCGCAGTCACCGTCGACTCGATCGGGCCCGAGAGCGGCCACCGCAGCCGCAGAAGCTATCGCGGTGCAGGTGGCATCGTGCACTCACGCAGCAGCGGACGACTTCCGCATGAGCTCGCCCGACGGATACCCAACCCCACACACGGACGACCAGTGGCCAGCACCGCACGTTAGTTCCCTGATGGACCAGCGTGAGCCGTGCGGCGACCTCAACTGCAACGCTGTCGTCAGAATCAACAGCGACCGCTCTACACCGGCGCGGAGCGTGCGTCAGAGCGCCGCCAGAAACCCCACCGTCTGCGGGTGTCAGGCGCCATACGGCATGGTGGTTCGATGACTCCAGTCTCCCGAGAACAGTTGCCTCCCGTCCGCCCCCCTCGAGACCCAAGAACTATGCCTGACGGTGGCTCGGCCCAGCGCTTTCCGGACCTCGCCGAGCCGCGCAAACGCCTCGACAAGCTGCGCGTCGATCACCTGACGTTGGCCCGCGGCGTCATTGAGGTTGCGGAAGGAGCGGTCTTCATGCCGGACATGATTGTGATGGCGATGCTTCAGCGTAGCTACGGCGTGGTCGACGCCCTGATCGACGCCATCGATACCTACAACATGCACGCGGCCGCTCCGCTCCTTCGCCTCCAGCTCGACACCCTCTTTAGGGCTCACTACATCGCCAGTGGCCCGGACCTTGATGACCTAACCAGTCGGCTTCTTCAGGGCGAAGAGTTCCGAAACATCGAGGACGCCGAGGGCAAGAGGCTGACCGATGTTCGGCTCAAGGACCTAGCCAAGGAGGCGCATGGTTGGGCTCTCCCGGTCTACAGGGAGACGTCCGGGTGGGTCCACTTCTCAGTTAGCCACATGAGGGTCACGACTCTGGTTGGCAACGACAATGAGTTCTTCATGAGCGTCCCGCTGCCCCCTTCGGTCCTCCCAGAATCTCTTTGGCAAGAGATCTACGCAGCGTCGATCCGCGCCACTGAGGAACTGTTCGTATACGTTCGAGGTTGGGCCGCCCGAAAGGGGCTGCCCCCTGGCGAGATGCGTGACCTGGCTTGGTGACAGGGATGCCGCTGCCGACCCGACCTGTATGCATCTCCCCATACCTCGGCGGGCCGGATGCGTCATAGCGCCGTCAGGCGAAGTCCCAACTCCGAAGCGCCGAAGTCTTACCTCGCAGGCGTCTCCGTCGTGCCCCGGGCACGATGCGTCGGATCGACCGGGTCCATCCCGCTGCGTGGCCATGACCTGGCCGCCTCTAGCCGGGGGGGGTCTTTGGCAACCGTCAAAGGCCCAAGTCCTTCAGCAGGTTCGCCACTTGAGGGTTCGAAAGGGCCTTGTCTTTCAGCCGCGCTCGGGCGACATGCTGCTCCAACAGCCGTTGGCTGACGTCCAGCACCCGCCGCCTGCCGGCTACATATCCGTCCGGAAGGATCCCCAGGCCCTGCTCCAATGTGGGCTTCATCAGATGCAGACGGATCGCGTTTGGCTCCTGGTCAAGGACCCATTCAGGAACCAAAGCCCCGCTCTCCTCGTCGTCATCCGCGACGATGGTAATGGGCTCGTCAAGGGTAGTTGTAACCGCGTCCGCGACGGTGAACAGATTTCTCGGCCCACCGGCCGGAACGAATCGCAAATCCACGCGCGGGGGACCGAGTTCTTCAACGACGGCCTGCAAGAGCCTGACATCGAACTGACCTTCAACGACCACTGTTCGCCGGCGAACCCCGGCTGCCTTCGCCGAGGGCGCCTGGTCCTTGCGGCCGATGGCATCCCGCGTCAGATACGGGTTGCCCAACTCGGCCGCATGGTGCAACTTTTTGGTCCAGCAGTTCGATGATGCCGATCTCGCCGTTTGCCACGGCATCGACGTCATCCCCATCGGCGAGGACGAGGTTGATTTCCTTGCCGGCCATCAGTGCGTCTACCGCGTCATCCGAGAAGCCGCCCATGCTGACGAAGAGCCCAACGGTTCCGACCGTCCCAAGGCAGGGACTCCCGACGGCAGCCTCCGAAGGCTCCCGAACGCACTCTTCCTAGTCATGACACCCATAAGCGCCCCGGCACCTTCTTCGCGGCCACCTGGATGTCGTGCCAGATAGGTGCCAGATGAAGGCTGTTTCGTGCCACATTCTGGCCACTTCTGGCACTGGGAGCACGGGGCCAGAAATGACGAAAACCCGCTCTGGAGAGCGGGTTTCGTGCGTGCCCCCGGCAGGATTCGAACCTGCGACACCTTCTTTAGGAGAGAAGTGCTCTTCCCCTGAGCTACGAGGGCGGCGGGGCACACCTGGTGGGCCCGGGGGTCAACCCTACCCAAGCACGCGGCATACTCGACCCTCATGACGAGCGCGCTCACGGACACCGCAACCGAGCGCAGCCGCGTCCAGCGTCGCATCCTCGGATCCCTCGCCGTCACTCAGGTCCTCGGCGGCATCTCTCTCGCCGTCGGCGCCACCGTCGGCGCTCTGCTCGCCGAGGACATCTCCGGTTCGGCAGCGCACTCATCGCCATCCCCATCGCCCGCCTCACCGCGGCATTTGGCCGTCGCCCCGGCCTCGCGTTTGGCTATGCCGTCGCGATCATCGGCGCCATCGGGATGATCACCTCTGGCGTGGTCCGCAACTTCCCGCTGCTGCTCATCTCCGCGACGCTTTTTGGTGGCGCCACCGCCTCCAACTCGCAGACCCGGTATGCCGCCGCCGACCTTGCCCTGCCGCACCGCCGCGCCCGCGACCTCTCGATCGTGGTCTGGGCGACGACGATCGGCAGCACGCTGGGGCCTAACCTCGTCGGCCCCGCCAAGGCGTTTGCGGCATTCCTGGGTATCCCGCTCCTCACCGGCAGTTTCGCGATCTCCGTCGTGGGGCTCGTGCTGGCGATCGCAGCCCTGCTGCTCCTGGTCCGCCCCGATCCGCTCCTGGAGTCCCGCCGCCTGGCCGCCCGAGATGCCGGCCAGAGCGCCGCCGAAGCAGCCGCCTCCGCACCCGCCGACGGCTCGGTCTGGAACGGCCTTCGCGTGATCCTCGCGCGCCCCGTTGCTCGACTGGGCCTGCTGGCTCTGGCCGTGGGCCACTCGGTCATGGTTTCCGTCATGGTGATGACTCCGTTGCACATGGCGCACGGTCACGCCGAACTCTCGATCATCGGCTTCGTCATCAGCATGCATATCCTCGGCATGTTCGCCTTCGCGCCGCTGACCGGCCTAGCCGTCGACCGCTTCGGTGGCCGGGCGGTCGCGGTGGTCGGCTCGATGATCCTGACGACCGCAACGCTGTTGGCCTCGGTCTCCCCGATCGGCCACTCGAGCGCGCTGCTGATCGGCCTCTTCCTGCTGGGCCTGGGCTGGTCATGCACCTTCGTCGCGGGCTCCGCATTGCTGACCGGCGCGCTCACCCCGCAAGAGCGCCCCGCCGCCCAAGGCGCCGCCGATGTCATCACCGGGCTTGCGGCCGCCATCAGCGGCTTCCTCGGCGGGATTATCGTCGCCCACCTCTCCTTCCACGCACTCTCGCTGACCTCGCTCGGATTTGCTCTTGTCATCGGTATCGCTGCGGCGTTCACGCCGGTCGATCGCGACCAGGGTTAGCCTGTCGAGGTGAGTCGGTTCCGGTGGTTCTCCAAGCGTGCGGCCACGCCGCCGGAATCGGTCGCGAATGCGGTTGGCGCGGGTCGTTCGGAGCTCGCCCAAACCGCCACCGAGGTCGCCGAGCGTATGCCGCCCGCCGTTCAGGAGACCTCCCCGCCGCCAACCGCCACCCGTCCCGAGCCTGAGCCGGCCACCCCACGGGAGCGCCTCGTGCGCGATGCCGTCCGGGCCTGGACTGCCGAACTCGCCGACCTCGGCGGACCCAACAACCTGCTCTGGAAGTCCGACTCGGGCACCGTGGTCCTCGACCTGACCCGCGCCCACCCTGGCGGGCTGACCCGGCTGTTCACCGGTGCCCCGACCCGGCTCGATGACCTCTTCCGCGAGCCAGCCGCCCACCGCGCGGCCACCGCGCTCGCCGCGCGGATCGCGGACAAGGACACCGAACTGAGTACCGAGCGCGGGCTCGCTGCCTGCTTCCTCGCGATCGGCGAGGCCACCTGGCCGGTCGCGCGATCCGGACGCACTGCAGCTGCCCCGGTCATGCTGCGCCCTTGCCGACTCACGCTCGGACCCGGCACTGCGGGAGAGACCCAGGTGGAGATCGAGGATGACACCATCCTCAACCCCGCTCTGGTCCAGTACCTTGCCAGCGCCCACCAGGTCCGCATCGACCCGCGCGCCTTGGTCGCTCAGGCCTGGGCCACCGGCCTCTTCGACCCTCGGCCGGTGTATGCCGCCCTGGCCGGTGCCACGGCCGCTATCGAGGGCTTCACGGTCGCCGATGACGCCCGGGTCGGGACCTACACCACGACCAAGGCCGCCATGGTGGCCGACCTGTCCGCCTTCACCGACCTGGCCGCCAACGATCTCGTCGCGGCCCTTGCCGGGCACCCGGACGCGATCTCCTCGCTCGCTCACGGCCACCCCCCCGCCGCAGTCCTTGAGGCGGCTCGTCAGGGCCTGGTGGTGGAGGCCGACGCCGACCAACTGGCTGCCCTCGCCGATGTGCGTCACGGCACCAGCCTGGTCATCGACGCCCCACCCGGCACCGGCGCCACCCAAACGATCGCCAATCTCATCGCCGCCAGCGCAGGCAGCGGGCAGCGGCTGGCCCTGGTGGCCCAACGGCCCGGAGCCATCGCAGACCTGCGGGCTCGCCTGGCTGAGGTCGGTCTGGACGATCTGGTGCTGGAGCTGCGTGATGGTGTGGCCACCTCTCGGGACCTCGCCGCGCAGTTAGTGCACAGCATCGATGCCGCTCACCAGAGCGAGCAACCCGACGCCGACCGGGTGAGCAATGCGGCGCACGCCGCGGCCGAGGATGAGCTTGCTCAGCACGCGGCGGCGATGCACACCCCCCGAGAGCCCTGGGGCGTCAGTGCGCACGCGATCATTCAGGAGGTTGCGCGCCTCACGGCCTTGCCCTCTGGCCCGCGCACCCGCGTCCGCCTCGACGGCGCCGCCCTTGCGGCAATGCCCCGCACCAAGGCCCTGGAATTGGGCGCCCGACTACATGAGCTCGCGCGCCTGGGCGCCTGGAGCGAGACCGGCGAGGATGACCCCTGGTTCGGCTCCAACCTGGTTGACGAGGCCGAGGCCGATCGGGCCAGCGACATCGTCCTCGGCCTCGCCGAGGGTCGTCTGGACACCGTGCAGTCGGTAGTGGACACCGTCTTTGAGGGCATCCAGCTGCCGACGATGCCCACGGTCGCGGCGTGGGGACGCCTCATCGACACGGTGTCCTCGGTCCGCGACACCCTGGAGACTTTCCGCCCTGACATCTTCGACATCCCGCTGACCGAAATCGTGGCGGCCACGGCACCGAACGACCGGCAGGAGAATGAGCTCAGCTGGTGGGCGCGGCGCCGCCTGCGTCGACAGGCGCGTTCGCTGCTGCGCCCCGGTGTGCCCCCGCCCGACCTGCATGCCGCGCTGCTCACCGCGCATCACCAACGCAGCGCCTGGCGCGATCTCGCCGGACCCGGTGGCCGCCCAGAGATCCCTGCCGAGTTGGACCGCGCGCAGAGCGCCTACTCCGCGTTGGCGGACGACCTGGCCTGGCTGGATTCGCGGGTGCCCGACGGCAGCGGCATACGCCTGATCAACAAGCCGAGGGCCGAGCTGACCGCACGAATCGCGGCCCTTGCGGCGAGCACGGAACGAGCGCGAGTGGTGCCGCACGTCCGGGAGGGTCTCGAGGCTGTGCGAGCTGCCGGCCTGGGCCCCTTGGTGGACGACCTCGCCGCCCGAGGGGTGCTCGCGGATGCCGTGCCCGACGAAGTGAAGTTGCTCTGGTGGGGCTCGCTCGCCGAGCAACAGGTCCTCACCGACGCTCGCATGACAACTCTTTCGGGTGACGAACTCCGCACGCGTGCAGTGGAATTTGCGACGACAGATGCAGCCATGCTGCGCGGCCAAGCGCGCTTGGTCAGGTCCTTGATCCGGCAGCGCAGCAGGGCCGCGCTCGCGGCAGACCCGGCGGCTGAGACCGCGATCCGTGCGGCGGCCGAGCCCGACGCACCAGCTGTCGCCGTGGCCCACCTCCTAGCCGCGCATGGCGATGTCATCCTCGCGTTGCGGCCCTGCCTCGCGGTCAGCCCACTGCTGATCGGTGCCTTGGTTCCGCCGACGACCCGGCTCGACCTGATCATCGTCGAGGAGGCCTCGCAAGTGCCCACGGCTGCCGTGATCTCCGCGGTTGCCCGCGCGCGACAACTCGTGGTCGTGGGTGACCCTCAGTTCCTGGCGCCGAGCGGCTTCGCGACTGGGGCCACAGCTCGGGACCGATCCGAGTTGGTGGCGAGGGAGGGCGAACTGCCGGACTCGGTGTTGTCGACGGCCGTCCACATCCTCGCGGTTCGCGAGTTGAGCCAGCACTACCGAGCAATGGACGAGCGTCTGCTCGCGCTCGCCAATGAGACCTTCTACGACGGTCGGCTGCGAGGTCTGCCCGGCGTCGACGTTGCCTCACCGGTCCATTTCACACACATCGACGGCGAGGGTATGCCGCGTGAGGGCGCGGGTGCTGTGGAGACCACGGCTGCCGAGGTGGACGAAGTGGTCCGCCAGGTGCTGGCGCACGCTGCGCACTCGCCCGACCAGTCACTCGGGGTGGTGACCCTCTCGACGGCCCACGCTGAGCGCATACAGCGGGCGCTCAACCGGTCCCTGGCAAGTGCCACGCCCGAGGTTGCCCGGGCGCTCACGCCGGCTGGTCCGAACGGCTTCTTCATCGCTCCGATGGATCGCGTGTCCGCAGAGGTGCGCGATCACATCGTCCTCGCGGTGGGTTTCGGCAAGACCCCCCACGGTCGGGTGCTGAACCAGTTTGGCCTCCTCAGCGACCCGAGCGGTGAACGCCATCTCGCGGTCGCGCTCACCCGGGCGCGCCGGCAACTGACCGTCATCTCGAGCCTCATGGCAGCCGATCTGGAGCCCTCGCGGCTGCGCTCGGAAGGCGGGCGGCTGCTCCGGGCTGTCTTGGAGCGGCTGCCCGAACTGAGCCGCCAAGGCCCCACCCTCAGTGCCGGCGCACTCGATCCGCTGATGCGCCAGTTGGCGGAGCGTCTGCGGGCCGCTGGCCTGGTGGTTCATGAGCGAGTGGGTGCCAGCGACCCCATCGATGTGGTGGTGCAGCACCCGCAGGACCCAAGCCGACTGGCGCTCGCTATCGTCGGTGACGGGGCGGCATATGCCGCCCGACCCACCGTGCGCGACCGGGATCGCCTGCGAGCCCAGACGTTATCTGCGATGGGGTGGACCCCGGCTCAGGTCTGGTCCATGGAGTTCTACCGCGATCCGGCCCGCGAGGTCGCTCGACTCCTCGCTCTGGTTCCCGGGATGCCATCGTGACCCGCCGAAAGCACCGACGCGTCATCCGTCCCGCGACCGGTGGCAGATCCACGCCGACGGAGCCAGACCACGCCGATCAGCGGGCGGCGACCACGCAGACAACGCAGCAGACCCGCGACGACACCGACGAGGGTTGGGGCGATGGCGCGGGCGACCCGGCGCACGATCGCTGGTTGCAAGAACAGCGCCCCCCACATTGGGAGTGAGCATGACGAAAGGCCCCGGGAAACATCCCGGGGCCTTACGTCGAGACGAACTCAGGCGCGGTTGGCGCGCACTGCGTCGCGGATCTCCTTGAGGAGCTCCACCTGCGGGTCCGGCGCGTCCTCGGCGGGCGCGTCCTTCTTGAAGCGGGCCTGGACTGCCTCGTAGGGCTTGACGACCAAGAGGTAGACCGCGGCGGCCAGGATCAGGAAGCCGACCAGGGCCGTGATGACTTTGCCGTAGACCACGCCACCGGCGTTGAGTTTGTCGAAGTCCGGCTGGCCACCCATGACCTTGCCGATGATGTCCATGATGAGCTTGACGAAGGCCTCAACGACCTTGCCGAATGCCCCGGCGATGACGACGGCCACAGCGAGCTCGACGACATTGCCCTGCATGATGAAGTTCTTGAATCCCTTCATGGGATTCCCCTTTCAGTTTCAGAAAACCTGCAGTCCGGAAATCTAGCGTGAAAACGCTTGCTCATCTACTTCTGTTGGCCCGCTGCGCGTGTCCGCGACGGCCGTGCTAGCCGGCGCTCGCCAGCACGACGAGCACGGCGGGGGGTTGGCCGTCGGGTCTTTGACCTTGATGAATGCGGTCAGCATCACGTTGAGACAGCGCCACCGTCAGGCCCCGAGGCGACGAATCTGCGCCGAGTCCCAGGGTGTCATCGGGTGCCGGATCGACCGCAAGCACCAGCGCTGCGTGCGCCCAGGCTTCACCTCCGGTGGCGGGGTAGACCGTGACCCGGGTCCCCGAGGTGACTAGGCGCAGTGCCGCCGGGTCAGCGGCCAGCAGGTGAACGGCGACCTGGCCGAGGGCGAGGCCATCAGCGGCCGAGCGCGGGACCAGACGGGCCAGGGTGACCGGTTCGCCGGCGACCAGCGGACCGGTGAGGACTCGACCGTGCAGCTCGCTCTCGCTGGACATCGAGCCGGGGTAGACCCATGGCGAGGGCACTCTGGTTGCGCGGAGGTCTGCCGCGCTGATGGTGGTGCCGCCATCGAGGTCATGCGCCGCGACCAGGACCTCGGTCATGCTGGGGGAGGGTGGACGAAGCGTGAGGATCACCGCGACCGCCGCCCCGGCGAGCGCGAGCACCGCGAGCACCTTGCGAACCAGTCGGCGACGCCATCGTGACCGGCGGCTGACCGAGGTGGCCGGAGTACGGCGGAGGTGGAGTCGCGGCATACCCGGACGCTAGGCGCCCAGGCGATATCCCCAAGGGGCGCGTCAGAGCGCTGTGGACGCAGACGCGGCGGCGGGAGCTGGTGTGGACGAGGACTCCCCGGACGATCCCGTTCCCGAGGTGCTGGATCCCGAGTCGGAGGAGGTCGACGTCCCTGAGTCAGAGTTGCCCGACGCGGCGGCGCCTCCAGTGCCTGCCGGGACGGTGCTCGTGCGCGAGGTCGCGTTGTCGGTGCGGTAGAAGCCGCTGCCCTTAAAGACCACGCCGACCGACGAGAAGACCTTGCGCAATCGACCGCCGCATTCAGGGCACTGCGTCAAGGCCTCGTCGCTGAAGGACTGGACGGCATCGAACCGGTGGTCGCATGCGGTGCAGGCGTAGGCGTAGGTGGGCACCCGAGGATTTTACAGTGACCGTGGGGTCCCCGAGGCACCCAGCGATGTGGCCTACGCTCGAACCCGTGAGTAATCGGGCAGTCACGGTACGCCGGGTCCTCGTCGGGCTCGGTGCAGTGCTGGTGATCGCGCTGGTCGCTGCTGCGGTCGTGGGCATCTCCTTCGCCCGCCGACCCTTCCCCCAGGTGACCGGTGAACTGGAACTGAGCGGACTCTCGGCGCCCGTCTCGGTTCTGCGTGACGAGAGCGGCGTGCCGCACATCTTCGGGGACTCACTGACCGACCTCGCCAGGGCGCAGGGCTATGTGCACGCTCAAGAGCGCTTCTTCGAGATGGATGTGCGACGCCGGGTGGCGAGCGGGACGCTGGCCGCGCTGGTGGGTGACGGGGCGCTCACCTCGGACAAGACCATCCGCACGATGGGTTGGCGGCGCGTCGCCGAGGCCGAGTTGCCGACGCTCGATCCCCAGACACGGCAGGTGCTGCAGGCCTATGCGGACGGCGTCAACGCCTATCTGAAGGGGCGTTCCACCTCTCAGGTGGCCCTGGAATACGCCGTGCTCTCGGTCCGGGTGCCGGTGGGTTCGATTCCGGAATGGAGCCCGGTCGACTCCCTGGTCTGGCTGCGAGCGATGTCCTGGGACCTGAAAGCCAACTACCGGGATGAGCTGGCTCGCGCGCGGATGGCCGGTCGACTTACCGCCGCCCAGATCCAGGCGGTCTATCCGCCCTACCCTTACCTCGAGCACCCAGCGATCCTCTCGAGTCAGGAGTGGCAGCCGAGTTCCTCCGGCGGCCAACTCGGCTCGGCTGGCGAACCGCTCGCCGAGGTGACCTCGCAGGCCGCTCAGCGCCGGTATGCCGCGGTGGAAGACGCCCTGGCAGCGGTCCCCGACCTGGTCGGACGGGGGGAGGGCATCGGATCGAACTCCTGGGTGGTCACCGGGAAACACTCAGCCACCGGCAAGCCGATCCTCGCCAATGACCCGCACCTGGCCACCAGCCAACCCGGCATCTGGATCCAGAACTCCATCCAGTGCCGCGCTGTCTCGGCTAGCTGCCCGCTGCGCGTCAGTGGCTTCTCCCTGGCCGGTGTGCCGGGCGTGATCATCGGTCATAACCAGTCCATTGCCTGGGGCATGACCAATATGGCGCCCGATGTCAGCGACTTCTATCTCGAGCGCATCCGCGATGGGCAGGTGCAACTCGATGGCGCCTGGTCGCCGGTCCAAACGCGCAGTGAGCGCATCGAGGTTGCCGGCGGGGACCCGGTCACCATCACGGTCCGCTCGACTAGTCACGGCCCGGTTCTCTCTGACGTGCTGGAACCGCTGGCCGAGGCCGGCCGAAGCGCGCCGGTGGCTGGCAAGGGGGCCACCGACGAAGACTTCGCCGTTTCGCTGGCCTGGACGGGTTTGCAGCCGACGACCACTGCGGATGCCATCCTCGGACTCAATCTCGCGACCAACTTCAGTGAATTCCGTGCAGCAGCAGCCAAATTCGCGGTGCCCGCACAGAACTTGGTCTATGCCGATACCTCCGGACATATCGGCTACCAGGCTCCGGGCCTGATCCCGGTGCGGATCTCCGCCGTCAGTGGCGCGCCGGCGGGATACTGGCCAGCGCCCGGTTGGGACTCCTCGTACTCCTGGCGCGGCTTCGTCAAGCCTGCCGACCTGCCGTGGGTGCTGGATCCGGCGGACGAGATGATCGTCACGGCCAATCAGGCTGTGACCCAGGCGAGTAGGCCATTCCTCACCACGGATTGGGACTATGGCTACCGGGCCAAGCAGATCACCGACCTGATCACCGGGGCGGGCGCGTTGACGCCGGCGGCCATGGCGCAGATCCAGATGGACGACACCAACCTCTTCGCCGACACCTTGTCCGCGGCCTTGGTCAAGATTCCGCTGGCCAGCGACTCCTTCACCAGGGAAGCCCAGGATCTCCTTCGCGCCGGGACCTCCGCCACCCCGGCCAGCGGCGAGGGGTCGGCCGCGGCCGCCTATCTCAATGCGGTCTGGCAGGCGCTCACGGAACTCACCTTCGACGACGACCTACCCTCCGGGATGCGCGCTGATGGCGGCGCCCGGTGGCGGGCGGCATTCGCACAGATGCTCGAGGATCCCAAGAGCACGTGGTGGGACAACAAGCGAACGTTGACGGTTGTCGAGTCCCGCGACGAGATCCTTCGGCTGGCGCTGGTTCAGGCCCGCG
>WBZQ01001643.1_pt1 | contig 15213 bp, 9 predicted proteins | sample 5204251 | NCBI WGS metagenome assembly WBZQ01 (sample SAMN12412402, study PRJNA552823) | activated sludge metagenome | isolation source: activated sludge from nitrification reactor of wastewater treatment plant... | place: USA: Virginia | collected 2017-09 | reverse complement strand
GGGCAGCGGCACGGGATCGGACAGGCGCGACCCCAGGATCGCCTTGGCGGCCTCCACGCGCTCGATGTCGCGGCGCCCCGGCGCGGGGGTCTTGAACCCGCTCGTGTGGCGGACCACCGAGGTTCCCAAAGCGAGGGCCTCCTCGAAGAGCGCATCCTCGCCAGTCCGTTCGCGGCCGCTTCCTCGGCAACTCGCGATCAGCCGCTCGACTCGTGTGGCAAGCTCGAACGAAAGCGTTCCGTGCGGGGCGCGGAACGGCCCGGCGAGGGCGTCCCGCCGGGTGGGATCCGAGACCTCGGCAAGCTCTCTCGCGATGGGCTCGGCGAACCCGAGCCAGAAGCAGCAGGCACCCGTCTCCGCCGCCTGCCGCCGCGCAACCACCGAGCCCCGGTTGAGAAGAAGCGCGGTCCGTCCGTCTCCCAGGATCGGGTAGGAACGCGACTCGGTGCGCGGCGAGAACCAGACCGGCCTGCGCGGAAACGAGATCGAGTGGTTCTGGATCGGTCCGAGCGATCGAAAGCTGGGGTCCGAGGGTGGGCAGCGGTGAATGCCAATCGTGACGCCGTTCCGCTCGAGAAGGACAACATCGCCCGCCCGCTGGCGCTGCGCTTGCTGCGAAGGCTCCTCCCAGGCGGTCATTCGGTCATTTTCCGTCAATCCACGAGGCGAAGCCCCCGAAGGCGCGGCGGCGCGCCATGATGTCGCCTCGGGAAAGGGGCGGATGGTGGATGCCCACAATGCGATCCACATCGAGCCTCTGGCTTTCGACCCAGTCGGCAAAGAACGCGAAGTTCTGGTTGAACGGCGTCAGATCCGAGAACAGGTCGCCCTCGAAGAGCGTGCGCGTTCTCCGATCGTGGACGACAAGGGCGGCCTCGACATGTGGCGTGCCCGCGATCGGCAAGACCTCCACGACCCGCCCGGTGTCGAGGAGCGGCAGCGGCGTCTTCTCTTTGATCTCGCGGATCCGCGCCGGGTCGACCTTCTTGCCTGCGGCCGCGAGGTAGCGTTGCACCACCGCGGCCGATCCCGACGGCACCCAGATCTCGACCCCCTCGTCCGCGTACGCCACGGCCCCGGAGGCGTGGTCGGCGTGGAAGTGGCTGAGGACCAGAAAGCGGATCGGGAGCCCGGACGACACCTTGCGAATCGCCGCGAGGACGTCCTTGGCAGAGGCGGGGTTCGCCGGCGCGTCGAACACTACGACTTCCTTCGAGGTCAGAAGGAGGGGACCTCGGTAGGTCGGCCCGCCGGCGACCCCGCGCACTTCATAGATTCCATCTCCAAGCGGTGAGGCGACAGGCGGCGTCGGAACGTCTTCCTTGCGAAGACCCGCGGTCGCGAAGTCGCCCTCGGTGGGACCCCGGCCCGGCTCGATCCGCCGGGCGTAGAGCTCCAGCGCCCTGCGGCCGCGCCGCCAGACCTCAATGCGCTCCGGAAAGACCAGGCCCTTGATCCTTCGATTGCCAAAGTACCGGTACGACACCTCGGTGCGGCCGTCGAGGGGATCCGGCTGCATGGCCAGAAGCTCCGCGAGGCCGAGGCCGTCTTCCGCAAGCCTGATTCGCAAGCCCTGCTCGGGCTTGCCAACGCTCAGATACCTGGGGTCCTCAGCGCGCTTGACGGGCGCGTCCGGCGAGTCGAGAAGGCGCCTCAAGAAGAGCGGCGGCAGGTAGCGCGAGGGCAGGTCGACGAGCTGCGCGAGGGCCGGCCCCCTCTCCACGGCTTGGTCCGCGTAATAGCCCGCCGCGAAGACCTTCGTGCGAAGGACGCCATCTTTGTATGTCGCGCCGAAATGAAGGCGCAGGCCGCCCGACACCTCTTGCACGTTCTCTTGGGCGATCAGGGGCTTGGCAAGATCGAAGGCCCCCCGGACCGCGAAATGCCCGTCCTGGGCTGGATTGTCGACCGCAGCCGCCGAATAGCCTTGGAGCGCGTTTGCCGAGGCGCCGTCCAGGGCGAACGACAGCGCGTCGAGACCGCGCACCGCATCCAGCCCGCCGACAGCTTGAAACAGCGCGGCGCGCGGGTCCTCGGCGGGAGCCGGCTGCGAGAGGGCGGGCGAGCGCGAGTCGATCAGGGCGATCGACGCAAGAGCGAGGAGAAAGGGCCAAGGACGGTAGCGCGGGGCGATCCACTTCGGCGAAGACGTCTTCATGACCGCAGTTTGGGGCGCGGCCGGGCACCTATGCTGTCAGATTCCTCCCAAAGGCGCCGCGCGCCGCGGAATTCGCTTCATCGCCTATCCTCCGCGCCCGTGAAGCGAGCGAAGGACAGTCGCCGTCGCCGGCCGGCGAACCCGGCCGCGAAAAGAGGGGACTCGTCCGAACAGCCGTCCCGATGGTCTGCGGTCCTGGCCGGGCTGCTTCCCATTTTTTTCTTTTGGAAGACGACCGGGTACGGGTTTCTCCTCGACGACCGGATTCTCTTTGAGACCAGCTCCTCGCTGAACGAGCCAAGCGCGATCCTCCGGGCGTTTACAACCGATGTTGGGGCCTTGAGACACGGCGCCGAGGCCCCGCTGAGCAGCTATTACCGGCCCGTGTTTCTGGCGCTCTCGAATGTCTATTTTTCTGTGGTCGGGCCCTCGACGTTTGGGTGGCACTTCGCGGCGGTTCTGCTGGCCGGCCTCGCGGGCCTCTGCGCCTTTGGCTGGCTTCGGCGCGTGGGGCTTCACGCCCCCCACGCGCTCGCGGCGTCGGCCGTGTTCTCGCTTCACCCATCCCATGTCAGCTCGGTAGCTTGGGTCTCCGGAATTCAGGAGCTCCTGGCCGCGATCTTCTCGCTGGCGGCTCTCTCCACGGCGGTTTCTTACGCCCGCGGCCCGGCATCCCGGACCCCGCAGGCAAGCCGGCGACTCCTTTTTCTTAGCGGGCTCGCGTTCCTGTGCGCGCTACTTTCCAAGGAGGTCGCGGTGGCCGGAGTCCTTGTCCTGGGGGCTCTCCTGATCGCGCCACCGTCCAATGGCGACAGCGATTCAAGGAAGCTCGAAAGGCGGCGTTTGAAGCAGGTCGCGCTTCTCTTCGCGGCTCTTCTTGCGTTGTACCTCGCGGCTCGTTGGATAGTCTTTGGAGGACTTGCCCAACGCTTTCCGACCGCACCGGGCCCAATTCTCTCGCTGGCGTCCGTGCCGCTGGTTCTGGTCTCCTACGTGAGCCTCCTGGCTTTTCCGACGTCGTTCTCGATCTTCCGGCCTGAGCGGCCGGTGGCGTCGTTTCTGATGCCGGAGGTGTACGGCTCCGCTCTGACCCTCGCGGTCTTCCTCATCGTCGCGACGGTCGCGATCCGGCGCCGGAGAGATCTCTGGCTCCCGATCGCCTGGTTCGGTATTTGGCTGCTTCCGGTCTTGAACGTTTGGGCGCTCGATCCCCAATGGATCGTGACCGATCGCTATCTGTTCCTGCCGTCTCTCGCGCTTCCCTGGTTGCTTGCTTTGGTGTTGCCCAGACGCGCGGCCGGGATCGTCTTGTGGAGCCTGGCGCTCCTGACCGGCATCCTGACGCTTCGCTATTCGGCGATCTTCGAAAGCGAGAAGACCTTCCTGGTCGCGATGGAGAAGGCCGAGCCGACCAGCCCAATCGTATTCGCGGAAAAGGGGAGGCTTCTCGTGAAAGAGGGCAACCTCCCGGCAGCGCGGGAGGCGTATCGAAGGGCAATCGAGCTCGATCCCTACGCCCCGTCGGCGCTCAACAACTTGGGCGATCTGGCGCTGCAGGACAATGACTTCGAAGCGGCGCGAACCTACTACACCCGGGCGGTCTCAAAGCACGGAGGTGGAAGCCGCCGCTTCAAGACGCTGGTATTGGCCTTGGCAAGGGCCCGCTGGCCAAGCGAGGCCTTGCGAATCGCCCGGGAGACCGCGGAACGCTGGCCGGACGACTTTCAGATCCACGTCCTCATCGCGGCTCTTTGCCAAGCCTCCGGATCCACGCAGGACGCGCGGATTGCGTTCGAGAAGGCGACCCGTCTGAGGCCGTCGGACCCGATCTTGTTGGGTGGTGTCGAGGGGCTGCCGGAGCGGGTCGGTGTTCCGCGGGTTGGAGCCGGCGGCGGGTAGGGAGGATTCTCGCGGGAGACCGCGATGGCGTGCTCGCGCGATACCGAGGGGAAGTCCCCCAGAAAGGAATCGAGCGGGTCGCCGGCCTTCAGGTAGTCCAGCAGCGTCTGCACAGGAACGCGAGTGCCGTTGAATACGGGTGCCCCGCTCAGCCGATCTGGGGACACCGTGATCAGGGGATGAGGCAGCGGCATCTGAGGTCCCTCCCGAACGTGAAGCGTAGCATGCGCGCCGATTTGGATGGCCTCGCGAGCCCAGGCTCCTTGACGACGATTGGACGTTGGCAATAGCCTGCCAGGGATTCAAATGACGCGAAGATCCGGCCAGCTTGTGGGAACGGTCGGGTCCGAAAGGGAGCAGCGACTCATGATCAACCCCGTATCCATCGCGCTGGAGGGCCACGGCGTCCGCCTCGAACCACTTGGCCTGGACCACGTCGATGGCCTCATTGAGGCCGCTCAGGATGGCCGGCTTTGGGAACTTTGGTTCACGTCCGTTCCGCGGCCGGAGCAGGCCGCGCAATACATCGCGGATGCCTTGGCGGGTCAGCAGGCCGGCAACATGCTCCCCTGGGCCGTGCGGGATCTCGCCACGGACCGCATTGTGGGCTCCACGCGCTATCACGACATGGTGCCGAAGATCGATCGCGTGGAGATTGGATACACGTGGTATGCCGCGAGCCGGCAGAGGAGCCACATCAACACCGCTTGCAAGCTCCTGCTCCTGTCACACGCGTTTGAAACGCTGAGTTGCCAAGTGGTTGGGCTTCGGACCGACAACTTCAATTTCCGGTCGCAACGCGCCATTGAGGCCCTGGGCGCGAAGAAGGACGGCGTGATCCGGCACCATCAGGCCCGGCCGGACGGCACGGTTCGGGACTCCGTAATGTACAGCATTCTGGCGACCGAGTGGCGGGACGTCAGACGTCACTTGATAGGCCGCCTGAGCCCAGCAAGCGAGCGGGCCGGGGCTCGTGAATAGCCCCGCTCAACCCCTCACGCGATCTCCCGGTACACCGCGAGCGTCTTTCGCGCACACTCCTTCCAGCTGAAGAGCGAGAGCCTCTTGCGACCTTCGGCGACGAGCCTTGTGCGCAGGGCCTCGTCGGCGTCGACGGTGACGAGGGCTTGGGCGATGGCTTGCCAATCGGCCGGGCTGACGAGGAGGCCCGCCGGGCCCACGACCTCGGGCATGGAGCTCAGGCTGGAGGTGACGACCGGAACGCCCGCGGTCATGGCCTCGATGAGGGGCAGGCCGAAGCCTTCGTAGTACGAGGGGTGCAGGACCGTGCGGGCGGCGTTGTAGAGCGCGTTGAGGACCTCGGGCGTGACATAGGGGACGGTGAGGATTTGGGTCTTCGCCTGTGGGGTCTTGAGGAGCCTTTCGAGGTCCCGGTCCCTCACGGCGGCCCGGCGGACCAGCACCATGCGGTATTCCGGCCGGTTCGCGAACGCGTGGAGGAAGCCTCGCACGGCGTTGAGGTGGTTCTTGTAGGGTGCTCCCTGGCCGACGGTGAGGACGAACGGCACCGCGGCGTCGAGGAGGGGCGCGAGGGTTCGGAAGGCGTCGTCCCGCTCGACTAAGAACACGCGCTGGTTGTCGATGCCATTGTGCGCGACGCGGACCTTGGGCTCGTGCCAGGGCGCGTACTCGACAATGGCGCGGCGGGTGGTGTGGGAGACGGCCAGGATGCGGCTGGCCTGGTTCATGGAGGACGTGAGCCCCGCGCGGTAGAAGAGGCCGCCGGCGAGTCGCTTGAGCGGGTTGTGCGAGTTGTATCGCGGATTCACAATCCAGTTGAGGTCGTGAATGGTGACCACCATGGGGCGGTCGAGTCCCCTCGGCGCGAGGTCGAACGGGGAATGGAAGACGTCGAAGCTTTGGCGCCTCAGGAAATAGCGCAGGGCGAGCGGGGTCAGCGGGGAGTCGGGATGGAACGGGACGCGGATCTCCTGGACGCGGGCCGTGTCCAGGCGTGTCTGGGACCGTGAGCCGGTGTTGTCGATTCTGGGTTTGCCGTTTCGAATCAGCAGGAGCTCGAGGCTCTTGTCCTCCTCCAGGAGTCCTTTGGCAAGGTTGAGCGTGTAGCTGCCGATGCCGCTCTCTTTTCCATCGAGCTTGCGGGCGTCGAGCGCGATTCGCATGGTGCTCCGGTCAGGCCTCGAAAGAGACGCCGGGATCCTGGCGGCGCCCGACCTTGAAGGGCGGGATGCGGCTGAGAAGGACCCAACCGGGCAGGATCCACAACAGCTCGCGCGACCTGCGCACCAGCGCGTAGGCGGCGCCCTGCGAGGGGGGAAGCCCAAGCAGCACGAACAGGCCGGTGCGAAGGCCCTCGACGCCTCCGAGCTTGCCGGGGATGAAGAGGAGCACATTGCCAAGCACCATCGCGAGGCTTTCGATGGCGAGGGCCTTGGCCCAGCTCGCCGAGGGCGAGAGCAGAAGGAGGATGATCCAGGTCTCCAAGAGGCCCCCACAATAACCCACAAAGCTGAAGGCGACGGCGGCGACGAACCGGGAACGGTGGGCGGCGTGGAAGGCGCGGATGCCGGCATCAACCGAATCGGCTCCGCGTTGAAGCCTTTGGAGGCGCGCGGCCAGCGCCTTCCACCGCGACAGCCGCCTGAGGATGGGGCCGAAGGCGCCGCGGTCGAGCGCCCAGGTCATGAGGAGAAGAAAGGCCAGGAGGACGAGGACGCCGAGAACCGCGGCGACCGCGACGGGCCTTGGGAACTCGAAGGAGGCGAGGGCGACGCCGACGCCGAGGGCCGCGAAGGCGCATTGGGCAAAGAGGTCGGCGTGCTTGTGAAGCGTGATCGCGACCGCGCCCGCCTTGACGCCGCCGAAGTCCCGCATCAGGTGCGCCTTGAGGGCCTCGCCGCCCGCGGGCGCGACGTAGTTGGCGGCGTCGCCCATCGCATAGACCGCGTAGAGCCGGGGCAGGGCGCGCAAGGCTGGCCGTGGGGTGAGGACATTGCGAAGTCCTGCGACGAACGCCGCCTGCGCGATGAAGTTGAGGACCACGAGGCCCACAAACCAGAGCCCGATGGTGTTGAGGTTGGCCCGGATTCCCGGCCAGCCGATCCGCCAGAACACGGCGCCGATGGCGACGAGCGCGACGAGGGCGAGAGCGCTTCTGAGAAGCGCGCTTCGGAGCGTGCGGCCCGGCGCGGGATCTGCTGGGACCTGGGGTTCTGGGGGATTCTCTGGGGAGCTCATTCGCGGAAGGGGGCGGGAGTCTATCCCGGACAGGGTCGGACCGGGTTTCGGCCATGCCGGCGGCGGAAGCGGAACGGGGAACGCCCGCGAGGGCGCTTCGAATGGTACTCTTCGACTCTTGTCATCCACCCCCTCCCGCGCTCCCGCCAACGGCGATGGGCGCCTCAGCATGGTCGAATGGCTGCGGTACGGGCCCTGGCTGGCCCAGCTCGTGGTGATCCGGCGCTGCAACCTGAGCTGTGCCTATTGCACCGAGTTTGACAAGACGTCGGAGCCGGTTCCCCTGGATCTCCTCATGGCGCGGCTTCTCAAGCTCCAAAAGCTCCGCACGTGGGCCGTCTGCCTGACCGGCGGGGAGCCCACCCTCCACCCCGACCTCGGCCAGGTTCTTTTGGAGATGAAGAGGCTGGGCTTCAGGCGGCGGCAGCTCATCACGAACGGGTTCCTCCTGACCGAGGAGCTCATCGAGACCATGAACGCGGGCGGCCTCACCGACCTTCAGATCAGCGTGGATGGCGTTGCTCCGAACGAGACCACGTCCAAGACCCTCAAGCCCCTTCGCAAGAAGCTCGAGCTCCTGGCGGCCCGGGCCCGCTTCGACGTCGTGATGAGCGGCGTGATCGGGAGCGCTCCGTCGGCGGAGGCGCTGGAGGTCATCGCGTTCGCGAAGGCGCACCGGTTTCAGCCGCGAATCCTCCTGATTCACGACGACAAGGGGCAGGTGAGGCTTTCGCACGAGGAGCTCCTCGCGTACGCCGAGGCCCGGCGCCAGCTGGGCCGGTCGGGGGGCGAGGCGCACGACTACCGGAGCCGGCTGATCGAGAACGGCGAGGCCCCGTTTCGCTGTCGCTCGGGCTCACGCTACCTTTACGTCGACGAATTCGGGAACGTCAACTGGTGTGCCCAAACCCGGGGCGTGTACTCCAAGAGCCTCCTCGACTACCGGCTCGAGGATCTGGCGACCCAGTTCGACACCAAAAAGAGCTGCAACCCGCATTGCACGGTGGGCTGTGCGCGCACTGCCTCCGCCTACGACGAGTGGCGAAAGCAGCCGGCCTGACCCGGAAAGGGAACCGCCCATGATTCACGACAACATCCTTGGGACCATTGGCAACACACCGGTTGTCCGCATCAACCGCATCGCCCCCAAGCACGTCGCCATGTACGTCAAGTGCGAGGCCTTCAACCCCATGAGCTCGGTGAAGGACCGGCTCGCGATCGCGATGATCGAGGACGCCGAGCGGCGCGGAGTTCTCAAGCCCGGCATGACCGTGGTCGAGCCCACCTCCGGCAACACCGGCATCGCGTTGGCGATGGTTTGCGCGGTGAAGGGGTACCCGTTCGTGGCCTTGATGGCCGATTCGTTCTCGATCGAAAGGCGCAAGCTGATGCGGGCGCTGGGCGCCAAGGTCATCCTGACTCCGGCCGCCGAGCGCGGGAGCGGGATGGTCAAGAAGGCGGAAGAGCTCGCGAAAAAGCACGGCTGGTTTCTTCCGCAGCAGTTTGAGAACCCGGCCAACCCCGAGTATCACCGCAACACGACCGGCCCCGAGATCCTGCGGGACTTCGCAAGCCGGCGGCTGGACTACTTCGTTTCGGGAATCGGCACCGGAGGGACCATCACCGGAGCGGGCGAGATGCTCAAGAAGGCAAGGCCCGACATCCGGATCGTGGTTTGCGAGCCCGAGGGTGCCGCGCTGCTTTCGGGACGGCCGTTCACGCCGCACAAGATCCAGGGCTGGACGCCGGACTTCATTCCCGGGGTGCTCAATCGGGAGATCTACGACGAGATCGTGACGGTCACCGACATCGAGGCGCGCGACGCGGCCCGGGAGCTGTCCCAGAAGGAAGGCATCTTCTGTGGGATCTCGGCGGGCGGCACGTTCGCGGCCGCGCGAAAGGTCGCCGAAAAGGCGCCGGAGGGCACGGCTCTTCTGGCGATGCTGCCCGATACGGGCGAACGGTACCTCTCGACGATCCTCTTCGAAGGCATTTCGGACGGGTCGGACGAGGAGCCGGGGTAGCGGCAGGCTTCGTTTACGCGAACGGCTCGATCCGGAGATGGTCCTCGACGTCGCGGACGCACAGAGGGGTGGCGCGCGCCTGCCTGTCTGCTCCGAGCATCAATAGAACGTGCGTCGAGACAGCGAAAACGAAGGTCGAAGCTATCGTGCAGGCAACCTGCTTCACCTCTCCCGGCTTCCCTATGGACCGCCGTCTCCCAAATCCAGCGCAGCCGCCAATGCGATCAGCATCGCCGTGATTCCTACGATCGCGGCTACGTATGTCCGCCAGGTCGCGAAGCTCTTCGGAGGCTTGTCTCACGCAAGGATATGCCCAGATAGGCTCGCGGCCACGAGCGCAATAGCGTAGGCGAGCGCCAAATGACTCAGTACGATTTGGAGAACCAGGAACATGACGGATTTGTTCGGGCGGACCTCTGAGGCGAGCCCTAGCGTGATATGCAGGATTGCGAACGCACCTGATAAATAACCTCGCAAGACCGTACCAACCGCGAGGACCAGCCTAAGGAATGTACCAGCATCCTGGCGTAGATCTGGTGTTCGCTTAAGGGCCTGATAGAGAATCTCGTCACTGACAGTCAAGGCGACGAAGGACAGGCCGGCGGCCGATAAGGCAAGGAAGACCGTCGCGGCTCTCGGGATGGGAGTGAGAGAATCGGACTTGATCATGGTTTCTCGCCTTTTGTCCGCGTAATGACATCAAGGACCGGCGGCTTCGCATCCGCGTCACCGTGAATGACCTTGTCAAGCTCGGCTTGGCCTGCCGCCTGGGCCTCTTTGAGCGAGCCGCCAGCGGCGAGTACGCGGGCGGCCGCCTTCAGAGCCTTGACTGCGGCTACCTTCTCGACATCGCTGTCCGCACCCATCGCTGCGGCCACGCCACCCTGCACGACCGCTTCGGCCGGGCCGTTGCCTTTGCATGTGCCAAAAATGCACGTGCCTGGCGGGCTACCGTCAGCCGCTGCGCCCTTGATCTCGGCCAGCGAAAGGCTTCCAAAGCCGAACGCCTCATTGGTTTCGATGCTCTTCTCATTGCCGTGCCCGATGACCATGACGATGTCATTCCCTTCAGCCTTCTTGAGACCGTCGAGAATCTCTCTCCCAGACGCGCGATTGGTAACGTTGACGCGATATGACGTGTTCCGCTCGATCTCGCTCCTGAAGTCTCCAAAGCTGACCTGCTGGAGAACAGAGTATGTCTGAAAGATGTAGATCCGGTCCTTGAGGCCATCAACGTCAATGTACTTAAGCGGGTTCTGCCGAGCGTAGCCATAGCGATTCCACGAATGCGGAATGCGCGTGCTGCCTCCAACCGCATCCACGCCATTGAACCGGCCGGTCCAGCTAGATACGCTCCTCGCGTGGTCGTAGAAATTCACGGCGTTGCTTGTGGGGTGGTCCTTCTCCATGCCCGCGAAGCCAAAACCTATACCCGGTCCCGTTCCAAGGCTTAGTCCGAACGGTCGGTACTTGTACTGCGCGAGTGTCTGACCCAGGGAGTTCGTAACGAGCCGTGGTGTGCCGAGGTGATCGCTCGAGTAGTAGGTCCACGTCGGAACGGCCCGGTTCTTCTCGTAGGTTGCGATCAGGTTGTTTCCCAGGTAGATGTAGTCCTTCGACTTGACTCCGTTCTCGAACTCCGAACTCGGCTTCATGCTGCCGTTCCGCAGCGTGTAGTACCAGACACCCGTAGTCGCGGCCGGTGACTCCGGCGCCTCTGCCTCGGCCAGCGGCTCCGGAGGCGGTGAGCCAGGCGTTGTGGGCTCGAAGTAGCCGGACACGTCGAGGATGAAGTGCGTCGCGTGGCCGGCGGGAAGGCCCGTGAACACCGAGATGGAGCCGGGTGTTGGACCGTGGATACCCAGGATTGCTGCGCTCGCCCTCGTGATGCCGTTCCTGAACATCACCGTGCTGATGTTCGGCGGGTCGAGGCCGGCGGGATACACACGAATCTCGCCGGCGATGGTTGGCGTCACCGCGACCACGTTTGCCGCCACGGCCTTTGCCGTGTTCGGTATGCCGCATTTGTTCCACAAGCTGAAGGTGCGAATCGATTGCCCGAGTAGAACGCCGCCGTCCGCTCCCGCCGTCGTGTTGACGACGCGGCAGGGCGTGATCGTGTAGAACCTGGTCGGCCCGTGAATCGATAACAAGAATGTCTTGGTCGCGGTCTGTGCGACACCCGCGTTGTCTTGAACCTGGATCGTGAACTTGAAGATTCCGCTCTTGCCGGGAAAGCCCAACAGGCGGCCGTCGGGGCTGAGGGTCAGTCCGTTTGGAAGGGTCGAGCCGGCGGCTACGGACCAGACGTATGGCGAAATGCCGCCGCTGGCCGCCAGTTGATAGCCGGAACCCGTGCCGTTGTACAGCGTGCCCAGCGCGCCGTTCGGAAGCGTCGTCGTCAGGATCTGAAGCGTGACGCTCGGCGCGCCTCGCCGCACAATGCGCTCGCCGGCTCCGTCGAAGAGATACTCCTCGGCAACGCCGCTCCCGACATAGTTCGTCTGGCGGGACATCTTGTCGTACGTGTAGACGTCATTGCCATAGGACGTCATGTTGCCTTGCAGGTCATACGAAGCGTTCTGGAGTCGATTGTTGCTCGGGAAGGCCGGAAACAGGTACGTCGCGCCGTCGACGATGTGGGTCTTCAGGTTGTTGAAGTTGTCGTAATCGAACTGGTCCCGGGGCGTCGCCGCGCCCACGGGTTTGGCGTCGATCAGTCGGGAACTGGCGTCGTACGTGTATTGGTCGGCGCCGATCGCCGTGACGTTGCCGGCACCGTCGTAGCTGTAGTCGCCGGTTGAGAAGTTCTGACTGGCGCCGCTCGTCGAGATCGACAGCGGCCTCGCCATCCGGTTCGCGGGCTGCGCGATAGTCGTCGTGACGTTGTTCGCCGTTCGGTAGGTCGCGATCCCGCCAGCCGTGTTGTAGGTCGCGTCCGCCAACACGTCGAGGCCGTCGGCGTTGATGCGTGTTGGCAGACCCGCCTTGTAGAACGTTGACTCCGTCAGCGGTTGTCCGGAGCTGTTGGCATGCTGGTGAAGGGACAGCAAACCCATCGGGTTGTGGCCGAAGCTCTGCGTGGCCGTGAACGCGACCGTGCCGTCCGGATGCTTGATGGTCGTGGATCGAAACGTCAGACGTCCGCCAGCGTTCGGGGCATAAGCGAAGTCGTCCGTTACCTCGGCGTTCTCGAAGCCCCCAGGGTTGTAGCCGGTCTGCCGCGTGAGCTTGCCAAGCGACAGACTCAGCACGTTCGGGCCCATCGTCCCGTCGTACCAGTTCCGCAGATAGGTCGCGCCACCGACACCTGTCGTCTTCTGTTCCGTCAGCCGGCCGGCGAGGTCGTACACGTTCTCGTACGACGCTCCGCCCTCCGTCTTGGTTCGAACGTTGTCTAACGCATCGTACTTCTCGTAGGTCGTCGTCCCCTTCTCGGGGTGGCTCTCGCTGCGCAGGTGGCCCGTCTGGTCATATCCGAAGAGCCGCTGTTGCGTGCCTTCCGGCCGCGTCTGGACGACGGAAGCGAGGTTGTCGAAGACGTTCCAGTGATAGTCCGTGATCCGGCTGAATAGGTTGAGACCGATGCCCGTGACGCCGGCCGCCACCGCGTTCGGGTCAGGTTCGAAGTCCGCTATGACGACGATCTTGCCAAACGGGTTCTTCCGGAATGCGCTGGTCACGTTCTGGCCGCTCACGTTCAGAATTGTGGTCTGTTCGAACGTGTCGGAGGCCGGGATGTTCGCCAGCACGTCGTCGTAGACCTTCTTCGTGACCGCACCGTCCGGCCCCGTGATCGTTCTTGGACGGCCCAGAAAGTCGAAGTTCGAGAACGTCGTGCCTGGGGCCCCGAGCAAAGACGTCGTGAAGCAGTTGCGCATGTCGCTCGCGGGATAGCCGCTCGCCAGGCAGGGGATCCACTCCGATTGGAACGAGCGCAGCCCCGCGGCGTTGTAGCGGGTCTCGCGGACGACGAAGTTGAGCGCGAGAGGAGGCGGGTTCGGAGGAAGGTTGGGAAGCAGCTGCGCCGCGCGAATCATACGGCCGAAACCGTCGTACAAATACAGCGATGCCGTGCCCGAGCCTTCGGTCGGCGTCGAGACCGATGTCTCGAGAGGATTGGACGAGCCCGTCGGCCCCTTCTTCACCACGACGTAGGAGCCTTGCCCGGGACTTGCCGGAGTCCACAGCTGGTACCCGACGGTGGTCGGCTCCTCGCCGTTCGGCGGGGTGATGACGGTCAGGCGACGCTGTGTGTCGTACGTGTAGTTCGTCTGCCAGGAATTGGGATCGCGCGACTGTGTGATCAGGCCGGTGTTGGCGTCACGCGTCGCATCGAAGGACAGCCAACTGGGCACGAGACCCCTGCGCGAGGACGTCGTCAGGAGCCCTTTGTCGAACGTGCGGAGTGTGTTGAACGCAACTCCGTCGAAGCCGGGTCCGCTCGATTGCGCGGTCTCCGAGACCGGGTTGCCGAACGCGTCCGGCGAGCGCGTTCGCGTGACCGTCCCCTGGACCGGGTCGCTCGTCGACATGCTCGTCACGAACGCCTTCAGCGTGCCGTGGTAGGTGTAGTTGGTCGTTGTCGTCTGTAGGCAAGGAGTCGGTGGCGGACATGTCCCGTTCGCGAAGCCGTCCGTTACGGTTCGAGAGCTGTAGCGCTTGGGCAGCCATTCTGTCGACGCGGCGTTCTGCATCCACTCCGTCGTCGTCGTTCGCGACCGCCAGTCCGTTTCGGCCATCGCCGTGCTCGGCCACGTTCCTGGGATGCTCACCGTCGTCTTCCGGAACTCCCTTGCGTACGGATTGAACTCCTCGTTTGTCACCTGGCGGCACGCGCGGCCGGCGCCATCCGGGTCCGCGCAGTCGCGCTGACCCGATGGCTTGCCAACACCGCTTGAGTTCGCGCCGTACCACGTCATCTCCCTCTGGTGATACAGATAGTCGATGCCGCCGTATTCGTGAATCTTGCCAGCGGAGTCCAGAACGCCGCACTCCGTGTGATGCGTGTACACGCCGCCCACCACGCTGTAGACATCGAAGCAGTTCACCGTGGTCCGCAGCGGCGTGACGTTCGCGGTCACCTCGCCGGCATAGCTCCGTCGTTCCAATTCGGTTCCGGAGGATTCTTCACCGCCGGGTGCCAAGAGGAATAGGTGCATAGTGGTCTGGACGTCGCCGTTCCCATTGGGCTTCTTCACCAAGACATGCCGCAGCATTCGTTCAGGATCAATTTCCGGGTTTCCGAACGGGTCCGCGTTCTCGGCAAACTCGCGTCTCACGTAGTCCGTTCGCGAAGTCAGACCGGTGATCGGATCCGTCTCGATGCGGGCGGTCAACGAGGGAGAATAGTCGAGGTAGCGCTTCAGCGCGGCGGCCTTGGTGCAGATCGAGAAGTCCGTTGGGCTCGGCGGGTCCGCGGTCGCCTCGGCTGGCGTCGCTGCGGCCACCTCGGGGTTCGGGCAGCTTGTGTTTCCGCTGTTGTGAATGCACGGAAGACCGCCGCTTGTCTTCTTCGAGAGCTCGTACTGAATGCGCCCACCGGTCGACAGCGTGAGCGCGGTGAGCCCTCCTATCGCGTTCAGGTCGTCCTTGCCAAGCGAAGATTCGAACGTGTATGTCCGGTCGCCGGTGGTGATGCTGGAGAGCACAGGAAAGTCGGCAATGGCCGGGGCCGGGTCGAGCCCCGCGGTCCCGGAGCATTCGAAGTAGAGAGGGTATTCGAGGTAGCCTCGTGGATAGAAGCCATCGCTCCGAAATGTGAACGTCGTTTGGAGGGTTTGACCCGAAACCGTCGGGAACGTGATCGAGTTGAGCACGGGCCAAGCCACGAAGGGCTGCGTCCAGCCGGCGGGATAGCTGTTGGTGTGGGTTCCCCAGTTGAACGTGATCGTGCGGTTTCCCGAGAGCGCG
>WBZQ01001640.1_pt1 | contig 15252 bp, 14 predicted proteins | sample 5204251 | NCBI WGS metagenome assembly WBZQ01 (sample SAMN12412402, study PRJNA552823) | activated sludge metagenome | isolation source: activated sludge from nitrification reactor of wastewater treatment plant... | place: USA: Virginia | collected 2017-09 | reverse complement strand
CGCCTTTCAACACCAAAGCCTGGCGCGCAAGCCTGGCCTTCTCGATACGATAGTTGATGGACCCGATTTCCTCCCGCTCAAGATGCTCGATTCGCTGACGCAGCTGGTTGGCTCGGTCGACAAGCTTGACGACGGTTTGCCACGTGCTTTCGTCGGCATGCGCTGCGGCGACGCCTTCTCCGGCCAGACTGATGCGGCCAAACGCGGGGCCCCACTCACGACGTTCCACGAACGTGAGATCGTCGGGAAAGGTCATCGACGCGATCTCTGCCTCATTGATCCACCGATATTCAGCACCGAATTGATCCCGATTGCCGACGCGATACCGGAAGCGACGCTGTCCTGATTGGGCCCCGGTTGTCATCGAATGAGGTATCGTCTCCTCGCCGACGAGTTGTCCGATCACCGTCTCCTGGGTGTTCAACGTTACCTGTTGGAGGGCACGCGGCCAGAACTGCCCCAGGCCATTGATCATGATCAGAACCAGCATCCCGGCCACCATCAATAAGCTGATGGCCACACCAGACGCCGTCATCCAGACGAAGAGCTCGCCACCTCGCCAAAAATTTCTCATGCGCGTGGATGGTTTACCCATGGCTATATTTATCCCGGAGCCGCTGGCGGACGAGTTCGGCCAGCGAATTGATGGCAAACGTGACAATGAACAGGAGCAGTGCAGCCAGGAACAACACCCGGTACAGACTTCCGCCGTGCGGCGCCTCCGGTATTTCGACGGCTATGTTGGCCGACAACGTCCGGAACCCGTTAGCCCAGTTCCAGTCCAGAATCGGCGTGTTCCCCGTGGCCATCAGCACGATCATGGTTTCGCCGATCGCGCGCCCGAAACCGATCATCACGGCAGAAAAGATCCCCGGGCTGGCCGACAACAACACCAGATGCCACACGGTTTGCCAACGGGTGGCGCCCAGTGCCAGAGATCCAGCGATGTGGGATTTCGGCACGTTGGAGAGCGCTTCTTCGGCAATGCTGTAGATCACCGGCACGATGGCAAATCCCATCACAATGCCGACCACCAAGGCGTTGCGCTGATCATATTGAATGCCCAGCCGATTCGAGAGCCAGGCCTTGATGTTGCCGTCGAACCACCAGACTTCGAAGAAAGAATGGGCCCACAGGCAACCACCGATCCCGAGAGCCAGAAGGGGCATCAACAGCAGCGCTTCATTCCCTGGCGTGAAGTGTCGCTTGATGGATAGGGGACAGAGATGCCAGGAGAAGGACGCCACGATCACCAACATCGGCAAGACCAGCACCATGCCGGCAAGCGCCGGAAGCATACGCTCGAGGAGAGGAGCCAGCCAAAGCCCGGCGAGAAAGCCGAGCACAACGGTCGGCAAGGCAGCCATGACTTCAATAATCGGTTTAACTTTAGCGCGAAGATCATGATGCATGAACTGTGAGGTGCAGATCGCGGCAAGAATGGCGATCGGCACGGCAAGAAAGAGGGCGTAGATCGTGCCCTTGAGGGTTCCGAACGCCAAGGGAAGAAGACCCAATTTCGGCTCCACATCGTCCGATCCGGATGAGGATTGCCAGACATACGCGGCCTGATCGTACCCTTCGTACCAGATCTTGCCGAAGAGTGTGTCCAACGTGACTTCGGGATAGGGATTCTGGACCTGGTAGAGCGACAGTTGTCCGGCTCCATCCAAAGCGATCACTGCATCTCCTTTCGGCGCAAAAGCGACGGCACGAATAGGAAATTCGCCAACAGCCATCCGCAGCAGCGTTTGAGAAGAGGTGGCATGGTGCAGGAACACATTGCCCTTCGCATCGCCGGTGACAAATCCCTTGACCCGTTGCGAGGGGGCGAACGCGGTCACGGGCGCAGCATGGGAGCGGAACGTATGCATTTGGGCCAGCTTCCATCCTGCTGGCGCATCGGAGCGTCGAACCAGGCCCCACGTCGACACGGCACCGTCTGCCCCCATGACCACCAGACTACGATCACCGCTGAGAAACCCCAACATGCTAACCGCGGTGTCTGGTGCAGCGACCGCATAGCTTGCCCTCACGTCTGGCGGCTGCATTTCTGACAAACCGATGTGGACGACGTGCCCATCGGAAGTCCCGACGTACACCTGTTCAAACGACGCATCCAGCGCCAGCGACGTGACAGAGCCGGGAGGGTGGGGCAACTCCGTGATCTTCAGATCGGTTCCCGCTGGATCATCAGCGGCAATTCTCGCGACGAACAGCCGTCCTGCTTTGGTGGCAAAGGCGAGGAGACTGCCCTGATCGTTGGAGCGATAGGCGAGTCGGACAATGGCGCTAGTCGTGACGGGAATCGGTGCGCCGGCTTTGATGTGCGGCCGTTTCCGCCGTTCGCCTTGCTCGGAAAATTCCGTCGTGGTGCCGATCTTCACCAGCATAATTTCGCCGGCAGCCGTACCCACGGCAAGACGCGCGGTGGAGCCGCCACCCGAGGCCACTGCCGTCACCTGCCTCGTGGTCAGCTGCGCCGGCAGTTCCAACTGAATGGGCCGGCCGGAGGCCAGATCGAAAAACTGAATGGCACCGGAGGTGAACACCTGCGCAATCTCTCGATGTTCGTCCACCGCCACCTGCGCGGGCCCTTCGTCGGACAACAAGGCGGGCACACTGAGGCGTTGGCTCAACTTCGCACTCGGCGCGGTGAAGAGTGGCGTCACCTCGCGGAAGAGAAAAAAGAAAATCCCCAGAATACTGACAATGGTCGCCAGCCCGCCCACCGTAATGGCGGCGCGGGCGAGCCGGTCGATCAATGACCGCAGCCGCGCAGGCGCGAAGAAGAATCTGAAAGGATTCGTTTGCATCAGCGGATCTTGGCGAGCTGTTTTTCAGCCAATGCCCCGGGAACGGGAAAGTATCCATCCCTGAGCACATCGGACTGACCCTCTTTGCTATACACGTACGCGAGAAACTCTTTGACGATCGGGGAGAGGGGTTTGCCTGGCGCCTGGTTCACATAGATGTAGAGATAGCGCCAGAGCGGATAGGTTCCGTTCTTCGTATTGGCATGCGTCGGTTGGATAAACGGCTGCCCTGCCTTTGCTGTTAACGGAACCATTCTGACTCCCGACGTGCTATATCCGATGCCGCTATACCCGATGCCGTATCGATCTTCGCTGATGCCCTGCACCACGGAGGCGGATCCCGGCTGCTCCTTCACCTGATCTTTGAAGTCGCCATTTTTCAGCGCATGTTCCTTGAAAAAGCCGTACGTACCGGATGCGGAGTTTCGACCATAGAGACTGATGGGCGCATTGGCCCAGTCTCCGTTATGGCCGAGTTGACCCCAGCGGGTCATGTCCGTGGGGTGCCCCTGGCGGCGCGACTTGGAGAACAGTGCATCCACTTCGGCCATGGTGAGTCCTGCCACCTGGTTGTCCTTGTTGACAAAAAGCGCGAGCGCATCCACCGCAACCGGGTATGCAGTAGGGGGATAACCGAACTTGGCCTCGAAGGCATCGACCTCACTGGACTTCATGGTCCGTGACATCGGCCCCAACTGAGCCGTATTTTCGATCAACGCGGGCGGAGCCGTGCTCGATCCTTTACCTTCCACTTGAATTTTGACGTTGGGATATTGTTTCCGAAACCCCTCCGCCCATAGGGTGATGAGATTGTTGAGGGTATCGGAACCGATACTATCGATAGTCCCGGACACACCGCTCACCTTTGCATAGGGCTTGATCTGGGAATCAATGGTGGCAGTTTCGACTGATGGAGCATCACCGGGTGCAGCGCTGACCAGACACGTCGTCATAAACGGGCCCAACACGGTCAGCGTGAGACTTAGACAAACCTGACGTGAGATGACCATAGACAGACATTCCTCCCGTTAAAAAAAGCCGTGAACTATTGCACCGTCGAACATAGGGCCGTTTCATTTCCAGACCATCAGCCCAAAGTAAACACCATGTTAACTTTGGATGACCTCACGCGCTGAAGAGGGAATTCTGATCGACCGGAGTTAACCACACCGACATGTCGCCATGAGGATTCTGAAACCGTCGGTCCGTAGCCTTTGCTGTCATGACGCCCCCGACCGTACACATTATTGAAGACGAACCTCTCCACGCGGCGCTTCTTGATCGTGCACTGCGCCTTGCAGGTTTTGACACCTCACTGTCGAGCGACGGCGTCAGCGGGTGGGAGGATATTCAACGCCGCCCACCAACACTCATCTTGCTCGACTTGATGTTGCCCGGACTCAGTGGTCAGGAGATCTGTCGGATGGTGCGCCAACATGCCACAACCAGGCACATTCCAATCATCATGCTGACAGCGATTGGTGGCGAAGCGGAACGGATCGCGGGACTCGATATGGGCGCAGACGATTATGTCGTCAAGCCATTCAGTCCAAGAGAGGTCGTCTCGCGGGTACGGGCCGTGCTTCGCCGAAGTGAAATCTCAGCGGACGGGGACACATCCATTCTGGATGGGGCAGTGAGGATGCAAGGACCTTACTTTGCTGTTTTGTTGGGAGAGCGAGAACTGATCCTGTCACGAAAGGAGATGGCCTTGCTCCAGGCGTTTCTAGGCCGGGAAAACACGCTGCTGAATGCAGAGGAGTTGAGACCGCTTCCAGAAGGAGAGAGGTCGGGACTGCTATTCCAAGAATTGGATCGGGATGTCCGTAGCCTTCGCCGCAAACTGGAGAATATCGGTGCGGGATCCGTCGACGTGTTGCCGGGATTTCGCTATCGATTCAGGTCACGCCCCTGACAGCCTATGCGTCACCACCACCACCTCATATCGCGCTCATCCCAGGTAGGACAATGCTGGGTGCCTGGAAGAAACACGTTCGATTTCGTAATTAAACCCTCTTCGCAAGAGCATGATCTTCCCATGCCGGCTCAACTCATCAATCGTCTTAAAGATCTGATTCCAACTCAGCTCAGGAAGGAGAATGACGACCTGCTCAAGCGTGAGAGATTTCCTGGCCTGCAATAACTCCAACACCCTGCACTCACTGCTCAGCACTGCAGACTGATGAACCATGGCGGATCCTCCTAGTTGGAATGTCCCCAAGCTTCCTGCTCCCTTTCCCTTGAAACCGATTGGCTTCCGTACGAAATACAGACCACCGTGCGAATGCGCGTCTCGTTCCGATTCAACCATGCATGCGTTTACCTCAAGGGGCATGGATTAGATTCCTTCCCGACAGGATCCCGCGCATTTTCCGCTACCATCGCCCTGTGCAGGGGAACAGCGCACGGCGACGACACGTACTGCCCCTAATGCCAGCACAATGGCGCCTAACGACAGGAGCTTCGCTTGGTCGGCGTCTTTGAACCATAGGGAAATGATTTCCGTCAGCATGACGACCAGAATTGTATCGACAATGAACGTCACCTTGACGCGTCCTTCCGAAAAATAGGTCAGCGTGGTCTTAAAGACCTCGACCACCGCGAGAAGGATCAGCGTATCCACAATAATCTGCCGAAGCCCAACTTCAACCGGTGCATCAAGTAACAACTTGATATCCAGAAACGTTTTGATGACCCCTCCCGTCAGAGCAATGAGGATCGTCAGAATCAGGAGACTCAATACTCCTTTGATACCCTTCATCCAGAGGTCGGTGAGATCCGTTTCAATGGCGCGCCCTGCGATATCGGCCACACGTGGAACCCGAACGAGGAAACTGGTAAACGTCATCTGCGAACACCTCCTTGTGGATGCCAGATCATGGTTGAGCAACTTGCTCGAGAGGTCCTTCCAGGAACCCGTGGACCACAACCTTCATCGACAATGTAGCGTTGAATTGTTCCGTAAGATTCACAGCGGCATTACAGCAGCGTTACGTTTTACAGAGGCGACCGGCCATTCCAGGCCATGCAGAGATCGCACTGCGGTATTTACACAGCCGTAACAAACGGGATACAGGCAGGCAACTCGACGCCGCTAGCATCAGCTTATGCAGCAGGCGACGGAATCACAACGTCATCACGGCATTCCAGTACTGCTTGTGACCAAGGACGAAGACTTTGCCACATCTGTTCACCAGCTCTTGCGGCCGAACGGGTATCATGTGTCCCTCGCGCCGACCGCTGAGGCTGCCCTATCGCTCGCCTCTGGCGCCTCTTTCAAACTGGCGCTCATCGACCGGCGTCACAACGTCGTCGGTGCCTTGCGGCAGAACCACGCATTCCGGCACATCCCGATGATTGCGCTCCAACCACTGGGAGAACCGTGGACGGAAGAAGAGACCGTGGAGGACCTTGCCGCAGGATTCGACATCGTCATCGAGTCGCATCGGCATCGAGAATGGCTCGCGATCATCAAGGCGCTGCTCCGACGGCAGGAATTGCAAGCGGCGCCTCTTAGAGAATTTCGAGTCAATGGGCTGTGCATGAACCTCGATCGACACGAGGTCACCGTCGAAGGTCAATCGATCCAGCTCACGCCGAAGGAGTTTCAGATTTTGCGGGTCCTCCTGCAGCACCCCGGGCGCGTGCTGACGCGCCAGTCATTACTCAACCTTGTCTGGGGAGAAGACTACGCGCTGGAAGAACATGCGTTGGACGTGCATATCCACGCACTCCGCCACAAATTGGAAGACAAGCCATCGGCCCCGCAGTGGATTCTCACGGTCAGGGGCGTGGGATATAAACTGTCCGCCGACTGAGCCGTTGCCATAGGATCGGCACTGCCAAAAGACTTCAGTAACACGAGATGGTTTTACACAGTGGTAACAGAGTTCGAACGTGGGTGTGACGCCTCCCGACTACCATCCACCTGCGTTCATGAAATCAATAGACACAAGGAGGATGTTCGTAATGGAAATACGCCCGTCGGTTGCATCTATCAGCGGCCTCGTAGGGACCGCGGTGCTCAGTCTGTGCGTGACGACGTCCTGGGCCGACGACACCACGCGGCAAGGCCCGATGGCCTCGCCGCCCCATATCATGGTCGCCCAGGCGATGGGCCCGGCTCCGAACGGAACCGCCACTCCGCCCCCGGCACCGGAGATTCCTCTCGGCGGCACATCGATCGAAGACTTGTTGATGCAGAAAGGCACCATCACCAAAGAAGAGTGGATTCAGATTCGCGCGGAGCAGGAATACAAAGGCGGGGAACGCGATAAGCGGGTCGATACCCTGGACGAATGGAAATCGAAAGCAGAATTGCTGCCGATCCTCAGGGATAAAGTGAACTTTGGACTCAACGCCCTCCAATGGTTATACACTCACCAGGATGCGCATGTGCCGGAAGGCCGGAGTCAGGATAATTTCTCCATCCGGCGGTCGGAAATTCTTTTCTGGGGTCGTATTAGCGACACGTTGCCGCGGTGGCACACCTTGATGGAGTTCCAAAGCATCAATCTTTTGAACAACACGCCGACAGGAGGTAGCGCGGCCACCGGCGGAGTGCCGACCTCGTCGACATTTTTTCGGGAAGCCTACCTCGACATACGACCGGTGCAATCCTGGGCGCCGAACGTGAACTATTTCCGCATGGGTATCTTTCGCATGCCCTTCGGTATCTTCACGGAAACCTCCGGCGGCTTGCGCGATGTCATCAGCTCTCCGTATCTCACCTCCGTGGGCTCTGGTGTCGGCAACCGAACCGGGTCGGCCGGCACCATCGACTTTCTCCAAGAACGTGACTATTTTCTCGATATGCGGGGCAAACTGTTGAACCGGCTCGAGTATGTGGTCGGTATTATGAACAACAACAATTACACGGCCAACGCAACCGGATCGAACGCACCGAAGAGTTTCTACTCGCGCGTACGATTGTTCGGCAGCGACGTGTCTTTTATCAGTTTCACCACGATTCAAGGCGAGTCGAACAACGCCAATACGAATATCAACGGCCGCGGCAAGGGCGCCTTCGATCGTTACGGGTTGGATTTCCGCTATACGTCGAAGATCTTACCCGGCTTCATGATTCAGGGAGAAATCTGGCAAGGGCATGACGGTGCCAACCAGACCACGATCGGACGGCCGGCCAACGGTGCGTGCGATGTCCAAACCATCTGCGGCGGCTCCGGCGCACCGGGCGTGCAACGACGTACGTGGTATGTCCTGGCCAAATATCTCATCACCGACGGACCCCTCGAAAACTTCGAACCGGTCGTCATGTACGAACAATTCGACCCGAATACCCGAATCGGCAATGATCTCTACACCAGAACCATCGTCGGTGTGAGCTACTATTTCGAAAACTTTCCGCCCAAAGTGCAGTCGAAGCTGCAAGTCAACTATGAGTTCCGCCATCACTCCGGCAACGGACCCAATAACGTCGTCGATCCGACACGCGGCGTGGGTGACCCTTTCGCCCAAAACGCCTTCTTGGTACAGTGGCAAATACGATTCATGTAACGAGACGAACAGGAATGTGGCAGCGAACGTCCAATCGACTCAGTCTGCCGAAAAGAGAAAGGCTTACGATGAAGACATACCGAAGCGCGATCCTGATTACACTCATCGGCATCGTACTGAGCGGATGTGGACCGGAACGAATCTTCTCGGCCAAAGTACTCGATGGCGTGGATCCGAACTTTGATTTTGCGGCCTGGCGCATGGTGCCGAATGCCAAGGGCGGGAAGAAGGTCCAGCTGGGTGGTCGTATCGTGCAGGCGCCTCAGAAAGACGGCCTGGTCACCATGGTCCTGACTCAACTCCCCATCGCCGAACACCCGGCCTATGGTCCGACCGATAGGGAACGGGGGCGGGGAGAATTCCTGGTCTATTTCAATGGCAAAATTCCGACGAACCATTTGCAGCCCGGGAATCGTGTCATTGCCATCGGGACGACGCAGAATGCCGTGGTGGTCGCCATCGAGGACAGTCAACGTAGCCTTCCGGCCCTGACGGCCCAATGTCTGCATATTTGGAATACCGGGGGAAAAGAGATTGCTGACTTCCCGAACTTTGGGGCAGGATACCAGCCGCTTGAGGAGGAGACCTATTGCACCGAGTCCCGCTGACGGATCACAACAACCTTGCACCGGCACGAAGGCGGCGTGGCCTATTCGATGTTAGCGCTGCGCTCGTGCTGGTGTGGGCTTGCAGCGCCTGCGGAGCCGGCGTGACGCTCGTCCGCGACACGCCGGCAGGAGGACTCGTCACGTACCCGTTTCAGAATGAAGTCGATGTCCTCACCTCCAGCGAGCGTCGCGACGCAATGGAGGTAATCAACCGGAAATGCCCGGCTGGATTCAAGGTTCAAAAAGAAGGCGAAATACCGAAGGTGAGCCGCGCTGCGGATCGAGCCTGGCGAGGGCAAATGGGAGGGGGCAGATTGTGGGGAATTCAGTTCGCATGCCAGTGATGTCCAGAGCTACCACAATGTCTCCTCCGGTGAACCTGCGCCGCAGCCTCTGCCTGGCCGTCCTCCTGTGCCTGACCTCCGCATGTTCGCTCCTCGCCGGGGGAACGGTCTTGTACGACCAGCAGGGCAGCCAAGTGGGAGTTCAAACAGACCCGACTGTGCATCGCGGACCGGCTCCGATGAACAACGGCCATCCTGCGCAGCTGACACCGGAAGAGGTGCGCCTGTTGCTTGGCTCGTTGATGGTAAGCGGCTGGAGCGGGACGATTGTCGGCATTCTGGAACAGCCCAGACCGGTGCCGGTCTTCACGGAAATGGAGCTGAACCGTATCGCCACGCCGATCGCAGCGGCCTTTCAACAAGCCGCTCCCACCGAGCGCGTGTTTTTCTCCCTCCCCAAATCACAGACGACCTACAGTGAAGAACGGACCACCGGCGCGCTTTTTCTACGAGGGCGGTATCTCCATGTCGTGCTCACGGATCACTCCGCCTTCACCAGGGCCGACACAGCCGGAGGAGACGTCAAGGATCTACGAGATACCAAGGGGATGAAGTTGTGGGTCGCCGCGCCGGCCACGGCAGCCACGGTGCCCGATGCCGAGGAACCACGCTGGGCCCATTTTGAAACCGTGCACGTCTCGCTGAATACCAAAGAGGTCATCGCCCTGAGAAGCCGGCCCGCTTCCCCCTCGACTGAAGCCTCACACCCAATCCCGCTCCCCGCAACGAATGCAGGTGGGCCTGGCGCGAAGAACGGCGAGCCAACAGATGCGCCAAGCAATCAGACAGATGACCTCAATGTTCAAGTCCGTAAGCTGACCACCTCAAATCTGGAACTTCGGAATCGGTTAGACGCTCAACTGCAGCAGATGCAGGCGTTGCAGGATCAATTAACAACACTCCAGCAAGACCTCGACTCCGCTCGCACAAAAAGCAAGACACCCCGGAAATCTCCCACGCAATAGCCATCCGCATGAGTACGATCGTTCGTTACCGCATGATGTGTTGTTGAAAGCCTCGCTCGTAACGTGAGACATCAAGGCCTCTGTCCCCCGGAGAGAGCACCGGTCGTGCGAGCAGTGCGTGGCCATTGCCCAATCCAATACTGAGTGGCGCCCACATCTCTGCATCGTCGGTCCACTGAATTCTGCTCCCAGGTTTCCGCACCTGTGCGGCGCGTCATCATCCACACAGTGGCGGAACAACCTGTATCGTACTGTGCTGCGCATGCCGCATGGCTGCTTGCATCACACCGAAGTTCGGGATCCATAGAGCCGGCCCCATTCTTCCGGACGGGGAAAGAACGAACGTGGCTAGGGTGACAGTGGCGTACGAGACCAGGAAAGAGCACTCCGGGGATGGATAATTCGAGAAAGGCGAGAGGACCTTCTGGCAAGTTGGTGAGGGATTGAGTTCGTCAAAGAGGAAAGAATGCGAACGACATGCACCGCAGATCATCGAGACTATGTCCTCGATGCCTGCGGTGCAGCAACGTTTTAAACGACGCGGGATCAGTTTGGGAGGGGAGCATCCTGGCCGACAAGACCGAGCGCCAAAACGTTCTTTTTCACCTGGTTCATCGGGAGTGGGAAAAATCCCGCCTTCATCACGGCCTCTTGCCCTTCGCGACTCGTCACAAAGGTCAGGAACTCCTGTACGGCGGGTGCGAGGGGAGCCTTTGGAGATTTATCGACATACAGATAGAGCATCCGGCGAAGGGGGTAGGTTTGATTGGAAACAGTCGCCGCCGTGGGCGCAACGAAGGGCATGCCCTGATTTTCCGCGAGCGGAACGATTCGCACACTGGACGTTTCCAGGCCTAACCCGCTGTAACCGATTCCCAGTTGATCGCGCGTGAGGTCGAGAATCACGGACGCCGCGCCGGGCTCCTCACGAAGAGTCGGGACAAACTCACCGCCGGCCAAACAATGCTCCTGAAAGAACGCGCGCGTGCCCGATCGCCGGTCCCGGCCATAGAGTCTCACTGGGGCCTTCTCCCAGCCGTCTTGAAGCCCCAGAGCGCCCCACTGAGACAGGTTCGCTTGTAATCCGCGGTTATGGGTCGTTGAAAACATGGCATCCACTTGGTCGAGCGTAAGGCCCTGGATGGGATTATCTCGATGGACGTAGAGTGCCACCGCGTCGACCGCGACAGGGATCGCGGTGGGTTCATAGCCATGTTGGGTGACAAATTGTTTCACTTCCGCATCCAGCAATTCACGCGAGGAGGCCACGAGGGAAACATAGGTCGGTCGTTCTTCCTTGAGGATAATCTTCCCGCTCAATTTGGCCGGTGGCTGGACGAACTCGTTCACTGCCTTGGTCGATCCGCCTCCGTTCACATTGATCGAGACATTCGGCTGGCGTCGTTGGAACTCACCCGCAAGACGACTCATGAGGAGAGACATCGTATCGGAGCCTTGAACCCGGAGGCTGCCCTCCACGTGAGTCTGCGGGTTGTAGCGCACCAATCCTTCCTCGGTGGCCAGACCCGCCGTCGGCCCTGCGTTCTCGGCCTGCGCCACCGGCATCGGAAGCACGGTCCAGGCTCCGGCCGTAGCCATGATCGTCGCCAGGCTCACCACGACGGTTCGCCGTCCCCATCCCTGCCTCTGTCCCTGACTCAACATGCGCATCTCCTCTGCTTGAGTGGTGGTATCGTCTGTGGCTCGATCCATCCTACGAATCTATGATTGCTGGCACATCACTGGTATGTTACGGACATGTTAAATACTGCCAGTGACCAACAGGCGAGGGCCTGCCACATGCCAATTAGAACTCGTCCACCGCGACCGGCTGCAAGAGGTCACGTACGGACAACACCCCGACGATCGCGCCGCTCTGCAAGACACCCAGGTGACGGGTGTGATGGCACTGCATGAGATCGGCTGCTTCGGTAAGCGATCGCCGCTCATCGAGACTGATGACAGGGCTGCTCATGATCGATTCGACGGGGACGAAATGTACCGGTTTATTTTCCCCGACGACCTTTCGAACGATGTCGGACTCGGTCACGATGCCCACGACACGATTGTTCTGCTCGATGAACACGCTCCCGACGTGACGCTCGTTCATCACTTTGGCGGCCTCGGCCGCCGACGTGCCGGCAGGAACCGTCACCAGTTTCTTGGTCATAAGCTCACTGACTGTCACCATGTTTCGTCCTCCTGGTTGATACGCGTCCATCATGCGGTGCACTCACACCCAGCCGATTGACTCCATGCAAGGATAGACCTTCGGCATTCCGCGAAGGTTAGGTGATCGTTAATTGTGTGTAACGTCACGGATCGGAGAGGGGAGCAATCCGGCGGCATGGACGGGATACGTCGTGCCGCCGGCATCGAAACGAGGGGAGGCGTGCCTATTCTTTGACGACGAAGTGCACGCTGCGATTCTTCTGCCAACAGACCGGGTTGTGCTGCAAACACAAGGGACGGTCCTTGCCGTAACTCGTCACATCGACCTGTACCTGATTCAAGCCCAGAGATTCCAGATACCGTTTGACCGAAAGGGCACGCCGTTCACCCAGCACCAGGTTGTATTCCGCGGTCCCGATTTCGTCACATCGGCCTTCCAACAACACCTTGGTGACCCGATTGTCTTTCAAACGTTTGGCATTGGCCTCGACGGCATTCAGCGCATCGTCCCGCAAGACATACTGATCGAAATCGAATAACACATCAGGGAAGGGGATATTCTGTTCCCCTGTCGCGTTACGGGCGGCCATCTCCACTGAGCGCAAAGGAACCGGCGCCGGTTCGGGAGGCGGAGGAATTTCTTGAACAGGAGCGGCAGCAATACGCTCCTCCACATGGGGCTTGGGAGGAGTGACGGTGGCTCCTCCACTGGTTCCCGCCTTGCTCGCGCAGCCGTCGAGCAGAAAGGAAGCGGCGACGGCTAACAGTCCGAGCAGGGCAAACGGGCGCAAAACGATCATGAAAACCTCCGGCGCTAGGTGAGTTCGTAGACTGGTCGAGGCACAGAATAATCAAAACATGCGAACGTGGCAAGCTACTTCTTCCCGGCACAACGATCGTAGACCGCTCGCCACTCCGACAAGGGGGGCCACTGCAGAATCTTGAGCGCATCCTCGACATAGGCCGACGTACGCATGCCGTTGAGCACGCAGGTGACACCCGGCGTGCTGGCGAGCACCCACAGCGCCTTCTGCGACAAGGTGGCCGTGCGTCGTTCCTCCGGTAACACCGGGTTGAGGGTACGATGGAGTTCATCGCAACGGAGATGACTTTTTTCGGCGGCCTCTCGATGCAGAGTTCTCAGGAGCGCCAACAGTTCCGGCACGTATCGATCCCGCCAGGACTCCCACTGTTCAGCGACGGTTCCGGTAAACGCCTCGGCCAGCGCACGAAGCACCTGGTTCACATGCGGCGCGATCATCTGTTGTTCGATTTGTTCCCAATGCTCGAGCCCCTGCACCTGGCCCCGTATGCGAGTCAATTCATCGGCCCATCGAAAAAAATCGGCGGGAAGCATGCCCTGACCGCTGTGCGCGACCGCAGGGGCGAGACTGCTGCGATATTCCTCTTCCAATGCCGCGACGTTCATCCGCTGCGCCTCGAACTCGGCCTCCGGCGCCGGCACCGATACATCCGCCAAGCGAATCACGCCGCCGCGCTGCACCGGCATGGCATTGAGGGGACGATTGACCAGCACGGCAATCCGTTCGCGTATCGCCTCCTCAAGCAGTGTACTGCCGTTCCGCATGCCGGTGTTTTTGATCAGCGCCGCGCCGGACTCATACACATTCATCGGACACTGGAGGACGTGAAAGTGATGAGACGGGACTCCTACGGTCGTGGCCGCCAACTTTGCCGCATCGATCATGTGGGACAAAGAGGTGGCACCGGGATCGTCGGGAGGCGAGGTGGCCGTGTTCGACGAGACTCCATACCCGCGCAACCGGCCCGCCTGCACCTGCGTCTCGAAATACTCGAAGGCCCGCTGGAGTCGCGCGTAGAACTCCCGGCGCAACACAGACAGGTCTCGCGATTCATTCCCGCCGAGACGGGTCGCATGGGAGAGGAAATATTCCGGGTTATGGAGCAGGCACACATCGAGCGTCGCTAAACCCAGCCGGTCTAGCGACAGCGTCAATTGGTCCGCCAGAAAATCCGGGTGGATACAATGCCAGATATCATCACCATACTTGACCATCTCAGGGTAGGGTTTGCCCGACTTTTCCCGCGCCTGCGCTTGCGTCAAATTCTGGCCCTGCACGTACCCGATCTTCGACACCACGATGACGTCCTCGCGGGCCAGTTCACCCGCGCGGATCATGTCTCGCACGACCGACCCGACCAGTTGCTCGCTCTCACCGTCCATGTAGTTGGTCGAGGTATCGATCACATTGCAGCCCTGGTGCAGCGCGAGACGTAAGGCCTCACGATGTTCAGCTTCTCGCTGGCCGACCCGATAGGTTCCGAATCCCAATCGACTGGCCGTGAGGCCCGTCGCACCGAACAGGCCGAATCCAGTCGCGAGCGCCTCGCCACTCTCGTGAATGTGTCGCGCGGCATAGGCGGCGGTGCTCTGCACGGTCGCATGGCCCAGGCATAACGTTCCACTCAAGATCTTCTGTTCTGAGGCGGTAGGTGAGGTGGTCTGTTGCCCGGGGTCGAGCAAGGACGGAAACTCCTTCGGATCAGTGATCGGCCGGCCGCAAGCAAAATTCCGGCACACATATACTGCCGGCTTGCCATTGATCAGTGTCTTTCCCTGCAGGAGTGGATGACTGGTTGCGCTCTGATCTGAATCGCGATGAGCGAGCACACGATTGGGAAGGTAGGCGCGATTCACGGCTGCCCGCAAAGACTCCGTTCCGGGCTCACCGGGCCGCCCGATCAACGCAATCTCCACAGGACCGTTCATCAGGAGATCGACGACGATGAGGCTCTTGGCAAATGCCCGGGGGTACCGCGCAATCTGACGGCCATAGGCACGAACGGC
>WBZQ01001639.1_pt1 | contig 15253 bp, 8 predicted proteins | sample 5204251 | NCBI WGS metagenome assembly WBZQ01 (sample SAMN12412402, study PRJNA552823) | activated sludge metagenome | isolation source: activated sludge from nitrification reactor of wastewater treatment plant... | place: USA: Virginia | collected 2017-09 | reverse complement strand
CGCGCAGCCCGCCGACCCACAGGCGCGCGAGCGCGCCACGCGGCGGCGCGTGCTGGACGAGAGCCGTCGCTGGCTGTCGATCATCAACGCCCACAAGCTCAACGAGTACCGGCGCCGGCGGCTGATCAGCGACACGCTCGAGAACTTCCGCCTGTACTACAACCGCGGCTACCTCGAATACCGCAAGTCGGTGACCGAGGGCGGCGAATACGCCGCGGTGGAGTGGAGCGGCCGCGGGTCGACCTTCGAAGACGTCACGGGGCGTCGCTTCATCGACTGCCTGGGCGGCTACGGCATCTATTCCGCCGGCATCAATCACCCGAAGATCGTACGCGCCGTCAAGTCGCAGCTCGAGCGCATGCCGCTCAGCTCGCAGGAGCTGCTCGACCCACTGCGCGGCGCGCTGGCCGAGTTGTTGGGCGAACTCGCTCCCGGCGCCCTGCAGGAGAGCTTCTTCATCAACAACGGCACCGACGCCGTCGAGGGCGCCATGAAGCTGGCGCGGCTCTACACGGGCAAGCCCGGCTTCATCTCGTGCCTGCGCGGCTTCCACGGCAAGTCCTACGGTTCGCTCTCGCTCATGGGCAAGGGCGATTACCGGCACGCCTTCGAGCCCATGCTCGAAGACGTGTACTTCGTGCCGTTCGGCGATGCCGAGGCGGTCGAGCAGGAGCTGCACAAAGCCGAGGCCGTGGGCCACGGCGTGGCGGCCGTCGTGGTCGAGCCGGTGCAGGGCGAAGCCGGAGCGATCGTGCCGCCCGACGGCTACTGGCCGGAACTGCGCGAGATCTGCACGCGCCACGGCGTGCTGCTGGTTGCGGACGAGGTCCAGACCGGCCTGGGACGCACGGGCAAGCTGTTCGCGGTCGAACACTGGAACGTGGCGCCGGACATCCTGTGTCTCGGCAAGGCGCTGGGCGGCGGAGTCATGCCGCTGTCGGCCTTCATGTCCACGCCCGAGATCTGGAAGGTGCTCGAACCCAACCCCTTCATCCACTCCTCGACCTTCGGCGGCAACCCGTTGGCCTGCGCCGCGGGCATCGCCGCCCTGAACGTGACCCTCGAGGAGGACTTGCCCGGCCAGGCCGCCGCCACGGGCGCCTATCTGCTCGGCGAGCTGCGCTCGCTGCGCAAGCGCTTCGCCGAGCACTGGCTCGAGGCGCGCGGTCTGGGCCTGCTGCTGGGGCTCGAGTTCGTCGACGACGATTTCGGCTACGCGGTGGCGGCGGGGCTGTTCCGGCGCGGCGTGCTGGTGGCGGGCACGCTGCTCAACGCGCGCACGCTGCGGCTCGAACCGGCCCTCAACATCCCGCGCGCGTTGGTCGACGAAGTGCTCGAGAAGCTCGAAGACACGCTCGAGGAACTGACGGGCTGACGCTACTTCGCGGTCGCAGCGCGGCGGGCCGCGGCGAGCGTCGGCGCCTGCGCGTCGCCTGCGCTCAGCTCGCGCGCGAAGACGTCGAACAGACGCTGCGCCAGGCGCGCATAACGCGCCTGGCCCGTGAGCGCGCCGAGCCGCACGAGCACGCTGGCCATCACGCCCTGGGGCGCCGGCAACTCGCCGTCGCGCGCGTCGTGCCAGAGCGCGGCAGGCAAGGGACCCAGCGCCTCGCCGCCGCGGAAGACCTGCGCGGCCGGGTCCCACAGGCGCATCAGGGCGGCGTCGACGAGCGCCACGGCCTGCTCGCGCCACTCGCGCTCCTGCGTGGCGGCCTCGAGGTCGAGCAGACCTTCCGCCAGGTAGGCGAAGTCACCCAACGTGGCCGGCCCACCAGCAGCGTGCGCGCCGGTCGAATGGCGCAGGCTCGCGACCGGACCCAGGCGCGCGAGCACGCTGCGCGCGGCACGACGGGCGGCCTCCAGGTCGGAGCCACGGCGCAGCTTCTGGCCTGACGTCGCCAGCGCGCCGATGAACAGGCCGTTGGGTCCGGCGATGATGCGCTCGTCGGGCGCGGGCCGCACGCGACGCGCGCGACGCGCGCGCAGCACCTCGAGCGAGGGGCCGAGACCGGCGAACGGCGAGCCGCGCAGCATCAGCAGACCGGGCGGGACGACGTCGTAGACCGCCAGGAACTCGGCCGTGCGTTCGGCACCCAGCGCGGCGCGCACGTCGGCCGTGGTCCAGCGGTAGAACGCGCCGTCCTGTCCGCCCGAGGCGGCGTCGACCGTGGCCCAGAAGGCGCCCGAGGCGTCGCGCAGCTCGCGCACGACGTAGGCCACGATCCCGAGACAGGCGTCGCGGTGCACCAGGTTGCCCGTGGCGGCGTAGCCGCGCGCGAACGCGCGCAGCCAGAGCGCGTTGTCGGCCAGGCGCTTCTCGTAGCGGAACACGCTCGGCGCCAGGCGCGTGCGTGCGCGGTGGAACCCGCCACCAGCGTGATCGCGGTAGGGGCTGCGCGCGGCGCGCACGAGCAAGGCGTCGAGCGCACGCAACTCGTCCGACGCGCTGTCACGCGTCAGGCTCTCCGTGCGCGCCCGCAGGAGCGGCAGCCAGGGTGCGGCGAGCGCGTCGTCGTCGGGCGCTCGGGTGCTCGTGGGAGCGGACGTCGCGGCCGGAGGCGGCCCCACGAGCCAGTGCTCGAGCCGCGCGCGTGCTGCCGCGTCCGGCGCGTCGAGCGTGGGCGCCCAATCGAGCGCCCCGTCGGGCGCGAGCGTCAGGAGCAGCGGGAGCGCCGGCGCCCGGCCGTGTTCGCGCGCCAGGGCCTGCAGCGCCTCGGCCACCTGTGGCCACTCGTCGGCATCCACGCTCAGCCCGTTGCAGCGCAGCCCCGGCCGCGCGACGAAGAGCACGTCCTCGAGCGCGCGACAGGGCGCACAGCCATAGGCCGAGACCAGCACACAGGCGGGCCGGTCGGCGCGGCGCAACCCGTCGGCCGCGGCAGTGGTCCAGGCGGGCCAGGCGTGCTGCGCGGGTGGGTCGGGCGCGGCCGGCGCGGGCGGCGACACGAGACGAGACGCCAGCGCGAGGACGGCCACCGTGATGGACATCGTGCCCTGATCCTAACTCGTGAGGCACGCGGACCGCGCACGCCCGCTCAGGCCGCGCGATCCGTTGTACTCTGAGGCCCGCCATGGCTTCCGGCGAGACCAACGCGCTGGACGCGCGCCTGCGTCATCGACGCTGGCTCGTCACGACGGTGACGCGCTGGGCCGCCGCGCTCGTGGGCCTCCTGGCGCTCGTGCTGGCCGCTGATCGCCCCGAGACGCGCCTGCTGCCCGGCGTCGCCATGGTGGCCGCCTACGCGGTCTTCAACGTGCTCTCGGAACGTGCCCTGCGACGCAGCCCACGCAACCAGGCGCTCAAGGTCACTCACGACGCCGTCGACGCGTTGGCTCTGGGCGTGACGGCCGCCGCGAGCGGCGGCAGTCAGAGCCTGGCGGCGTTGATCCTCTATCCGCACGTGGTGGCCGTGGCCGTGCGCGGCGGCTTGGGCTATGCGCTCGGCATGGGCGCGCTGGACGGCGGCTTGATGTGGGCGCTGGCCCACTTCACGCCGGGCGACACGCTCGGCGCCATGCACGTCCTGGTGTTCCTGGCCTGCTCGGGCATGGCCGGTCTGGCCAGCGCCCACGTGCATCAGGTGCGCGCCCAACTGCGCGAGGCCAACCACGAGCTGGCCACCAAGAACGAACAACTGCTGGCCAGCCTGGCGGCGGGCGAAGTGGCGCGCGAAGAGCAGAACCAGGCGCTCGAGCGGCTGCGCGTGAGCGAGGAGCGCTACCGTCATCTGCTCGAGCGCATCCAGGACGGCGTCCTGATCCTGCAGGACGGCAACGTGGCCTATTGCAACCAGGTCTTCGCCGAGTTGGTCGGCGAGCCGCGCGAGGCGCTCGTCGGACGCGCCTTGCTGGAGTTGACCCCGGCCGACGAGCGCGACGAGCTCTCGCGCCGCTATGCGACCTGGGAACGCAGCGGAACAGCGGGGCTGATCGAGGCGCGGCTGTGCGCGCGGGCGGGCGAGACGCGTCTCGTGAGCCTGCGCGCGGGCGCCGCGGAGTTCGCGGGCCGGCCGGCGGTGATCACGACGGTGCGCGACATCACGCGCGAACGCGCCATGGAGCAGGACGTCCGGGCGCACGCCGAACGCCTGGCGGCCATCAACGAGATCGCCAACGCCGTCAACCTCAACCTGACCATCGAGGACATCCTGGCCGTGGCCGGCGACGAGGCGCGCCGCCTGGTGCCCTTCGACGCGCTGAGCCTGGCGCTGGTTTCGGAAGATCAGCCCGAGATCGAGGTCGTGGCGGTGGCGCGCGGCGCGGTGCCGCGCCGTCTGCCGTACACGCGTACCGATTTCGCCTGGGCGCTGCGCCGGCCCGTGGCCTGGTGCCGCACGGGCCGCATGGCCCCGCCGCCGCTGTCCGAGTTCCTGTTCGAGGAGCGCGACGTCGAGGCCTTCGCCAGCCTGCCGCTGCTCTCCAAAGACCGCGTGATCGGCTCGCTGAACCTGGGCCGTCGCGCGCCCGAACCGTTCGCAGCCTGGGACCTGGCGGTCATGGAGCCGCTGGCGCGCCACATCGCGCTGGCGCTCGACAACGCGCGCCTGCTGGCCGCCGTGCGCCGGCGCGGCCAGGAACTCGAATCGCTGCTCGAGATCAGCCGCGGCATCCTCGAGCGCCTGGAACTCGACGAGCTGCTGCCGCGCGTCACGCGCGCCGTCAACCGCGTCATGGGCACGCGCGAATGCCTGCTGCTGCTGCGGGCCGGCTCGGAACTGCGCCTGGCGGCCCACGAGGGGCTGGAGCCCGAGGTGGTCGAGGCCATCGGTCTGCTGCGCGTGGGCGAGAGCTTGTCGGGCTGGGTGGCCGAGCACGGCGTGCCGCTGGCCGTCGACGAGATGCGCAACGACCCACGCGCCTCGTTCCCCGAGCTGATCGCGCGCTTCGGCTTCCGCTCGTACCTGTGCGTGCCGCTCAAGCACGGCGACGAGGTGCTCGGCACGCTCGAGGTCACGACCCGCGAGCCGCGCCGCTTCACGGCCGACGAGCAGGTGCAGATGAGCGCCCTGGCCGACCAGGCCGCGGTGGCCATCACCAACGCCCGCTTGTACGAGGAGGCGCGCGCGCACCTGGCGCTGGTGACGCGCGCCAACGCGCGGCTCGAAGAGCTCGACCGGCAGCGGCGCGAGTACCTGCGCAACGTCAGCCACGAGTTCCGCACGCCTCTGACCGTCATCAAGGGTTACGGCGAGTACCTGCGCGACGCCGAGCCCGCGGGCGTCGACGTGCGCGCCATCATGCGCGTCGTGCTCGAGAGCTGCGAGCGCGTCATCGACATGGTCGACACGCTGATCGACATCAACCGCGTGGAGCAGGCCCGGGCCTGGGACGCGCTGCACCTGCAGCCGCTCGACCTGCGCGAGGTCTGCGCCAACGCGGTCGAGCCCTTGCGCGGCGCGGCCGAACGCAAGCGCGTGGCACTGGAGCTGCAGTTCCCGCAGACGCCGCTCGCCGCCCAGGGCGACACGGGGCTGCTGCAACAGGTGGTGCGCAAGCTGGTCGACAACGCCCTCAAGTACAGCGCCGCCGAGGGCTCCGTCGTGGTGCGGGCGCTGGCCACGGACGACGATTTGCAACTGGAGGTCGAAGATCGCGGCATCGGCATCGCGGCCGAGCACCTGCCGCGCATCTTCGACAAGTTCTACATGGTCGACGGCGGCCTGACGCGCCGCGTGGGCGGCAGCGGAGTGGGGCTCTACCTGGTGCGCGAGATCGTGCGCCTGCACGACGGCCGGGTGGAGGTGCGCAGCGCCCCGGGCGAGGGCAGCCTGTTCCGCGTCAGCCTGCCACGCGCGCCGCGCCGCGCGCCGGCCACGGCGGTGCCCGCGTGAGCGCACGCCTCGCAGGCGCGCTGGCCCTGGGCCTCCTGGCGCTCTGCCCGGCCGCGCCTGCCGCGGCCCAGGGCGACCCCGGCGCGCTGGTCGAGCGCATGCAGGCGGCCTTCGCGGCGCGCGCGCTCGACGACTACCTCGCGCTCTGGCACTTCGACGCTCCTGCCGCGCGCGAGGCCGAACGCGAGTTCGCGCGCGAGACCTGGGCCGCCGACGACGCGCGCGTGCTGTTCGACCGGCCGGCCTACTACCCGCTGGTGGACCGGCTGCGCCTGGTGGTGCGCACCTTCTCGCGCAGCGAACCGCGCGCGCGCGTCGAGCAGTGGGGTCTCGTGGTGCAGCGCCACGGGGACGTCTGGCGCATCCACGCGCGCGAACCGGCTGGACGACTGGACGGGCTCGTGCACCTGACGCTCGACCCGCAGGGCTTCCGCGCGGCCGGCCACGTGCTGCGTTTCGAGGACTGCGAGCTGCGCCTGCTGTCGGGCACGCTCTTCACCACGCCGGCCTCCCTGGGTCCGACCGCTCTGGTGTTCGTGGGCGAGGGGCTCTTGCACGTGCGCCCGCGGCCCGCCACCGAGCGCGAGCAGTTGCGCCAGTTCTGGGGCCAGCCCGAGTTGCAGGAGCGCGTGCGCGAGGTCTTCGTGCGCCTGCATCCGGCCGATCTGGCGCGCGTGCTCGCGCCCGCCGCGCTGCAACCCGACCCCGACGCGGCCAAACGCCTGCCGCGCGCGCGACGCTTCTTCCAGGAACACGCGGGCAGCGCCTTCCTGCTGGAGGCCGATCTGCCCGGCGCGCCCTGGTGGGCGCTGCCGTCGCTGGGCGACGGGCTGCTCATGTTCCGCAGCCGCAAGGGCGTGCTGAGCTACACCGTGAGCAACGGCCAGCCCGAGTCGATCAGCCTCTTCGACCGCACGCGGCGCGTGCAGATCTGTCTCTATCCCGGCCGTGGGCGGGACACGCGCTACGACGAGGACGCGGGACGCGAAGCCGACGCTCTGCGTCACGAGCTACGCGTGAGCTTCGAGCCGCGCACACGCACGCTGCGCGGCGAGGACCTCCTGCACCTGCGCCTGCTGCGCCCGGCGGCATCGCTGCGCCTGAGGCTCAAGGAGAGCCTGCGCGTGCACTCGGTGGTCTCGTCGGCGGGCACGCACCTGTTCTTCCGGGTGCGCAACCAGGACAGCCTGGTAGTGGCGCTCGGGCCGCTGGCCGACGAGAAGGAGTTGAGCCTGCGCGTGACCTACGCGGGAGCGCTCGATCCCGGGGCGCTGGTCGACGAGGCCGACGTGCCGGGACAGGAACGCCGCTATCTGTTGGGCGGCGGACCGCTCTCGGAGGACGTGACGCTCTACTCGAACCGCGCTCTGTGGTATCCCCAGCCGGCCGACGACGACTACGCCGAAGCGGAACTGAAGCTCGACGTGCCGGAGGGCTATTTCGTGGTGGCACCGGGCGAGCGCAGCGAGAGCTTCGTGCGCGACGGCCGCCAACACGCGACCTACGTGTTGCGTCAGCCGGGCAAGTACCTGTCGGCCTTCCTGGGACGCGTCGACTTCGCCACGCGGCGGCAGGCCGGCGCCGTGAGCCTCGAGGCCTACGCCACGCCGCTGCGGCGCGGCGACGCGCCAGGACTGCTCGAACGCGCGTCCGAGATACTCGAGTTCTTCACGCGACAGTTTGGGCCTTGTCCTTACCCCGTCATCAACGTCGTGCTGCTGCAGGGTGGCGCCCCGGGCGGCCACAGCCCGCCCGGCATGATCGTGCTCACCGCGCGCTCGCCGTTTGCGCGCGATCGCCTGGCGGACGACCCGGCCAATTTCGACGACGTGTCGCACTTCTACCTGGCGCACGAGCTCGCACACCAGTGGTGGGGTCAGGGCGTGGCCGGGCAGAACTACCGCGAGCGCTGGCTGTCCGAGGGCGCCGCCCAGTACGCGGCCGCGCTCTGGGTGCAGCACGCCCACGGCCAGCGCACGTTCGAGGGCGTACTGCGACGCCTTGCGCGTTGGGCGCTGCGAGCCGGCCCGGCCGGCCCGATCCAGCTCGGCTTCCGGCTGGGTCACATCCAACGCGACCCGCAGATCTACCGCGCCATCGTGTACGACAAGGGCGCGTACGTCCTCCACATGCTGCGTGGACTCGTCGGCGACGAGGCCTTCTTCGCAGCCCTGCGCGCCTTCCAGCAGGAGCATCGCTTCACGAAGGCCGGTACGGACGATCTGCGCGAGGCGCTCGAAAAGGCGGCCCAGACCGACCTGCGCGCCTACTTCGATGCCTGGGTCTACGGCACGGGCGTGCCGCGCCTGCGCGGCGAGTTCCGCGCCGCCCCGGTCGGACAGGGCCAGCGCGTCCAGGTCAGCCTGCGCGCCGACGAGCTGCCGGGCGCGGTGCCGCTGGAGCTGACGCTGCGCGACGGCGCGCACAGCCTCGTGCGACGCGTGACGCTGCCGCCCGGCGGCAGCGTCTTCACCTTCGACGCGCCCTTCAAGCCCAGCCGGCTCGAGCTCAACAGCGACGCCGGCTTGTTGGCCTGGGTCGAGTAGCCTTCAGCGCAGTTCGATCACGCCGCGCTCCACGAGGCGCAGGCAGATCGCGAGCGTCTCGCTCTCGGGCATCGGGCACAGTTTCAGGATCGCGCCCAGCGTCCAGTCGCCGTTGATGCGCGACAGAACGAAGCCCTCTTGCGGGTCGAAACGCTGGCGCGTCAGCGCCACGGCCCCCATACACAGGCTGGGCACCTTGTCGTGGGGCAGCCGCGTGGCCAGGCGGTAGCGCTGCTTCTCCTCGCTGGCCGCCAGCAGGCCCTTCTTGGCTTCCTGGTTGAGCCGGTCGAGTCCGAGGGCTTCCTCGTAGAGCGCGAGTGCAGCATCGAAGCGCTTGTCGCGGCGCAGCTCCTCGGCGCTGTCCAGCAGCGCCTGGATCACGGCCACGGGGTCGGGCTCGACGCCCGGCGTGGGCGGTGGATCGCAGGCCAGCACCCCCCGCGCGACCAGGGCGTCGAGGCGCAGCGCCGTCTCGTAGCGCGAATGACGCGTCTCGAGACTGATGCCGCCCAGGGTGCGCTCCGCCTCCACGAGCGCGACCATTTCGCGCTCGACCTGGTCGAGGCTCGCGTCGTGCCGCAGCACACGGAAGCGCACGTCGAGCGACGGCAGCCGATGACGCAACTCGGCCCACTGCTCGCGCCGGTGCAGGCCCTCTTCGATCACGAGGCCCAAGTCCATGTCGAGCGGCACGGGGTTGGCCGCGATCGGTCCGTCCTCGTAGGCGAACGTCCCGTCGTGCCACAGGAAGACGTCGTAGACCGATTCCTCGGCCGTGCGCTCCAGCGTGCGCCGCAGATCGGCGGCCGCCAGGCGCCCCCCTTCGAGCAGGATCTCGCCGAGCAGCCGCCGCTCGTTCTCCTGGCGCAACAAGGCGCGGAAGAGCTCCGCCTCGTCGATCAGGCGATCGCGCACGAGGGCCTGTCCGACGGTCTCGCGTGGATCGTTGGAGCTCGAGGAAGTGAGCCGGCCCGTCGCGAATCCCAAGCGCTTCTCGGTGGCTCCGCGGCACAGGCGCAAGCTGCCGGTCTTGGCGCGCACCTGAACCCAGCCCAGCAGGTCCGCGAGATCCAGCGTGGCGAGATCGCCGTTGACGGGCATGGTCGCCCTGGGCCTCAGGGTTCGATGATCAGCGGCCGGGCCGGCGCGCGCGGCACCTCGGCCCCCAACCGCCCCGCGAGACGCGCGACGCTGTCGAGCAGCACGGTCGGTCCAGCCTGCTCGCGCACGGCCTCGGAGGTCGCGGCGTGGAGCGCGCGCAGCACCGCGCGCACCTCGTCGGGCTGCGGCGCGAAACGTTCGCCGCTCTCGTCGGGGACGTCGAACAGCGCCTCGATCTCCTTCACGAGCGTCGTGGCGCGCGCGTCGTCCGGCTGGTGCTCGTAGAGCAGACCTTTCTCGCGCGTCTCCAGCGTGCGCCCGAGCGCCTCGAGCGCGGAGAGCAGCAGGGCATCGTCGAGGCTGCGGTGGCGCGCGCGCAGGCCGGCGAGACCGGTCAGCACCAGGAAGAACAGTGCCAGTTGGCGTTCGTCGAGCGGTTGCAGATGCAAGGCGAAACGGCGCGCGTCACGCCGCCGCTCGGTCTCACGCCCGCTCCAGCCGGAGGCGTGGGCGCCCGTCAGGTACGCGCAGTCGTCGGGGCAGGCGATCACCACCCCGCGCTTCGAACCGCAACACTGCGCGCAGATGGTCGCGCCCTTGGCTGGGCAGACGCGCTTGCCCTTGCGCGCCTCACACAGCGGACAGAGGCTCACGCGCGCCCCGCCGGTCGCAGCGCGGCCAGCCAGGCTTCGGCCGAGGGCGGACGCAGCTCCGCTCGCGGCTGGAGCGCGGCCTGGAGCAGGCGCTCGAAGCCGGGCGGCACGCCCGCCGCGCGCGTGCTCGCCGCGGGCAGAGCGCCGGGCGCTGCGCTCGCCGGATGCAGGCCAGTGAGCGCGTGATAGACGACCGCGGCGGCGGCGTAGAGATCGCCGGCCGCGTCGAAGCGCGCGTCCGGGGCGCGGTAGGCGCAGGGAAAGCGCTGCCTGAAGCGTCCCAGCCCGAAGTCGGAGAGCTTGGCGGTGCCGCTCGTCAGGATCAGGTTGGAGGGCTGGACGGAGCCATGCACGAGCCCCTTGGCGTGGATGGCCGCCAGGGCCTGGTAGAGCAGACGCGCAAGCGTGGCCGCCTGCGCGAACGGCAGGCGCTGGTTCGCAGCCAGCGGCTCCGCGAGCGAGCGTCCGGCGACCCATTCGCTCACCACCGCGCGCTGCCCGAGCACGTCGACCAGGCCCAACACGCGCACGATGGCTGGATCGACCACCTGGGCGGCGGCCTTGAGGTCGGACACGAGCGTGGCCGGCGCGCCCTCGGCGGCCAACAGCTCCGGCGTGAGCAGACGCAGGGCCACGACGCGACCGCCCGCGTCCTCTCCGCGCCGCAACACGCCCAACGGCCCACGCGCGATCTCCTCGTGTGGCGTGAAGCGCGCCGCGGGGCGCGCAGCCGCGGCCGGAGCGGCGCTGGGAACGACGGGCCCGGGCGCAGGCGCCGCGGGCGCGCTGGCGCGCGGCGCGGCTGCGACGGGTTCGGGCGCTGCAGGCGCTGGACGCGGCGAGGACGGCGCGCGCGCTGGAACGGGGGTCGCGCCAGGCGCCGCGTGCAAGCGCGCGACGCGCGTGGGCACGTCGCGATAGCCGACGTCTTCGGCCTGGATCTTCTTGTAAAGCGCCAGAGCCTCGCCTGGGCGGCCGGCAGCCTCGTGCGCGACCGCCAGCCAGTAGTAGAGGTCGAGATTGGCGGACGAGACCGGCTCGTTGCCGACGGCGCGCGTCAGCCGTTCGATGGCCAGCGCCGGGTCGCCCGATTCGATGAACAGCTTGGCGAGCAGCTCGAGCGCGGCGCGATAGTGCTCGTCGTTCGGGGCGACGCGCTGCAGCAGGTTGATGGCCCGTTCACGCTCGCCGGCGCGCGCGGCGGCCTCGCCGCTCTTGTAGGTGAGTCCGGCGCGCGCGTAGAGCTCCATCGCCTGCCGCGTGTCGCCGAGCTCCTCGAACAGCTTGGCGGCGGTCTCGTTCTCGCCCGCCCGGGCGAAGGCCGCGGCGGCCTTGTCCTTGATGCCGCCGCGCAGGTACACGCCGCCCGCTGCCGCGTGGCTGTCACCCGCTTCGAAGGCGCCCGCCGCCTGCGCCAGCAGGCCCACCGATTCGAAGAGCTCGGCCGCGCGCAGGTAGTCTTGGCCCTGTTGGAAGAAGGCGGCCGCCTCCGGCACGCGGTCGGCCTTGAGCGCCACCTCGCCGCGCAGGTTGGCCGCGCGCACCGGGTTGCCGGCGCGCTCCCAGGCCTCGGCCGCGCGCTCCGGATCTTCGGCGCGCATGAACAGCTCGGCGGCCCGCGCGGCATCGCCGACCTGCAAGCAGGCCGCCGCGGCTTCCTTGAAATAGCTGCCCTTGGCGTAGGCCTGGTAGGCGCGCTGCGGGTCGCCCGCGCGTTCGAACAGCCGCCCGGCCAGCAGCGCGCTGCGGTGGTCGGACGAGTGCGCCGTCGCGGAGTAGGTCGTGGCGTAGGTGACGTTCTCGTCGAAGTGCTTCTCGTAGCACTCGGCCGCGTTGCGGAAGGCGCCACACTTCTCGAAGGATTCGGCCGCGCGCAGCGGATAGCCGCCCTTCAGGTACAGCTCGGCCGCGCGATCCCACATCTGAGCGACGCCGAACAGGCGCGCGGCCTCGATGGTGTTCTTGCGCTCCAGGAACAGCTCGGCGGCCTGGGCCGGCCGACCCGCCTCCGTGAAGACCTGGGCCGCTTTCTTGAAGTCGCCGGCCTGCAGGTACAGCTCCGCGGCGCGTTCGAGCTTGCCCGCGCGCTCCAGCACGCTCGCGGCGGCGTGGAACTCCTGCCCCTCGACGAAGGCGTCGACGGCCTGCTGGTCCTGGCCCGCGTCTTCGTAGATGCGGCCGGCCGCCAGGAAGTTGCCGAGCTTCTTCTCCCGCGCCACGGTGCGCGCCAGCTTGGCGTCGCGAAAGCGCGGGCCGACCAGCTTCTCGAGCACCTCTTCGGGCGTCACGCCCACGCCCGGCAGGCGAAACCGCACGCTCGGGGCGAACTTCTGGTACACGACGAACAGGGCCAGCAGGCCCAGCCCGACGAGTACGTACGTGTTGTCGAACAGGCTGAACAGGAATTCCATGCGAGCGGGAGCAGAGTTCCGCAGACGGCTGCGGTGCGCGGATTATACCTCTCGGACACGTCGTGCACAGTTCGGGCGGCGTTGACTTGACTGTCTGTCCTGGTAAGCTCGAAACGGTTCGACTTCATCGTCTGGCACGACGGCTCCCTGGTCCATCGTCACGCTGGCGCCGCGCGCGCGACCGGCCGCGTGGAGGCCAGGCGCGTTGCGGGCGATACACGGTGCGCCTGGCCCTTCCCATGAACTCGCGCCCTGATGCGTCGCAGGCTTCGCCCACGCCGGATCGCAGCGCGGCTGCTTCCGACGATGCTCTGTTCACGTCCGAAGACTTGTTCGGGGAACTGGTCGATGCGCCGCCGACGACCGCGGCGCGCAGCACGCGCGGGGCGCCCATCCGCGTGCAGGTGGCCGAACCCAAGAGCCGCGAGGTGGCGGAGCAGGTTCGCGAGGGCGACGACGAGCCGGCCTCGTCCGCCCTCGCGGCCGACGAGATGGCAGCCCTGCTCGACGCCTTCGACCAACCGCCGGACAGCCGGCCTGCGGCGCCGACGGCCGCCGACCTGGACGCCGCGCGCACGCCGCCGGCCGGCGTCGCCGCCGCGCCGAGCACGAGCGGCGCCGTGCCATCCGCGAGCCCCTCCGCGCCGGTCCCTGTGGCCAGCCCCGCGCCGGCGGCCTGGCCCGAATCGTCCGCGACCGGCACGCGCAAGGCTGGACGGCTGCCGTTCGACGACGCGTCCGCGTTCGAGTCGCTGCTCGACGCCCTCGCGCCCGTCGCTACGGAGCCGCCTGCCGCGGCTACGACCAGCCCGCCGGACGTCCCGGACGCCGTCGCGAACCCCAAGCTGCCGGCCCTCGACGGCCTGGCGGCCCGAGCCGCCGACGACGAGAGCACAGACCCGCAGGCCGCGGCCTGGAGCGCGCCGCGCTTCGTGGCCCAGCCGCCGCGCGAGGATGCCGAACACGACGAGATCGACCTCTTGGGACTGGCCGAGAGCGCGTTCGATTCGGCGACCGAGCCCAAGCCCGCGCCGGCCCGGCCGCCGGTCGCGAGCGCGGAACGACCCGTCTACGGCCCCTATCACCTGCTCGAGCGCATCGCCACGGGCGGCATGGCGGAGCTCTTCCGTGCCAAGCGCACGGGGGTCGAGGGCTTCGAGAAGATCGTCGCGGTCAAGCGCATCCTGGCGCACCTCTCCGAGAACAAGGAGTTCGTCGACATGTTCGTCGACGAGGCCAAGATGGTGGCCGGGCTGACGCACCCGAACATCGTGCAGATCTTTGACCTGGGCCGCATCGGCCGCAGTTACTTCATCGCCATGGAATACGTCCATGGCCGTGACCTGCGCACGATCGCCAAGCGCGCCAAGGAACGCGGCGTGCGTCTGCCGCTCGACCTCTCGGTGCTGATCGTGAGCCGCGTGTGCGCCGCGCTGGAATTCGCCCACCGCAAGAAGGACGAGCGCGGGCGGCCCATGCAGATCGTGCACCGCGACGTGAGCCCGCAGAACGTGCTGATCTCGTTCGAGGGCGACGTCAAGCTGACCGACTTCGGCATCGCCAAGGCGGCCAGCAAGGCCACCATCACCGACCGCGGCTCGCTGCGCGGCAAGCTGCTCTACATGAGTCCCGAGCAGGCTTCGGGCAAGGCCATCGACCGCCGCTCGGACCTGTTCGCGCTGGGCATCGTGCTCTACGAGCTCGTCACCGGCGAGCGGCCCTTCAGCGCCGACTCCGAGCGCAGCATCCTCGAGGCCGTGCGCGAGTGCCGCGTGCGTCCGCCACGGGCGCTCAATCCGCGCATCCCCGACCGCATCGAGGCCCTGGTCATGAAGGCGCTCGAGCGCGACCCGGACGACCGCTACCAGGATGCCGCCGAGATGCTGCGCGACCTGGAGCGCGTGCTGCGCGAGCGCCAGGCGCCGGCCTCGCCGGAGCTGGCACGCCTGATGACGGTGCTCTTCGACGATCACGAACGCGACGAGACGCCGGCCGCGGCGGCGGGCGACGGCCCCTCGGGCGACCACGACGTCGAGTTCGACCAGCCGGCCGCCGCCCCGCAGGCCGCGGCGCGCGCTCACGCTCCCGACGACCTCTCGATCGAATCGCTCATGAAACGCTTCGGCATCCGCCCGGGCAAGGAGGCATAACGCGATGGCGCTTTCCAAGGAACAACAGCAGTTCTACCAGACCACGCTCGACATGACCCGCCGCCAGATCAGCGACCTCAACGCGCAGATCGAAGAGGAGTTGGCCAAGGTCAAGGAGCGCCTGGCCGAGCTGCAGAACGGCAAGAACGCGGCCAAGCAGATCTACGACGGCGCCTGCAAGATCCTGGGCATCGAGAACGACCTCGAAAAGGAAGACGACGCGGCGGCCGAGTAGCGCGGGCCGGGTACGCCCCCGGTTGGCGCGCCCGCTCGCGGGCTGCTAGCATCGCTGCCCATGGCCTGGTTTCGGCGTGATCCCGTCCCGCTCTCCTCCGGCTCGCAGACCAGCCGCGTGCCCGAGGGGCTGTGGGTCAAGTGCACGTCGTGCAAGGAGATCATCTATCGCAAGGAGGTCGTGCGGAACCTGAGCGTGTGCCCCAAGTGTTCCTTCCACTTCCGCGTCTCGGCGCGCGAACGGCTGGAGCAGCTCTTCGACGGCGCCTACGAGGAGTTCGACGCGGGGCTGCGGAGCGCCGACCCCCTGGCCTTCCAGGACACCAA
>WBZQ01001638.1_pt1 | contig 15254 bp, 12 predicted proteins | sample 5204251 | NCBI WGS metagenome assembly WBZQ01 (sample SAMN12412402, study PRJNA552823) | activated sludge metagenome | isolation source: activated sludge from nitrification reactor of wastewater treatment plant... | place: USA: Virginia | collected 2017-09 | reverse complement strand
TTGTTGTATTCACTGTGTGTGATACCCGTCCCGGCGCTCATTACCTGCACGTCGCCATTGCGGATGACTGTGGTATTGCCCATGCTGTCCTTGTGTTCGAGGTCGCCTTCGAGCGGGATGGAGATGATCTCCATGTTGTCGTGCGGGTGGGTGCCGAAACCGCGGCCCGGGGCAACGATATCGTCGTTGAGGACGCGCAGCACCCCGAAGTGCATCCGTTCCGGGTTGTAGTAATTGGCAAAAGAAAAAGTGTGGTGGCTGTCGAGCCAGCCGTGATTGGCGTGACCGCGGGTGTCGGCCTTGTGCAAAACTGTGTTGGCCATGATGTTTGACTCCGTATTTTTAAAGTGCAATACAAAGTTACCGGCTGATGCTATACTTTTGCAAGTAGTTTCAAGTTTGTATATCAGTTTCAGAATTGTAACTTTTATTGATAATCAGATGCTTGCAGCGAAAAAAAGTTTGCGGAAAAATACTTTTACCCCAGTGGAATGCCCTTTTCGCGCCACGCTCGACCTGCTGGAAGGCAAGTGGAAGTTTTCCATCATCTACGGCCTGCTGAAGCGCGGCACCCTGCGTTTCAAGGAACTCGAACGCGAAGTCGGCGGCATTACCCCTCGTATGCTGATCGCCGCCCTGAAAGAACTGGAGTCGAACGGCATCGTCCGCCGCAAAGCCTACGCCACGGTGCCGCCAACGGTGGAATACAGCCTCACCGAATGCGGCCGCACCCTCGAACCGGTGATCGAGGCCATCCGGGAATGGGGAGAACAGCACATTGAAAAACAAACCGGTCAGATCAAATAATGCGTATCCTCAACGAAGGGCCCGTTCGAGCCCCCCTCGCCCGCTATCTGCCACTGCTACTGCCACTGCTACTCCTACTGCCCCTGGCCTGCGGCAGCCCCAACACCCCGCTCGACGCCGATACCCGGGAAACCATCGACTCCATTTCAGCCGAGCGCGTCCGCCTCGCCGGCCTGGCACTGGATACCCTGTGCCAGCAGCGCCGGACCACCGAACTGCCGCGCCTGGTCGACTCCATCCGCCAGGTACGCCTCCGGGAGATCCAGGAACAGTTGAAGACGGTGCCAAAATAGGGTAACCCTTTCGCGGCAGCAGGTCCCTGATCCGCTGTCCGGTCTTCAAAAGTCCAAAGTCGCACAATCTACCGTCAATTATTCCCGGCTCCGGCATAGATTTGCCCGGCCCAAGCCATAACCTTTTGTCGATCTATGCGCACACATCGCCTTTTGTCCGCGACCCTGAGCCTGCTGTTTTGCGGCTGCCTGTGGCTGCAATGCACCCCTCCGCCCGAACCCGGCGCTGAAAACGATTCGGACGGAGCGGCCGTCAACCTCGATTTGCGCAACCCGCAGGTCCAGAAACTGTACAATTTCCGCGATGAACGCAAAACGGACAGCCTGCTGCGCTACCTGGACAGTAAAAACCCGACCTTGCGCTACCTGGCCGCGCTGTCGTTCGCCTCGTCGCGCGACAGTGCCGCCATCCAGCCGCTGGCTCCGTTGCTGCGCGATCCGTCGGAGGACGTCCGCATAGCCGCGGCCTTCGCCCTCGGCCAGATCGGCTCCATCAAATGCGAAAAGCCCCTGACCGACGGGTTCATTGCCGACGACCCCGACTCCAAACACCAGCGGCTCAACGCCGTGGTCCTGGAGGCCATCGGTAAGTGCGGCTCCCGCGCCAGCCTGAGAAGTATCGCTGCGGTCACCACTTACCAGCCCACCGATACGCTCCTGCTCGAAGGCCAGTGCCGGGCCATCTACCGCTTCGGCCTGCGCGACTCGGTACTGCCGGCTGCCACGCAACTCATGATCAACTACGTGCAGAACGACCGCATCCCCGAGCCGGCCCGGCTGATGGCCGCCCATTACCTCGCCCGTACCAAAGAACTTTCCTTCGACGCCACTCAGGCCAACCTGATCTCGGTAGCCTACGTCAGGGCGCCGGCAAACCCCGGCATTCGCATGGCCATTGCCACGGCACTGGGAAAATCGACTGCCGAACCGGCTTTCAACCGCCTGGCCAACGCTGTCCGTTACGAGCAGGACTGGCGGGTCAAATGCAACGTCATCAGGGCCCTGGCCGGCTTCGAATACGATACGGTGCGCTCACTGGTGGCGCCGCTGGTGCAGGACCCCAATCCGCACGTAAGCCGTACCGCCGCGGAGTTCTTCGTCGACCACGGCCAGTTGAAAGACGGCGATTACTACTGGCGCATCGCCCGCGACAACCCCAGCCTGCCCGTGGCCACCCAGATCCTGCTGAACCAGGCTTCGTTGAAATTCCTGTCCGGCAAACCGCAGACGAAAGACTATGTGAATGCCCGCCTCCAGGAGATCTTCCCGCACAGCACCAATCCCTACGACCGGGCCGATTGCCTGCGGGCCTTGTCGGAATACGGCTGGAACTATCGTTTTATCCACGACCGCGGGTACAGCGACGCGCATCCGGCCGTAAAAACCGCCGCTGCCGAAGCCCTGGTGCGCATCATGCGCAAACCCAATCTGTACAGCCTGTTCGGCGAAGAATACCGGAATGTCCGTTTTGCCCTGTACCGCTACCTGCGGGAAATTACCGCTTCCGGCGACCCGGGCATGATCGCGGAAGGCTCGGAAGGCTACCGCATCGAAGCGCTCAATTTTAAAAATATCCGCGACTCCACCCGGCTTAACGACCTGAAGACGGCTTTGGGGAAACTCAAAATACCCCGCGACGTGGAAGCCTGGGTGGCGCTGGAAAAAACCGTCGCCTTCTTCGAGGGGCGCCCCGCCGCCCCCCAGCCCGTGATCGCCTACAACCATCCGATCAACTGGGAATTCCTGAAGCCCGTCACCGGACAGACCGAAGTGACGCTGGAGACCACCAAAGGCCTGATCGTGCTGGAATTATACCCGGTTTGGGCCCCCGGCTCGGTCGCCAATTTCCTCGACCTGGCCGGAGCCGGTTTTTACACGAACAAGCCGTTTCACCGCGTGGTGCCCAATTTCGTGGTCCAGGGCGGCTGCCCGCGCGGCGACGGCTACGGAGCCATGGACTATTCGATCCGTACGGAGATCGGACTGGCCTGGTACGACCGGGAAGGCTATGTCGGCATGGCTTCGGCCGGCCCCGATACCGAGGGTACGCAGTTCTTCATTACGCATTCGGCCACTCCTCACCTGGGCGGGCGGTATACCATTTTCGGCAAGGTAAAATCGGGCATGGACGTGGTCGACCGGATTCTGCCGGGAGATATGATCACGGCGGTCGGCGTGCGGACGGGCGGGTGACGTTGCAGGCGTTGCGGATATTTGAAGTTGGCGGTTTCAAGGTTGCAGGCTTTGATCTTAACCCTCCGAGGGTTTCAAATCCTCGGAGGGTTTATTGCCGGCAAACGAAACAATCGATGGGTCCGGGTTTTCGCTGCCGACTTATGGAGACAGTCACCATCGTTTACCGGCGCCGGGAGAGCGGCCGGCCCTATCCGTTTTGGGTGGTGAATAACCGGTAGGTCTAAAACTGGCAGTTAAAGGCGCAACGGGGGCGCAACTTTTTTCGTTTTATTTTTTTGGGATTATCCACTGATTAAACAACACTAACGAAACATGAAGATCCGCCTTGTTTACTCCCTTTTTGCTTCTCTGCTGCTGCTTGCCGTACTGTCGGGCAACAAAAACGGCCGGGCCTCCACCTTCCCCGGGCACGGGAATACCGGCGCCCCGGGCGACGAAACGGCCGGAGGGCAACCGGTCCGGTGCAACAGTTGTCACAATGCCGCCAGTATCACCGCCAGCATGAGCATCAGCATACTCGACTCGGCCGGTGCCGCCGTGACCGCCTATGTGCCGGGTAAAAAATACACCGCCCGCGTGACCATTACCCCCGTAACCGGCAACCCGCAGGGGTATGGCTTCCAGATGATCGCCCTGAAAGACGCCGGCAACACCGATCTCGACGGCTTCAGCGACCAGAATCCGAACAACTACAAGATCGTTACCGTCAACTCCACGGGCCGGACCTATGCCGAACACGACAACGTGTCCACGCCCAATGTTTTCAACGTGACCTGGACTGCGCCGGTGGCCGGAACGGGCAATGTCACGTTCTATGCGGCCGGCAATGCCGTGAACAAGAACAACAACGACTCCGGCGACGGCTCGGCTTTCACCAACGTAAAACTGACCGAAAGCCTGGTTTCCGCCACCCAGAATCCCGACGCCGCCGGGATTGGCCTGCGTACCTGGCCCAACCCGGTTGGCCCGGCCCTCCACCTGACGGCTTCCCTGCCCGAAAGCGGAAATTTTGCCGTGGTGGTCCGCGACCTCTCGGGCCGCCAGGTCTGGGAATCCGCGCGAACCCTGGCGGCCGGAACGAACCTGCTGGATATTCCGGCGGACGGCTGGCAGCCCGGGATATATTTCGTAACGCTGGCGGGAGAGGGAATTTCTGCGAATGTTAAAGTCGTGAAACTTTAACGGACGGTAAGCGCTGCCTTGGTAAAACAGGTTTAACTTTGTCCTAACACTAAAAGACTCATTTTTACAGTTACATTGTTCGGGAACTGCGTTAAAATATCGAACAACATGTTCCGCGAACAATCAAATCCGACTGATATAATGAGAAATCTGTTTTTCCTGCTCCTGTTTGCTCCGGTAATAACCTTTGCCCAGGGCAGTCTCGAACCCATCTCCAGCGCTATCAATGCCGGCGACGTCGATGCGCTTTCCAAGTACTTCGCTTCCAACGTGGAGATCTCGATCCAGGAAAAGGAGCAGGTATATCCGAAAGCCAAGGCCATCGAGGTGGTTCGCAACTTTTTCAGTGCCAACAAACCCAAGTCGTTCAACCAGATGCACAAGGGTACCAGCCGCGAAAACAGCGACCAGTACTTCATCGGCAACCTGGCTTCCGCCAACGGCAACTACCGGGTTTACCTGTACCTGAAAGTCGGCGGCAACAACCTTTCCATCCAGGAAATGCGATTCGACAAAGAATAAACGGCGCATTGCCGAACGATAAATTTAAACCAACGGCTCCGTGCAAATGCACGGGGTCGTTTTTTATTGCCAAAATCCTACCTTTGCCTTTCGTTGTCGAATCCGGTCCACCGGACCAATTACATCCATTTTTCAACCATCAACATTTTATCATCGTCATGGGCAAAGGAGATGCAAAGAGCAAACGCGGAAAGATCCGCCGCGGCTCGCACGGCAACAGCCGTCCGAAACTGGCCAAACTGAAGACAGTACTGAAAAAACTGGCCGGAAAGTAAGGCTTCCGTACTACGGCGCCTGTTCGAAAGGGCCATTCCACTCCGAAACACCGGACTGTGGAAAGGCCCTTTTTCTTTTTTCGACCTTATTCGTCGTATTTAATTGATAAACAGTCGTTTTTAAACCTATTCTAACACGACATTAAAAAATTCTTTGGAACTTGGCCGCGTTATTGTTCGTCTTTAAAGGCATATTGAACTGCGGAAACCAAATAAACCATGAATCGCCCGCACTCGCTCCGGTCGCCGCAGGTCTGAAAGAGGGAACGGGCCAACCACGGACAAAATGGATCTGCCTAAAACGCTCTCCGCGATTAAAGCCCTTATCGGAGAGGGCAATATAGAACAGGCATTCGAAGAACTGGTCGCCCTGCTGGACAGCGACCCGAAATACGCCGACCTGGCCCAAACGGCCCGTATCAACCAGGGCGAACTGTACCAGGTAAAATCGCAGGTACTTAAAAATACCATCGCTCCGGAAGATGCCCGCCTGGTCACCAACCAGGTGGCCGACAATGCCCTGCAACTCGTCCGCCGCCTGGAAGCCGGCAAACTGACCTTCGAAGACCCCGAACCCACCCCGCCCCGATCAAAAGCCTGGCGCTACTACGCGATCGGCGGCGCGGTTACCCTGGTCGCGGCAGCCCTGATCGGGTATTTTCTCCGGAAAAACGAAGAAGAATGCCCGGCTTACAGCAACGACGCCCAGTACCGGGTGATGATCCTGCCTTTCAAACAAACCGGCAGTATGAAAAACTTCGAGCCGGAGTTCGAGATCGTGGACGGGCTGAACAAACTGATCACCAAAACGCCGCGCCTCAATGCCGGCGCCGACGTGAATGAAAATTACGACATCGAAAAAAACTACCCCAGTTTTACCGAAGCGGGCGACATCGGGTACAACTGCGGCGTGCAGATGGTCGTCTGGGGGAAAATCCGGAAAGAAGGTCCCGAAGACTATAAAATAGACGTCTTCTACAAACTGCTGGACGAAAGCGGCAACCAGTCCACCGGCGATACGACGCTGGCCAACCTGCTGAAAACCAAGGACGAAGGGCAGCAACTCACCCGCGATGTGGTCACCGTCACCAACCTGTTGTACATCGTATTGGCCAACCGGGCTAAAGTACCCATTGCCGCCAATCTGATTGAAATGGCCCCGACGCCGGTTACCACCACCAGTTCTACCGATTCCAGCTGGATGTACACCGCCCTGGCCCTGGCCGAAAACTACAAGAACAACAAACAGGAGCAGAAGGCCATCGAGACCTACGACAGGGTTCTGGAAACCTTCCCCGACAACCCGGAAGCCCGCCAGAAACGCGGCGCCCTGCTCTACAAAAAAGGCGATTTTGCCGCCGCCGCCCAGGATCTGGAATTTGCCGTGCCGGAAGCCAAAGCGCCGACCGCCGACCTGCTCAAGATCCGCGCCGAGGCCGCCCTCAAAAGCGGCAATCCGGCCAAGGCCCTCGACGATCTGCGCCGGCTCCGCCAAACCGGCCGCGAAGACCTCTGGATCAACAATAAGATCCAGGAAGCCCGCGATACCATGACCGCGCTGCAAAAACGCCTCGACGATATCGAAAAACAGGCCCAGGTCAAGCCGCGCGATACGGAAGCCCAACTCCGGGCCGCCAAAACCAACGCTAGCCTCGGGCGCCACGATAAAGCCCTGACCTATGCCAACAAGGCGCTGCAATCGAACCCCAAAAACGCCGAAGCCGTCAACCTCAAAGTAGAGACCCAACTGGCCAAAGGCGATACCGTAGCGGCGGAAAGAACCATTAAAACCGCCGTTCAGAACGGAGTGAACACCAAATCCGTTGAAAAGTGGCGCCCGGTGATCGACCGGCTGGAAACTTCGACGGGAAACAAACAATAACCGGCGTCCGAACGGTCCGTCCGAGCTCCATGCATGGAAAAGCCCGCTTCTGCCTCCTCCTTTTCCAACCGGGCCGCCCTGCTGGCCCAGCCTGCTTTTTTCCCGCAACGTTTTATCCACGACAACTTCGTATTCGCCCGAACGGCCGGCGACGGCCAGCCCGGCCACGGCACAGGCATCGACCTGCCCGGCCGGCGATTGTTCTGTAGTTGTCCTCTCCACCCCAAGCCCTGCCTGCACGCCCTCGCCCTGCACCTCCTGTACGAACGGGAAGGAGAAAAAATATTTGAGCCCGTCGCCGAACTCCCGGAATGGGCCGCGCTGCTGCTTTCGGGCGCCCCCGCCGGTCGCCTGCAGCAGGCTTTGTCCACCCCGTCCGCGAAGGCGGAAAAAGATCGGCAGCAACGCCGCTTCGAACGCCTGGAACGCGCCGCCCACGGTTTCGGTGACCTGGAGGCCTGGCTGCTCGACACCGCCCGGCGCGGCCTGGCCACGGTCGTCTCCGAAAACCCGCAATGGTGGGAAGGCATCGCGGCCCGCATGGCCGATGCCTCCATAGGCGGTATGAGCCGGACCCTGCGGCTACTGGGGCAGATTCCGGCTTCGGCGCCCGATTGGGCGGAGCAGACGGCCGCTGTGCTGTCCGATTGCTACCTGGCCGTCCGGGCTTTTCAAAAACGGGATACCCTGCCCGAAGCCCTGCTCTACGACCTCCAGAATTTTATCGGCATCACCCTCCGGAAGGACGATGTGCTGGCCGGCGGAGAACAGCTGCACGACGTCTGGGCGGTGCTGGGGCAGTGGGAAGAACCCCTGGAAAACAACCTCTCGGCGCGCCGCACCTGGTTGCTGGGCGCCGAAAGCGGCCGCTTTGCCCTGCTGCTCGACTTCTCCTTTGCCGGTGACAGTTTTCCTCCGGCGCTGGGGCCGGGCAACATCTGGCAGGGGGGCCTGGCCTTTTATCCTTCGGCCTTCCCGCAGCGCGCCCTGGCCGCCGGAGAGCTTATCCCGGTGCCCAAAAAAGTGGAAAAGATGCCCGGCTTTGCGGATTTTGACGCTTTTGCCCGGGCCTACGCCGACGCCTTGTCGGTACAGCCGTGGTTGCAGGTATTTCCGGCCGTTTTCAACGAGGTGGTTCCCCGCTGGCAGGACGAAGGGTTTTGGATGACGGACCGGCAGCAAAAATCGCTTCGCCTTTCCGCTTCCGGGAACGAAGGCTGGAAACTCGTCGCCCTCAGCGGCGGGCATCCGGTCAGTGTTTTCGGCGAGTGGGACGGAAGCGTGTTCCGGGTGCTGGCGGTGGCAGCGGAGGGGAAGTTCGTGAGTATGGGCCGGTGAGGCCGGAGACAGAGCGGTTTTTTTCACGCAGAGTCGCAAAGAAAACGCGGAGACGCAAAGGGTACACCTTCTTTGAGTCTCCGCGTTTTCTTTGCGGCGCTGCGCGAACCTCTACTAAAGTCAAATATTCAACTTCTTCAACTCTTCCCTCAAATCCCGCATCGACAGACTTCGATAGTTGAGTTTCAGGGCATTGGCAATGCCGGTTTTAGTATCGTGCCGGGCATAGCAGGGCACGCCGTCTATGATTTTAATGGCGATGACCGAGACGTCCAGCCCCTTGGGCAGGCCGCCGGCCATATAGGTTTTTTCGCCATTGCGCGCGAGCGGCAAAAGACTGTTCAGGTTCCGACAGAGCACGTACATGGCTGCTTCTTCCGTTTCCTGCACCGCCAACTGAACCCGTTCGCCGGGATTATCGTAAAAGCGGTCGCAATTGATCCAGCCCAGGCGGGGTACGCTGGCGATGTAGGACCGCATGGCGTTGTCGATTCGGTCGGCGTTGGGATAAAGAAGCATCCGTTTTTCCTGGATCTCTGCCTTCAGGCTGTCGGAAATGGCCGGGACGGCCGTTGCGGCCAGGAGATCGCGGGCTGATTTCCACATCGGACTAACGCTGGTATGAAAGCGCCAGCCGGATTCAGCCGCATACTTGAAATCATCGGAATGTTTCATCGCTTCGTCTCCGATATATTTTTCATACAGATCGCTGACCGACTCTGAGCCCGAGCCGGTTTCCTTTTCCAGGATTCTGATCTGGTTGAGGGTGGCCTGGTGTACGGCCGTTTCCAGGTTGCTGTAATTTTCGTAGCGCCGGATGTTTTTGCCGATCCGTCGTAATGCCAGGGGCAGGGCTTCCGAATACTGGAAGAGAAAATAGTCCTGCTCGTATTCCCGGATGGCGACGACCCGCCTGGCCAGCTCTTGTCTCCAGTATTCCTGATCCTTGGAAAATTGCACTTGTGCGGCTTCATAATTGGCGTTGTTTTGCCAATACCGGTCATTAAGACGGGTGTACTCCAGCGAATCCCGTTGGTATTTGGCCATGGCTTCGGCATAATAGGCCTCGGCTTTTTTCGCGTCCTTTTTGCTCATTTTTTCACCGTTCCCGCCTCCGAATATTTTTTGGACACTTTCCCAGACCGGCTTCTTCGGTGCCCGGGGTTTGTACGGCATGATCGGCTGGCGTGCTTTGGGGGGCATTTCGCCGGCGTAGGACGGCACTACCGGCTTTTCGCGCTCCGGGATTTTGATGGCCATGATCCGGGCGCCCAGCGCCGGGTCGATGTCGAGCGTGACCTTCGGCTCTTCCAGGGCTTTCCGGAATTTCTGGCCGGCGGGCTGCCAGTTTACCAGGCTGCCGGTGCTGTCGGTCTGGCCGTAAAACAACTCCATGGCCGGGTCCGGCTTCGAGGTGGGTAGTGCCACGGTGAGCGCGGCACCCTCGGCCAGCTGTAAAGGCCTTCCTTCGGACCGGGCCCCGAGGTAGACCATACCGCCGGTTTGCAGGATTTTTCCGTCGCTCAGGGTCGTCAGGTTGTGCAGGATGAAATCGGAGGCCGAATACGCTTCCCGGACGATTAGTTCGACCGGCCCTTCGGGTGAAGTGCCGTCGGCGAAAACAAAGGCCTGAGCCGGAACGACGATGAGCGTACCGCCGGCAGCAATTACTTTTTCCTCCCGGCCGGGCTGGATGGTCAGCACCTGGTCCGTATTGGAAGACAAGCGCTTTTGCAGCTCCGCATAACCGGAGAACAGCAGCGGAGTGGCGCGGATGTCCACCCGCCGGTTCTGGCGGCGGTTTTCTTCGGTGTCGTTCACAGAGCCGGGATTTTCTTCGCCCCAGCTTTTTACCGAGGCTTTGTCCGGCGGCAATCCTTTGTCGGTCAGGTATTGCCATACGGTGTTGGCACGGCTGGTCGCCAGGCGCTCATTGTATTCGCGGGTGCCCTGATCGTCGGTATAGGCTTCAATGAACAGGGTATAATCCGGAGCGGCCAGCAGCCGGGCAGCCAGGCTGTCGAGTTCCCGGCAAGCGGAAGGAGACAAACTGAACTGGTCGGAATCGAAAAAAACGGAGGCAGCGGTCGTTTTTTGCGCGGACAGGGCCGAAGAAAAAAGGAGCAGGATTAGTAGGAGGATTTTTTGCATACGGATCATTTTAACGGTTAATTATTGGTGAAATCCGCTTTTTACAGCGTACGGCTTCGGGAAATATTGTGTTTTTAAAATTTTTAATGCCGCGCGCTTTTCTCCGGATGATTTACCGGCCCGGATACTCCCATTTTTGCCATTCAACGGAAAAATGGGTATTGACCCCGTCGGCCTTCACCTTGACGGCATCGAACCGGGGCGCCCGGGACCCGTTCCGTACTCCGTTGCTGAAGCCGGACGGTTCCAGAGGTATGCCAGTCTGAAAATTCCGGACAAGAAAAGCGCCGGAACGCCGTTGTTTTATCACTCCGGTCCATACTTTTGTCTACCGGCACATCATGTCTTAAAAACCGCAAATCCAATGGCGAAAAAAGTCAACAAAGCCACTTTTAACTACGGCGGCACTCAGATCAGCCTGACCAAAAGCAAAACCCAGGGCGCCGTACAGTACACGCCCAGCCTCAGAAAGGCCGTACCGAAACGGGCTGCGCGCGGCGTAGCCGCTCCAAGCCAGGAACTCGAAGGGTTCGAAGTGTTCAACGCCAAACGCAACCTCGATCAGAAACTGGACGAGCTGCGCGCCAAGCCGGAAGTCGCGGTCGGCACCCACGTCTGGCACGTGGACGGGGAAGACGATATTCCATTCGTTCCGACCGGCAACATCTACATTGAATTCAAACCCGGCACGGATGACCTGAAACAGCGGGAACTGATCGAGGAAATGCACCTGAACGTCAAGGAAGTGGTAGGGCCCAATGCTTTCCGGGTGAGTGTGACGGCGGAGTCGCCCAACCCGATCAAATGCGTAATGACGCTGCAAAAGAAGAAGATCGTACAGGTGGCCGAACCGGAATTCGTGACCACGCCCGTTACCGGCGATTTCGCGCCGCCGACCGGCCGGTTCATCGCCACCCAGTGGCACCTGGAAAATACGGGCAGCCCCATCCCGATCGTCGATATTCCGAACGCGGTATACGGCACGGCCCATTTCAAACGCGGCGCCGATGCCCGGGTCAAGGATGCCTGGGCTTTTCTCGGCGGCCTGGGCTCGAAGAACATCCGGATCGCAGTGATCGACACCGGTTTCGCCGTCGACCACCCGCAGTTGCGCGGCGACGGCACCAAGGTGCGCAACACGTTCAACGCCGCCAACCGCAGCGCCGACGTGTCGCCGTGGTTCCGGGCGGCCGACGGCAGTTGGGGGGTGTTTAGCCACGGCACTTCCTGCGCGGCCGTCGCCGCCGGCGCCTGGGATGTACAGGGCATCCTGGGGGCGGCTCCCAACGCGCGCATCATTCCGATCAAACTCGATATTCTCAGCGACGAAGCCATTAAAAACGCGCTGGAACACGCCCTGCTGAACGGCGCCGATATTATTTCGTGCAGCCTGGGTTTCCCCAAACCGGTGCCGCTGTCCACGTACGTATCCAACTACGTCAGTAAAGTTGCCCGGGAAGGCCGGAACGGGAAGGGCCTGCCCATGTTTTTTGCGGCCGGCAATGCCAACCCGGCTTCCAACAACCAGCCGCGGCAGATCAGCGATTTTGCCGCCCATCCGGAGAGCATTTGCGTGACGGCTTCCAACAGCCTCGACGAGCACTCGGACTACTCTTTCTTTGGCGCCAACGCCTTCCTCTGCGCCCCCACCAACGGCAACGACGGGGTGGGCATTACTACCGCCACGGTAGACGTAGACGGGCAGGGCCAACTCGCCCTGGGCTATACCAGCGGTTTCGGCGGCACCTCCAGCGCGGCCCCGCTGACCGCCGGGGTATGCGCCCTGATGCTGACGGCCAATCCCAACCTCTCCCTGGCCCAGATCCGGAACGTGCTGCGGCAATCGACGGACAAGATCGCCGGAGGGTACGATGCCAACGGCCATTCGCCTTACCTGGGTTATGGCCGCCTGAACGCCTTGAAAGCGGTAAAAATGGCGGCACAACTGGCCGGCGGCACCGGCAGCCCGGGTACGACGACACCGGTAACGCCCCCGCCGCCTGCCAGCGGCCAGCGCGGTAAAGTCATTTCCAAGTTCCTTAACGTCCGTTCCGGCCCCGGCACTGCCAACCCGAAAGTGGCGGAACTGAAACAAGGAGATATCGTAAATCTGCTGGAAAAGGTGTCCGGATTCTGGCGGATCGGGCCGGGCCAGTTCGTCAGCGCCGACTTTGTGCAGATATTGGCCAACAACGGCGCTACGGTAACCTCGCGCAAAGGCAAGGTAACGTCGTCATTCCTCAACGTCCGCTCCGGCCCCGGCACCACCAACCCGAAAGTGGCGGAACTCAAACAAGGCGCCGTCGTCACCATCTTCGAAACGAGCAGCAACGGCTGGCACCGCATCGGCGACAAGAAGTGGGTGATCGGGACGAATGTTCAGGAGGTTTAGATGACGTTGTTGACATTAGGTGGACATTGTTGACGTTAAGTGGACGTTGCATCATTCAATGCATGGTAATCAGATAGTCCATTGTCCAACAGTCCATAACGTCTACCTAACGTCTACCTAACGTCTACCTAACGTCTACCTAACGTCAAACATCCTCTTTCTGCACCACCGCTCCGAAGGTACGCAGAATGATCTTCATGTCTACCCAGACGTTGTGAGTCTCCGCATAGGTGACGTCGAGGGCAATGCGTTCTTCGGCACTCATGTCGAACTGTCCGCGTTTGGTGACCTGCCAGAGGCCGGTGATGCCCGCGGGTGCGAGGAAGCGGGCGCTCCATTCGTCGCGGGTAAGTTGCTCGGCTTCGTAGAGCGGGAGCGGCCGGTTGCCGACCAGCGACATTTCCCCGCGCAGCACATTGACCAGTTGCGGCAGTTCGTCCAGGCTGTATTTACGGATAAAACGGCCAACCCGCGTGACCCGGGGGTCATGGGCAAATTTGACGAAAACCGGTCCGGTATTGCCGTTATTGTATTGATTGAGGTGCTGCAGGGCGTAGATCTGTTGGTCGGCGCCCGTATACATGGAGCGAAATTTCAGGAAATCGAACACCTGGTAACCGGCGCCTACCCGTTTGGAGCGGTAGATGACCGGCCCTTTCGATTCCAGCCAGATAGCGAGGACTACCGGTATCCAGATGACGGAAGAAAGCACAATAGCCAGCGTAGCGCCAACGACGTCAAAAATGCGCTTGCCGAGCGGCAGTTTGAATTGGAATTGCTCGGGAATTGACTGTTCCAAGAGTTTTGATTTATACTGGTTTAAAAAATCGAGCCGGGTTTCCAGAAGCCGCCAGTTGATGGGTACTGTATAGCAATCGTCCAGACCATTTTCGATCAGGACTTCCTTGTCGACCTGGTCTTTCTGCCGGGAAAGCGCGATCAGCGGAATGAACCGCAGGTCGGGGTGCGTTTTGATCTGACGGGCCAGGCGAAACTCGTCGTTCACCAGCCAGTCATAGCTGCAAAACACCGCATAGGGGGGGTGATAGGTTTCCAGGTTTCGGACCCGCTGTTGCAGCCAATGGAAGGCGGCAACGGGATGGTTCACGATCTCGTACGTATAGGCCTTGGTATCGTAGGGAAAGTCGTGGATATTCATATCGAACTTTCCGTCGAAACCCACGAAAAGCATTTCGCGGGAGCCTAAAGAGGGCGCCGGGTGAAAATAATTAAAATTCATGGGCCGGAGATTAAAGTGTTTGTTTTGTTGTATCGATGGAGGGCTCGGCATGGTTAGCCCATGATCTGCATGAGACGGTCCTGTAATTTAACCGGGCTGAAGGGTTTGCTGAAATAGTCATGCGCGCCGAGTTGTTTGAAGTGCTGTTCTTCTTCTTCGTTCTCCGCGCTGCCGATCACAATGACCGGTATATCGGAGAACATGCCGCTGCAACGGAGATTGGCCAACAGCTGGGAACCGTTGAGATCGGGCATTTTGGCATCGGTGACGATGACGTCGGGCCGAAGGCCATTGCTGAGGCGGCACATGGCCTCGAGGCCGTTCCGGGCGCCCGTTACTTCAAATTCTCTGGAAAGAAAAACGCCGATGAGATGCCGAAGGCTATCGTGGTTTTCCACTAGGAGCACTTTGCGATTCATGGGTAAGGATTTAAATCGGTCAACAATCGCCTGTCGCGGGGGACGAACAAGCCTGAATAGCAGGCGGGAGGATCGATTAAACAGATTAGGCCGCACAAGATCGGCCTGCTTGTGCGTCGGATACTGGGAGAGGAATGGAACAGGTAGTTAAAACCGAACTGCCGCCAGGCTTGGTGGTCAGACAGCTCCCTCTTTCGACCCTGCCGGTATCCTGTTGGAGCAGGACGCCGGCAAAGTATATCCGTAACGTTTTGCAACCTGGGGCCTGGCAGTTTCAGTATTCAGCTGCCGGATTAAAAACCTTCCGTTTGGTTACGGAAAGCGAGAGAAAAGTTCGGATGTCGGCAAGCGAGTAAAAAGGGTTGAGGGCGCTGCATTGTTTACAAAGATAGTGCCGTCATTTTTGAAACGCAAGGCTGAAACCAGGCCCCGGAGTCGCAATGCCGCTCATCTCCCGTTCCATGAAAAAGTTGGAAATCGTTTAAGTTATTAAAAAGCAGCACTTTCGATTGTGAAATAAAAAAATATATATCTGGCGTTAAATGCGGCGGATGTCG
>WBZQ01001637.1_pt1 | contig 15255 bp, 10 predicted proteins | sample 5204251 | NCBI WGS metagenome assembly WBZQ01 (sample SAMN12412402, study PRJNA552823) | activated sludge metagenome | isolation source: activated sludge from nitrification reactor of wastewater treatment plant... | place: USA: Virginia | collected 2017-09 | reverse complement strand
GGAGTGAGCAGGAGGGCCGCGGTCCCGAGGCCGACGAAGAGCCGTGGGCCGGGCGTTGGGCCGAACGTCTCGCGCACAAACAGCACCGCGGAGGCCGCGAAGGCAAGCCCGCTGGCGTTCATGGCCGGCTCCGAGAAGAGCAGGAACCGCGGGTCGGTCTGCGTGTCGCGTCCGAAGAGGAAGAACGCAAGCGAGGCGTTCGCGGCACACAGAAGCGAAAACCACAGGTTCTCGCGCATCCCGCGGTGAAAGAGAAACAGGGATCCGTGGAGGAGCGCGAACGCCAGAAAGACGCCCGTGAAGAGCCATGTGGCCGCGCTGCGCGACGCCACGCGCGCCACCTCTTGCGGAAGGATCTTCCCAGCCAACCCAATCGACGCCCGAAGCCCGGCCGCTTGGCCGGCATTGTGGAACCTGCGAAAGTCGGGACACGAGTAGCGAACGGCAAGAATGTGCGTCCCCGCGTCGAGCGCGAGCACGGCGCTGACGAGCGGAGAAAACGCGGCCGAGCCGTCCAGGCGCCCGTACGAGACGATCCGCCGTCCGTCGATGTAGACCTCGCTCGCGCCGGTTTGCCGGATTGCGAGCGCGAGCGGCCTCCCCGAGAGCCTGCCTGATATTTCGAGCCGCAGGCGGAACACCGCACGGCCGCTGAAATCGCGAGGCGTCTGGCGGCCCGCGAGGGACGGGTCGACGAGTTCCCAACCCGAGTCGTCGATGTCGACCGCGGGGTCGAGGTCCGCGCCGAGATAGCGCCAAGGGGCCCTCAGGGGCTGGGACTCGCCCGCCTCGAGAAGGTCGGCCGAGACCGAGAGAGTCGCGGGCGGCGTCTCCGAGGTGCCTTGAACGGAGATCCCAACACAAGCGAGCAAAGCCAGCACGGCCATGCGGATCGCGCGGCCTTGCGCAGTGGCGATGCGGAAGCGAGTCCTGCGGTCGGCGCGGATGCGGGAGCATACGCCCCGTCGCCGAACGTGGTTTCAGGCTGCCGGGCGCTCGGCGGTTACGGACGCCACGGCGCGTTCGCGGCCCAGGCGCTCCAGCCGGCTGCGATGCGGCGGATGTTGTGTGAACGCGAGCTCGACGTCGTGTGGTCCGGGGAGGAGCGACGAGACATCCACGACGGCAACGCCCAACCAGCCGTTGCCGTAAGGACCGACGATCCAACGCTCGATGGGATGGGGCTGCCCGGAGATCGACAGCCCGGGCGAAGGCTCGTGAGAGCTCAGCGCGACGCGAATCGCAAGTCGCGCGACCGCGGACTGGCGCTCGTCGTTCCCAACCACCTTGCCAACTTGCAGCCTCTTCACGGTCGTCAGCAGCCGGCCGTCCCTTCGCAGCGAGAGCCCGTGCGCTCCTTCGGTCACGAAGCCGATCGGAACCGGTGCCGCGAACCAGTTGCCGTCGATCAGCGCGTAGTCCTTCAAGTAGGCAATCAGGCTGTCGTCGACGAAGAGCTCGGGAAGCTCGGCCCGTTCGAGCGCTCTTGCGTTGTCCGCCTGGCCGAGGTGCCCAACGACGATCGCGGTGCCGGAGATCAGCTCGCCATCGCCAGGCGTGAGCAGTACGATGTCTCTTTCGGGTGCGGACGGCCGCGGGACCACGCGGTGGTCGGGAAGCGACAGAAACGCGGATCGCTTCAGACGCCCGTTGCGCACACACGGGCCACAGCTGTCGGGGGCGCGTCCCTTGGCATGCTCTCGCCGCAGGGCTTGGTACGCCGGGCTGTTCCAGATCGTCTCGATCCCGTCCTTGTCCAAATTGCCGAACGCCGTGTTGTTGAAGCAGCATGTCCGAACGGCGCCCGAGGCGCTCACGTTGATGGTCGCCCAGGGCTCGCTGCAAGGCCACGGCAGGCTTAGGGCCGTCTCGAACGAGGCCGGCGACGGGTTGCCATGAGAGGCCGTGCCCTGTTGAGAAACCTCTCGACTCGACGCGGCTGCGGCCGATGGCAACAAGAGATCCCTCTTCTCCGCGACCCGGCTCCACCAGCCCACGCCGAGGCTCATGGCCCGCAGTCGGGCGGCTTCGAAGAGGTCTTCCACATCCCTCGCCGGCAGGTTTGCCAGGCTCTCGTCCTCGCAGAACGCCTCGAGTGCGGGATGTGAGAACGGGTAGAGGGTCTCTGCGAAGACACCATCCGCCCCGACCTCGGCGCACAACTCGACAAGCCGGGAGAGCTCGTGGACGTTCGACGCCATCGCGACGATCGACAGCACGAAGATTGGGCGTGTCCGGCCATTCCGCGCGGCTCCGATCGAGATGAGCCCCCGCTTCACGTCGTCGAACTTCCCGTGCCGCCGCAGTCGCTCGTAGGTCGCGGGCGTCGCGCCATCGATCGAGACCGTAATCCTCGTGAGGCCCGACGCGACCAGCGCCTCCGCCTCCCGTTTGTGAATCAGCGTGCCATTGGTTGTCAGCCAGGTCTCGACCCCGTCGCTCGCGAGCCGCTCGGCATAGCGTGGCAAGTGGGGGTTCAGGAGCGGCTCGCCGAGGCCCACCAGATAGGCGCGATAGAGGGTGGGGAAGAACGGCACGAGGCGCTCGAAGTTCTGTGGAGACAGGAGCGGCGGAAGGCCGGCTCCGGGCGCATAGCGCGGATCCACTGTGATCGGGCACATCGGGCAGCGCAGGTTGCAGCGCGCCGCGACCTCGATGTACGCCTCGAGCGGGCGGCCCGCGAGCGCGACATCTCCGCGGCCGAACTCGCCGTCCAGATCGAGCACGTTGGACCAGCGGTGTGGCCCCAACTCAGCCGTTCCCATGAAATGCTGTAACGGCAAGTCCATGCGGGCATGCTACAAGCCAGGGCTCTCTCGTCAAGAGGTCTTGGAGCGAGGAGCGCTTATCTTGGCGGGCCTATGAACCGCGATCGGATCGCCGTCGTCGCCTTTCTCCTGCCGCTCCTCGCGGTCGCCGGCTGTGGACGATCGGGCTCGCCTTCGTTTCCGGGCGCGCCCGTCATCCTCATCAGCGTCGACACGCTGCGCTCGGACCACCTTCCCGCCTACGGCTACAAGGGTGTCGAGACCCCGTCGCTCGATCGGCTTCGAAGGGACGCGATTCTCTTCGAGCGCGCCTACGCACACATTCCCCTGACCTTGCCGTCGCATGCCTCGCTCCTCACCGGGGTCCTGCCGGGCGCGAACGGCGTGCACGACAACCTTGGGTATCCGCTGAACGCGAGCGTCCCGACGCTTGCGGAGCTCCTGAAAAAGAGCGGCTACGCCACCGGTGGCGCGATCTCGGCGGTCGTTCTGAACGGCGGAACCGGAATCTCCAGAGGCTTCGATTTTTACGAGGACACGCTGGAGCCGTCCGAGGCCCATCAGGCCCTGAGCGCGGTCCAGCGCGGGGGAGCCGAGACGATACGGCACCTTTCCGCGTGGATGGACAAGACCCTTGCCGAGAGGCCGCGCGATCCGCTGTTCGCGTTTCTCCACGTTTACGAGCCGCACGCGCCGTACGAACCGCCGGAGCCGTTTCGGAGCCGATTCCCAAGCCGCTATGACGGCGAGATCGCGTACACGGACTCGCTCGTCGGAGGCTTTCTCGACCATCTGAAGGCACGCGGGGTCTACGACCGGGTCCTCGTGATCTTCCTGTCCGACCACGGGGAGGGATTGGGGGACCACGGCGAGGACGAGCACGGCGTGTTTCTGTACCGCGAGGCCCTTCAGGTCCCGCTGTTTGTGAAGCTCCCCGACCAGAAGCTCGCGGGAACATCGGTCAAGACCCCGGTCGGGCTCTGCGACGTCTTCACTACGGTCGGCCGGGTTCTGGGGCTCTCGGGCTTTCCCGAGCACCCGGAGACCGTCTCGCTGATCGACCTCGCGGCCGGGGCTTCACCGCCCGAAAGGCGGCTCTTTGCCGAGAGTTTCTTTCCCCGCGTGCATTTCGGCTGGAGCGAGCCGACGTCTCTCCTGGACGAACGCTGGCACCTCATCGAAGCGCCCCGGCCCGAGTTCTTCGACCTCGCGGCCGACCCGGCGGAGAAGGACAACCTGGCCGCCGAAAAGCCGGGCAACTTCCGCAAGATGCGCATCGAGCTTGCCAAGAGGCGCGCCCCGTTCGAGGCGCCGGGGGAGGTGGACCCCGAAGAAGCCAAAAAGCTCGCCGCGCTTGGGTACTTGAGCACTGGCGCTTCGGCGGGCCCGGGTCCGTTGGCGGATCCCAAGGACATGATCGGGACGGTCCGGCTCCTCAACGACGCGGTGGCGCGCGTGCAGAAGGGCCGCCCCGAGGAGGCCGTGGAGCTCTTCCAGAGGCTCCTCAAGGAAAACCCGCGCATGACGGACGTTTGGGAGCTTTATTCCCAAGCGCTCCTCGATTTGGGTCTTCCGGAGCCGGCCCTCCTCGCGCGAAAGAAGATGGTCGAGCTTGCGCCGAAGACCGCAACGCATCCGCTGCTCTCGGTTGCCAACTTGTGTCTTCAGATTGGCAAGGTCGACGAGGCGCTTGCCCACGCGAACCTGGCCAAGGAGCGCGGGGATTCCGCGGCCGAGGAGGTCCTGGCGCGCGCCTATCTGACGAAGGGGGACCTCGCCTCGGCCGAAGCGGCGGCCCTCCGCGGCCGCGAGACGGGAAAGACACGGCGCCGGTCCACCCTGGTCCTTGCGCGGATCCAGATGACCCGAGGGGACCTCCCGAAGGCGACGGCGCTCGTTCGCGACGTGGAGTCGACCCTCGCCGAACGAAACGAGAGTCCGCCGGTCGGATTCCACCAGCTGAAGGGGGAAATCCTGGCGCGCTCCGGCCAGCCGGCGAAGGCCCAAACCGAGTTCGAGAACGAGATTCGGCGCTCCCCAAGAGCCGTCGACGCCCGCATCAACTTGGCAATCCTCCACGCGTCCGAGAGGCGCCCGTTGGAAATGCGAAGAACCATAGAGGAGCTGCTCAAGGCGGTTCCGACCGTCGAGGCCTACACAAAGGGCGCGCGGGCGCTGGAGGTCTTGGGCGACCCGCGGGGAGCGGAGGAGGTCAAGAGGCGCGGAAGGGGTTTGTTTCCAGAGGAGCCCTGGTTGCGGGCGCGCTCGCGATAGGCCGCGCCGTCAATTCTCCTCGAGCTCGCGACGTCCCAGGAAGATCATGGTCTCGAGATCCTCGACATCGTCCGGACTGTATTGCGCGCATGTTCGGCGGACCCTATCGAGCGCGTCTTCGCTCGCGGTCGAGAGCATTCGGGTGATGTCGGTCCAGTCCTGGTCTCGTGTGGCTTGCATCTTCAAGAGGACCAGATAGGGCAGCGCGATGACCGGAAAGCCCGCGGCATCGTGCTCGGGGTTGTCAAGCGCGTCCTCGAGCCACGGGTAAGCGTCCTCAGAGCCGAAGAGAACATCGACCTCGATCGCATCCGGCGATCGGAAGATCGCGCTCGCCAGGCTCAGAGGCCCCTGGTAGGCGTAGCCGGCTCTTTCCAAGAGGTCCTGCACCCGCGTGGCTTCGCGCTCGTGGATCAGAACGTCCATGTCGGCGGTGACGCGCTCGGCCATGAACGCCCGGGTGGCCACGCTACCGATCAGAACCCACCGAACACCTGGCAGAAGAGGGCGCAAGTCGGGCCAGGCGATCATCGCGGTTCTCCTTCGAAGGGACTCGTGACTGGATCCGGTTCCCGGTCTTTGCCGCCTGCGAATCATCTGAAGTCGCAGCCTTCGCCGTTGGCGAGCCGTGAGCCTTCCATCCGGGGCGATTGCGGCGACGAGCGGCGGAACAGGGAGCGAGAGCTTTGCCGACATTGCCTCGGATGATAGGAGCGGGACGCTTCGCCGGAGGCGATTTCGGGAGCCGGGCTTAGACCCTCCGTTCCGCTTATGCTCATTCCCTACGTGACCGCGACATGAGCGAAAGGGTTGGCCTCGCGGACGGCTTGGTTGCGGGGCTGGTCGCGGCGTTCCTGCTGTCGAACGCGGTCGGCCTCGGGGCCGTGCCGCTTGTTCATGAAGATGAGCCGTGGATTGCGGCTCCTGGATATGAGTTCGCTACGGTCGGGCGGTTCCAGACGCCGCTTTTTAAGGGCTTCTTTGGAAGCGAACGCCATTTCTACGGTTTCCAGCCACTCTATTCCATGATGGTTGGTGCCTCGCTGCGGGTCTTTGGTGTTGGGCTTGTCCAGGCACGCGCCGTTTCGCTTGCGCTCGCGGCGCTTGTGCTTGTTCTGACCCATCTCCTCGCGAGGCGCCTCCTCACGGCCGCGCACGGTGTGGTCGCGGTCGCGATCCTGGCGGCCTGGCCGATCGCGTCGCCGAGTCTGTACCGGATTGCCGGGATACCGCTGACAGACTTGGCCAGGCTTTCGCGGTATGACGTCGCGGTGCCCGTCTTTGGGCTCGCGGCTCTTCTTGTGATCGCGCCTTCGCTCGGCTCGGGAAATCCCAAACGCACTCGTGCCTTTGTGGCGGGCCTGCTTTGCGGTTTCGCGATGCTCTGCCACGTTTACGGCGGGGCGTTTCTCGCCGCGGTTGCGCTTTGGCTCATCGCCGAAGACGGCCGAAATGCGGCCGCCCCGGTCGGCTTTTCCATCGCGGGCTTCGCGGTCGCGACGGCGCCCTGGCTCGTCTTCGCGCTCGAGCATCCTCCAGACTTCATTGGTCAGAATCTCGAGGTCGGCGATCGCTTCCAACTCCTGAGCCCGGGCTTTTACGCCCAAAACCTTTTGAACGAGTGGCGACGTTACGTGCCCATTGCCCAGGCGGCTCTTCGCGGAGGGATCGCCTCCTGGGTTTGGGTAGTTTGTGTGGCGGCCGGGCTTCTGGCTTCGGTACGAGCCACAGCCCTTCGATCTCGCGGACAGCGTTTGCTCATCCTTGCGGTGGCTTCCATCGCCGGGCTCTTTGCGTTCCTGCTCCGCCCGCAGCGCTTCGACTATCTCAGCGCGCTGTTCCCTTTCTTCTCGCTCCTCGCCGCCGTCGGGATTGTGAACATGGCCAAGGCCCCGAGGGGACTCCGGGGAGCCCTGGCCGTGCTTGTCCTGCTGGCGACGGCCGAGGGTCTGGGGGCGTACGCGCGCCTTTGGGAGCTTGCGCGTGCCACGACCCCGTACGCGGCCCTTTGCGATCGCCTTGCGGCCAAGCTGCCGCCAGGGACGCGGCTCCTCGCGCTTCCAAACTACTGGTTCGGCTTGACGCTACGCATCGCGGACTACCGGTCGCTCCTGGTGCCGATCTCACTCGCGGGCTCTGGCTCGACACCCAAAGTCACGCTTGCTCAGGCTCTGGAGCGCGACCCCCCGGACACTCTCCTGGTCGACCCGGCGACGCGCCGTTTCCTGGGAATCGCGGACAACCCGGCCGCGCCTTATCGCCTGCGGGCCGCAGAGCTGCGAGCGTACCTCGGTTCGCCGTGTGCCGGGCTCGCGGCTACCATGGAAGACTCGTCGTACGGGAGGTTTGAGTTCTATCGCCTTTCCGTGCCGTGCACCAAGATGGTGCCTTCGGACGCTACTCCGCCGTGAACCGCATCAGCTCGACTGGTGTCGTGACACAGACCTCGCCGCTCAGGTCGCTGACCACGGTGTTGGTGTTGTTGGCATGCGGGTTCGTGACCGTCCGGACCACGAAGCAGTAGTTCTGCGGCGCCGAGAGCGGCCAGACCACAAGCGAGCTCGCGGACTTGTTGGCCGTGACGGTTGGGAAGGCCGTGTACGGGCCGCCGGGAGTCGTCGAGTAGAGGACCTCGTAGTAGCCGGTGTCCGCGGTGTATGCAATGGGTGTCCACGTGACCTGAGCTCCGGGACCCGCAACCGGCACGAGCCCAATTCCGGTCGGGGGGATCGTCTGGGTGCTTTGCCAGTTTCCGCCGAGCTGTTTGGAGTTCAGGAACGCGATGAGGACCGCGTTGTTCGTCGCGCTGTAGAAGCCGTTCCAGCGGAGGTCGAGCTCGCCTGCCGGGAGCCCGGTCAAGGTTCCGATCCCCGTGACGTCGAGATCGCCGGTCAGCTTGTTGGAGGCGACGCCGAAGGTGAGCATCCCGGTGAAGCCGGTCAGGTTGGGAAGGTTTCCGGAGAGCTGGTTGTTGGAGAAATTCACCCTCGAAAGGCTCGTCAGCCCGGCCAGGCTTGGGAGGTTTCCGGTGAGCTGGTTGTTTTGAAGATAGAGGTTGGATAGGTTGGTCAGACCGGAGAGCGAAGGGATGCCCCCCGTAAGCTGGTTCGTCGAGAGGAAGAGGGAGGAGAGGCCGGTCAGCCCGACTCCCGAGAGCGTGGGGAGGCTTCCCGTCAGCTGGTTGTTGGCCGCGCTGAAGACGCGCAGCGTTCCGAGGCCGTTGAGGGACGGAATGGTCCCACCCAGCGGGTTGCCGTCGAAGTAGAGGAACTCGATCGCCGAGAGCCCGATTCCGGAGAGCGGGGGGAGGCCCCCCGTCAACTGGTTGAACCGTACGTCGAAATTCTGAAGCGTCGCGAGGCCCGCGAGCGACGGAATCGAACCGGTCAGCTGGTTCGATGGAACCTGGAAGAGCTGGAGCGCGCTCAGGCCCACACCTGACAACGTTGGCAACCCGCCGGTGAGCTGGTTCTGGCCGGCCTGGAAGAACTGGAGGTTCCCAAGGCCGTTGAGCGAAGGCAGGCTACCGGTGAGCTGGTTCTTGCCGACGTTGAAGCTGTTGAGCATCGTCGGCGCGGCTAACGACGGGATCGAACCGGTTAGCTGATTGTCGAAGAAGTCGAACAGAAAGAGGTTGGTCAGGCCCGTGAGGATGGGGAGGCTTCCCGTGAGCTGATTCGTGGGCATCGACACGGCGCGGATGCCCGGGAGCGCGGACAGCGAGGGAAAGCTCCCGGAGATCAGGTTCGTGCCCATCGAGATCGTCTTCAGGCTGGAGAGGTCCGAGAGGTTCGAGGGAAGCGGCCCCACAAGGTTGTTGGTGGCAAGGTGGAGAGCGTCGACCACCCAGGCCGGCGTGTTGATGCAGTTGACCCCGTACCAGTTGGTCGGCGTGCACTCGAACCCGGCTGGGCCGTTCCAGTTGGTGCTGGTCGCCCAGGAGGCTCCGGCGGTGCTCGTGTAGAGCGCCTGAAGGTAGGCCCGCTCGGTCGCCGACAGCTGCGAGAGGGCGGGTTGGGCGAAGGGAGCGAGCGCCCATGCCACGAAAAGGAGCCTGAAGATCGAGCTCAGGCGTCCACTCGAGGCCTGGCGGCTGGGCGGAGAAGCTGTCTGGTACATAGTCACCTCCATGACGGACGGCTGTAATCTCGGGACCATAGTCGCTTTTTCAGGGACTGAAAACGTATGAATCCTGAACAAGTTTCCGTTTCAAGACCCGAAAACTGGAAGCATGGCGACTTTCGGGGCCACGTGAGACGCCCGAACCCGTGAAATGGCGGACGGGACGGTTAGCCTAGGCGGAAGCGAGATGAAGGCGCCCTAGAGTCGACAGAGGGAGAGCTTGGAATGAGATCACGGACAGAAATCAACACGATCCTGGCGGCAGTTCTGGCACTCGGCGCACTGTTTCCCAAGCTGGCCCTGGCCAAGGAGAAGTGGAAGCCGGCGACGCCCGAGGAGCTTGCCCTCAAGGCTCCCACCGTCGAGCCCGACGCGGGCGCGGAGGCGATCTTCTGGGAGCGCAAGATCGAAGACGAGCTCCACGTGGTCACGCTGGAGCCCCTCACCTACACCACCGTGTACCTCCGGGTGAAGATCTTCGACGAGCGCGGGCAGAAGGCGTTCTCCAAGATCGACATCGAGTACGAGGAGCGGGGAGACGTCTCGGACGTCTTCGCGCGGACGATCAAGCCCGACGGCAGCATCGTGGAGCTCGCCAAGGACGCGATCTTCGAGCGCTCGATCGTGAAGGCGGGAGGCAAGGAGGTGCGCGCGAAGAGCTTCGCGCCTCCCGCGCTGGCGCCCGGCGTGATCGTGGAGTGGCAGTATCGGGAGCGGGCGCTGGACACGGTCACGAACTACGTGCGCGTGGACTTCCAGCGCGAGATCCCGGTGCAGCGGGCCGCCTTCAGCTTCCGGCCGCTCTCGCTGCCAGGGTTTGGCGTCACGACACGCTCGTTTCGCTGCAAGCCGTCGCCCTTCGTCAGGAACGGGGACCTCACCAGCACCACCGTGGTGATGTCCCAGCCCGCCTTCCACGAGGAGCCGTGGAGCCCACCGGATCTGGTCTCGCGCGCCTGGATGCTCGTCTACTACACCGATCGCGAGGGCCTCACGGCCGACGAGTATTGGAAGGAATGGGGGAAGCAGCGCTTCGAGGCGTACAAGCCCTCGATCAAGCCGAACGGCGACGTGAAGAAGCTCGCGGCCAAGGCCCTCGTCGACGTGGCGGACCCAGGCGCCCGCCTGCGCAGGCTGTGGGAGGTCGCGAGGGAGAAGGTCAAACCCACCAAGAGCCTGACCAAGGAGGCGCGCGCGAAGCGGAGGGCAAACGAGAGCGCGGGGGACACGCTGGACGCGGGCGTTGGAACCGCCTCCGACGTCAATGAACTCTTCGCGGCGCTGGCGGCGGCCGCGGGCTTCGAGGTGAGGGTCGCGGCCGTGGCGGACCGGGACACGTTCTTTTTCCGGCCCGATTCGGCGAACGGCTACTTCCTTCCGGGGCGCCTTGTGGCCGTGAAGAGCAAGGCGGAGAGCGCGGGTGGCACGGACACGTGGAGCTTCTACGCGCCGGGCGACCGCAACCTGCCATTTGGGTCCCTGCGCTGGCAGAACGAGGGACAGGCGGCCTTCCTCTTTGATGGAAAGCAACCGGGTTGGGTGATGACGCCATCCAGCGCGGCCACGGCGTCGGTTCGCAAGAGGACCGCGACCCTCGCGCTTCAGGCCGACGGGACGCTCGCCGGAAGCGTTCGAAGCGAACACCATGGCCATCACGCGCTCGACCGGCGCGACGAGGAGGACGACCGTACCCCCGAGGCGCGCGTGAAGGACCTGAAGGAGAGCCTGGAGGCTCTTTACCCGGGCATCGAGATCTCCAATCCCAAGATCGAGGGGATCGACGTGCAGGGCGAGCCCGACAAGCTCGGCCTTCCGGTTGTCTACTCCTACGACGTGCGCATTCCGGGGTACGCCTCCCGAACGGGCAAGCGGCTCCTCGTCGCCCCGGGGTTCTTTCGGCGGGGCGTCGGGCCCCGTTTTCCTTCGGCTACCCGCGTGCACGACGTCTACCTGCGCCGGCACGAGACCGAGGAGGACGAGGTTCGGCTGACGCTCCCGGAGGGCTTCCGCCTGGAGGACCCGTCCTGGCCCTCCGGCTTCACGGTCGGAAGCACGGGACAGTTCACAACAACCGTTTCGGTGTCGGAGGACCAGCGGTCGGTTGTGTACTCGCGAATGTTCCGCCTCGCGGGAGGCGTGTTCCCGGTGTCGAGCTACGCGCAGCTGAAGAACGTCTTCGATCGGGTCCACGAGGCGGATCAGCAGACGCTCTCGCTGAGGGAGGCAAAGCCGTGAAAAGCCGCCTCGCGCTGCCGTTCGCATTCCTTCTTGTCTCAACGGCGGCGCGGGCGGGGGATGCGCCGCCGTGGCTCCGGGAAGTGGCCGCCCTGAAGGTCGAGGCCCCGAAGGACACCGACGCGATCGTCCTCCTCGCCGAGCGCGTGGTGACATTCGACGAGAGAGGGCGCATGACGAGCCTCGAACGGCGGGCCGTGAGGGTCTTGACCAAGGCCGGTTCCTCGCAGGCGATCGCCTCGGTCCTCTACACGACCTCGAGCGGGAAGGTCACCGGGCTCGGCGGCTTTGTCATTCGCGCCGACGGCTCGACCAAGGAGCTCAAGAAGGACGACACCTTCGACCTCGCGGCCGCCCCCAACGACGTGTTCAACGAGGCCCGCGTGCGCGGGATCTCCGGCTCGACGTACAGTGAGCCCGGCGCGGTCTTCGGGGCGGAGTGGACCGTGGAAGACCGCTCGGTCTTCACGCAGTTCGATTGGGACTTCCGTGAACACCTGCCGGTGCGGCTCTCGCGGTTGACTCTGCGGCTTGCCGCCGGGTTCACGCACGAGGCCGTTGTCTTCAACCACGAGGGGCTCGTCGCGTCGCCGGGGCCCACGCCCGGGACCTTCTCGTGGCAGCTCTCGGACCTCCCGGCCGTGCCCCCGGAGCCTCGCGCGCCGCCGCTGACCGAGATCGGCCCGCGCCTCTGCATCAGCGTGTTTCCAGCGCCCACCGCCCGCGAGGCCGGACCCTCGTTTCGCGATTGGCAAGGCGTCGCGCGTTGGCTCCACGGCCTGGCCGAGCCCTCCGCCGCGGGAGACGCCGCGCTGGCCGAGAAGGCTCGCTCGGTCGCGGCGACGGCCGGGTCGAGCCTCGAGAAGATGCGCGCCCTGGGCCGCTTCGTCCAGAGTCTCAACTACGTCTCGATCCAGACGGGCCTGGGACGGGGTGGCGGCTACACGCCGCACCCGGCGGCGAACGTGCTCAAGGCCGGCTATGGCGATTGCAAGGACAAGGCGAACCTCCTCAGAACCATGCTTCAGGAAATCGGCCTCAAGGCTTACCTCGTGGCCGTCTATCTGGGGGATCCCACCTATGTTCGTCCGGCCTGGCCGTCTCCGCAGCAGTTCAACCACATGATCGCGGCGATTCCGGTCGAGGACTCTGTGAACGCGGCCTCGGTCTCCCAAGTCCCTGAGCTGGGGCGCGTCCTGTTCTTCGATCCGACGAGCCCGCACACGCCCTTGGGCCAGCTTCCCGAGAGCCTTCAGGGCTCGAAGGGCCTTCTCGTGACCAAAATGGGCGGCGCATTGGTCACGCTCCCCGAGGCCGCGCCCGAGAGCAACCTGTTCCTGCGCGAAACCACCGCGACGCTCGGCGCCGCCGGAAACCTCACGGGGACGGTCCGCGAGGTCGCCGAGGGGACCGAGGCCGCCGCCTCAAGATCCGAGATCGCCGAATCGAACAAGACCGAGTACCAAAAGATCATCCAAAGCTGGATCGCGGGGCGCATGGCCGGCGCCACGGTCACGGACGTCTCGGTCGATGCGCCCCCGGACGGTCCGGTTACCTTGACGGCGTCCTTCGATGTGGCCCGAAAGGCCCAGCGGCAGGGCGGGCTCGTTCTCGTCTCGGCGGTCCTCCTTCCGTTCCGAACGCTCACCGCGCCGCCTGCGCGGGAGAGGACCCTTCCCGTCCGCCTCGCATCCCGGGCCTACCGGAGCGTCGCCAAATTGACCATCCCGCAGGGCTACGCCGTAGACGAGCTGCCCCCGGAGGAGAGCCTCGCGGAGAGCTTTGGGACCTTCAAGCAAACGGCGCGGTCGGAAGGGAGCGTCCTCGTCGTCACGCAAGACCTCACCATGCAAAGGACCACGCTGCCGCCATCCGAACTGCCCAAATTGCGAGCGTTTCTGGACAAGGTCCGGGCCGCGTCGGCGGGAATGGCGGTGCTGAAGCCCGGGGGATGAGGAATTGAAGCCGCTACCTGGAAACGCGACCGATATGGACGAGGATCTTCACGAGTGGTATGCCCTGACCCCAGCTCAGCGATTCCAAGAGTCGCAGCGTCTATGGGCGACGTTTCTGTTATTGGGAGGGAGCTGTGAGCCCGAGCCCGATTCCCAGAGTCCCTTCTACTTTCCACCACCACAGGGAGAAGGCGCCGCTGATGGGACAAACCTGCGTCCTTTACGGGGCCGCAAAGTTCGCAAAAGACCTCGATTTCGCAATAGCCGTCGCGCCGGCCGGTCTCAATCGTCCAAGCGGCGCTAGGCGATCTTGACGGGAGCCGGAGTGAGGCGGAGTATGGGCAAATGAAGACGGCCACGCTCGACGAGCTAAGAACCAACGTGAAGCTTCTGGAGGGCGTCGGGGCGATTGTGCTCAAGCACGGCGGCAAGACGCTGGGTGTCCTGCACCCGCTGCCGGACCCGGACGAGACGATCCCGCTGGAGGAAAGGCGCCAGCGCTACCTTCGGGAAGTGGCCGCGCTGCGGCGGGAGCTCTCGAAGAAGGGGATCACGGAACAGCGGATCGAACGTGACATCGCGGCTCTTTTCAAGCGTAGCCGCTGACGCGATGGTCCTGATATCGGCGGCGGTGGGTGGCGCTGCCTCGCGCGTTTTCGATGTCCGGCCGGCGCTGCGGATCGTGACGACGAAGGCGACGCTGGCTGAGGCGAAGGAGCATCTTCCGGTCCTGATCCAGTACTACGGTGCCGACGCATGGCGCGTGACAAGGGTGCTCAGGAATCTGCCGCTGAAGGTCTACGGACCTCGCGGGTACGTGGCGCATGTACCCACGGCGCGGGCTCTGTTGGGCAAGCGCGATCCCGACGACATGCCGCTCTTGGCGCTGGCGCTGAGACTCGGTGTGCCGATCTGGTCGAACGACCGAGACTTCGAAGGGCTTGGCGTGACCGTGTATCCGACGGCGGTGCTACTGAAGATCCTCCGAACGTGACGGGTGGGTGGAGCAAATGCCTGCAGAGGATCTGACCTCGTCGCTGGGATCACGGAAGCCTGTCTGTTCTTCCCTCGGCCTGACAGTCTCGCGCCGCGGTTTCTGACTCCGGCCCGAAAGCCAGGTCGGCTCCCTCCTTCCCGTATCGTCCACCCGGCATGACCGACGGCTTGCGACCAGGCACGCGACCCTTCACCAGGCTGCAACGCCTCGCGGGTGCCGGGCTCCTGTTCATTGTCTCGCTCCAAAGCCTCCCCCTCCTCGCCGCCTCCGGCTACGACGATCGCCGCGTGGAGATTGGGCTCAGGCTGTTTCGGTCGCTCCTGGCGGCGGACCTGGATCTCGATAAGAAGAGGGTCGAGGACGGCAAGCTGCTGGTTGTTTTCTTCTATGTTGACGAGCGGCGGAGGGCCGAGACGTTGGCCGGCGCGTTTGGCGCTCGCGGGGAACCCGTTCGCGGCTTTCCGATTCTGGTCGAGCCGGCTTCCGACGAGACGTTTGCGGCCTATTCGCGGCGCCCGCCGGCGGGTGTCTTCCTGACCGAGGTTCCCAAGGCGGCGACGCTGAACGCGGTCGTCCGCTTCGGGATTGAGCACCGGATCATCATCTACTCGCCGTTCGAAGGGCATGTGGAGAAGGGCGTTTTGGGTGGCCTTGCGGTGGAGGCGCAGGTCAGGCCCTACGTGAACCTGACAACCCTCGGCGCCTCCAATATTTCGCTGAAGGACTTCTTCTTGAAGGTCGCGAAGGTGACCCGGTGAGAGACGCGACGCTCGCACAGCCAGATGGCTCGAAGGGCACGATCGTGGCGGTGACCGCGATCTTCGTGGTGCTCGCGGTGTCGCTCGTGGGGCTCATGACCCTCTATCGCGTGGGTGTCCTGGAACCTCGCCTGAAGGCCGAGGCC
>WBZQ01001636.1_pt1 | contig 15259 bp, 16 predicted proteins | sample 5204251 | NCBI WGS metagenome assembly WBZQ01 (sample SAMN12412402, study PRJNA552823) | activated sludge metagenome | isolation source: activated sludge from nitrification reactor of wastewater treatment plant... | place: USA: Virginia | collected 2017-09 | reverse complement strand
TCACTTGCGGGCTGGTGATACGATCCGCCATCTTACCCGTTGATTTTTCAGAAAGATCGTAGCAGTCTGTGTCGCGACTGTGCCGCAGTACGGCGGTCTTGTGAGTTGAGGCATTACGTCCTTCGCCTCGATGCGCGAAGGGGAGGTTGATATGAAGTTGACAGGGTCTGAAATCCTGATCGAGTGCTTAAAGGCCGAAGGCGTGAAAACGATTTTCGCCCTGCCGGGCGGCGTCGTGCTGAAGATTTTCGATATGCTGCACCAGCAGAAGGACATCGAGGTGGTCTTGACCCGGCACGAGCAGGGGGCCGGGCATATGGCGGAAGGGTACGCCAAGGCCACCGGAAAAGCCGGTGTCTGTCTCGTGACGTCCGGGCCCGGCATGACCAACGTCATTACCGCGCTGGCCGATGCCTATATGGATTCAGTTCCGCTGGTGTGCATCAGTGGGCAGGTGTCCACGAGTTTGATCGGGAACGATGCGTTTCAGGAAGCCGATAATATCGGCCTGAGCCGTCCCTGTACGAAGTACAACTTCCTGGTCAAGGATGTGAACGATCTGGCCACGACGATCAAGGAAGCGTTCTACATTGCGACGACCGGGCGTCCCGGCCCGGTGCTTGTGGACATTCCCAAAGACGTGTCCATGGCCAAAGCTGAATTTACCTATCCCAGCTCCGTGGCGATTCGCGGCTACAACCCGACGTATGAGGGCAATAAGTGGCAGATTAAGCAGGCCGCTGAAGCCATCATGAAGGCGAAGAAACCGATTCTCTACGTCGGTGGTGGCGTGGTCTTCTCCCAGGCTGCCAAGGAATTGCTGGAACTGGCGGAGATGACCCAGATTCCCGTGGACATGACGTTGATGGGGCTCGGGGCCTTCCCCGGCGAACATCCCTTGTCAATGGGCATGATGGGCATGCACGGCACCTACTGCGCGAATATGGCGGTGCATTACTCCGATCTGGTCATTGCGGTGGGCGCGCGGTTTGACGATCGCGTGACGGGCAAGGTGTCCGAGTTTTGTCCGTTCGCCAAGGTGATTCATATTGATATCGACCCGACCTCGATCCGAAAGAACATTCATGTCGACATTCCGATCGTCGGTGATTGCAAAGCCGTCCTGCGGGAGTTGAACCAAATTCTCCGAGCCACGGTCAACGGGAACCAAAAAGATCTACGTAAGCCCTGGTGGGATCAAATCCGCGAGTGGCAGCAGGCGCATCCCCTTGCGTATCAGCAGGATCCCGATGGTGCGATCAAGCCGCAGCACGTTGTTCGGCGTCTGTATGAATTGACCAAGGATCGGGACCCGATCGTGGCGACGGACGTGGGGCAGCATCAAATGTGGACGGCCCAATACTTCAAGCTCGCCAGGCCGAATCGCTGGTTGACCTCGGGCGGGTTGGGCACGATGGGATTTGGTCTCCCTGCGGCAATGGGCGCACAGGCCGCGTTCAGGGATCGGTTGGTGCTCTGTGTCGCTGGAGACGGCAGCATTCAAATGAACATGCAGGAGATGGCGGCGGCGGTGGTCTCAAAGTTGCCGGTCAAGGTCATCATTCTGAACAATCGTTTCCACGGCATGGTGCGTCAGTGGCAGGACCTGTTCTATGAAGGACGGTATGCCTCAAGTTATCTGGAGACGACACCCGATTTTGTGAAATTAGCCGAAGCCTATGGTGCGGTCGGCCTGCGAGCAGGCAAGGTGGGAGATCTCGACGCGGTGCTGAGAGAAGCCATCAGCATCGAGAAGCCAGTGATCGTAGATGTGCCGACCTATCCGTTCGAGAACTGTTACCCGATGATTCCGGCCGGCGGCTGCAATCACGAGATGATTCTCGAAGATCCGCCTGAATTGAAGCAGCGAATGGCAGGTGGACCCAGTGCCGGGTCCGATGAAAGCAAAGACACCATCCTTACTGCGTAGGAGACGGGGGGCCGGCCGGTAGTGCGACGGCTTGCTTCACCGCCGGGGAGACGGGCGCTCCGCGGTGGATGCTACGAAGCTACCGGGTGCACGCCCGTGGGATATACATGGAACACATAATCTCAGTGACCGTAGAAAATAAGTTCGGCGTGTTATCGCGCGTGGCTGGATTATTCAGCGGGCGCGGGTTCAACATTGAGAGTCTGTCGGTTGCGCCGACCCTCGATCCGTCGATGTCGCAGATGACGATTGTCACCTCAGGGGATGAACGAATCGTTGAGCAGATCGTCAAGCAGCTCAACAAGCTGATCGATGTGATTAAGGTCGTCGATCTCAACGAAAGCGATTTCGTGTCACGAGAGACGGCGTTGATCAAGGTGCATACCAAGGCAGAGGACCGTGCCGAAGCGCTGCGCATCGCAGATATTTTTCGCGCCAATGTGATCGATTCGACGCCCTCGACCTATACCATCGAGGTCACCGGCGATCCCAAGAAGCTTGAGGCGATCATCAACCTGCTCCAGCCACTCGGCATCAAGGAGCTGATTCGGACGGGGCGAGTGGCGATTGCGCGCGAGGCGATCCGGCCGGCCGTCAGCCAACCTAAAAAGCTTGCGCGCGAATAACGCGCATCCTCTCTGAGCAACTGTCGTTTCCATCCATGTGCCCTATGAACATTCAGGAGTGATGTATGAAGATCTATTACGACAAGGACGCCGACTTACAGCTCATCCGCGGAAAGAAAGTGGCCGTGATCGGCTACGGGAGCCAAGGCCATGCCCATTCGCTCAATCTGAAAGAAAGCGGCGCCACTGTCGTCGTGGGTCTGCGTGAAGGCAGCTCATGGAAGAAAGCCGAGGCGAGCGGTCTGAAGGTCATGCCGGTGGCTGACGCCGTGAAAGCGTCCGATGTCATCATGATTCTCGCGCCCGATGAAGCGCAAGCGGCTATCTATCGCCAGGATATTGCGCCCAACTTGAAGCCCGGTTCCTATCTGGCGTTTGGCCATGGATTCAACATCCACTTCGGACAGATTGTGCCGCCGGCAGACGTCAACGTGTTTATGGTTGCGCCCAAGGGGCCGGGCCATTTGGTCCGCTCCGAATACACCAAGGGCAGCGGCGTGCCTTGCTTGTTGGCCGTGCATCAGGATCCCAGCGGAAACACCCGTCAAGTCGGCTTGGCCTACGCTAGTGCGGTCGGCGGCGGACGGGCCGGCATCATCGAAACAAACTTCCGGGAAGAGACGGAAACGGATCTGTTCGGAGAGCAGGCGGTGTTGTGCGGCGGGTTGACGTCCCTGATCCAAGCCGGATTCGAAACGCTCGTGGAAGCAGGATATGCGCCTGAAATGGCCTACTTCGAATGTCTCCACGAGGTGAAGCTGATCGTAGATCTGATTTATCAGGGCGGCATTGCCAACATGCGTTATTCAATCAGCACGACGGCGAAGTATGGGGACATTACCCGTGGCCCGCGTGTCGTGACCGACGAGACTAAGCAGGAGATGAAGAAGATCCTGGGCGAGATTCAGAGCGGGCAGTTTGCCAAGGAGTGGGTGCTTGAGAATCAGGCCAACCGGCCGGTCTACAATGCCCTGCTGAAAAAGGGCGAAGGTCATCCGATTGAAGAAGTCGGTGGTCGGCTTCGATCCATGATGCCATGGTTGAAGAAGGACCAACTCGTCGATAAGAACAAAAACTAACCCTGTAGCCGGGCTCCTCGTGGTAGCATAATAGAGGGCCTGGAGGTGTATGGCTGATCGAGCCGTCGGGATCCCGATCGTTAAAGAAGGCTTGCCGTTTGTCGGTGGTCTCGCTGGTGCCACTCTGCTGTGCGGGTTGGCGGGATGGACTATTCCCGCGGTTGTGAGCGGCGGATTTTTGCTGTTCACCGGATGGTTCTTTCGAAATCCGAGTCGAACCATCCCCCAGCAACCGAATGTGGTGGTCTCTTCGGGGGACGGCAAGGTCATTGCGATCGAAGAAGAATTTGAGCCCCGGTATTTGAAGGAAAAAAGCATCCGCGTGACGGTGTTCCTGAATGTGTTCGACGTGCACGTGAACCGCATGCCGTGCGCCGGGACCGTCGAGGGCGTGAGTTATCAGCCCGGGCAGTTCCTTGTGGCGAGCAAGCCGGAAGCGACGCTGCATAACGAACAGAATGCCGTGATGCTGAAGACCGAGTCGGGGGCGAAAGTGCTGTGTGTGCAAGTGGCAGGATTAATTGCCCGCCGGATCGTCTGTTGGGTCGGGCAGGGCGATCGCGTGCAGCGTGGTGAACGGTTCGGGCTGATCCGGTTTGGTTCGCGGATGGACACGTTCCTTCCGCTGGGTTCCAAGGTGTGTGTGTCGATCGGTGATCGGGTCAAAGGGGGCGAAACCATCGTGGGGGAACTCCGATGAAATCACCAGCCATGAAACCTGCATTCGCGAAGGGAAATCGCAAGCGACAGGCCATGTACCTGATTCCCAACCTCTGCACCACGGGGAATCTCTTTTGCGGCGTATTCGCGATCCTGTCGGTGTTTAATGGGCAGCATCTCTCCGCCGCCATTGCCATCCTGGTGGGGATGATCTTCGACATGCTGGATGGAAAGCTGGCGCGATTGACGAACAGTACCGGCCAGTTCGGCATAGAATACGATTCCCTCTCCGATGTGGTGTCGTTCGGTGTCGCGCCGGGCGTGCTGATCTATTCGTATGCGTTGAGCGGGCAGGGCATGTTTGGGGTGGCGGTGATGTTTGCCTATGTCGCCATGGGCGCCGTCCGGCTGGCACGATTCAATGCCACGGTGAGTACGTCCGACAGCAAATACTTCACGGGGTTGGCCATTCCGGCGGCGGCCGGGGTGATTGCCTCGCTGGTGATTTTCGATTTGCACATCACTCAGCTGGGCGCTGAAGTCAAACCGCTGCTCATTCTGGTGATTACGTTTGCCTTGGCCTTCTTGATGGTGAGTACGATCAAGTACCGCAGCTTCAAGGACTTGAAGTTTCGGCGGGGCGACCACTTTACCTATCTGGTCTGGGGAATTCTGGCGCTGATGTTGATTGTCGCCTGGCCTCAGGCTATGCTGTTCGTAGCATTCAGCGGCTATGCCGTGTCCGGTCCGCTGGCGCGTCTGTGGACGATGCTCGCCAAAGGCGCCGCCAAGCCAGCCGCAAAAGCTGATGGGCCGGTCTTAGATTCGAGAGAGTAACACAGGCGTTGACGGGGACTAGTAGGGAGCGTCGGCCGAACTGAGAGAGCTGGTGGACGGTGCAAACCAGCCGGTTGCCTTCTGAACTCACCCCTGAGCCGGATTCGTGAAACCTGTTCGGACGGGTTGTAATGAATCCCGAGTGATCCCCGTTATGGATCCTATGAGGGTATCGGATGAAGAGCGCTTCATCCGGTGCTGAATCAGGGTGGTACCACGAGGCTCGCAAGGCCTTCGTCCCTGTCCAGGGGCGGAGGCTTTTTTATTGCCCGCATGCTGAAACGGGCTTCCAACTTTGTTCTCGGCTTGAAAACATCCTCAACGTACCCGAGAGGGTACGCCTCCGGTGTTTTCTCCGCCTGCGGCCGCGTTGGAATGCCCGTTTGAGCATGCGGGAGATCAGGAGGAGGTTGCCATGACTAGGATGATCAGAATTTTCGATACGACGTTGCGGGACGGCGAGCAGTCGCCTGGAGCGAGCATGAACGTCGAAGAGAAGCTTATGATCGCCAAGCAGCTGGCACGCCTCGGTGTGGATATTATCGAGGCGGGTTTCGCGTACAGTTCCCCGGGAGACTTCGAGGCGGTGCGACGGATCGCCTTGGAGGTCGAAGGCCCGGTGGTCTGTAGTCTCGCGCGAGCACGGCCGGAGGATATTACGAAAGCGGCGGAGGCCTTGAAAGGCGCCCCACGCGTGCGGATTCATACGTTCCTTTCCACATCCGACATTCATCTCAAGCATCAGTTCCGGATGACCCGCGACGAGGCCAAGAAGCGGGCGGTTGAGATGGTGCAGTTGGCCCGCACCTATGTGGACGATGTGGAGTTTTCACCCATGGACGCCAGCCGTTCAGATCCGGCCTACTTGTGTGAGGTGATCGAAGCGGTCATCGCGGCCGGAGCCGGAACGATCAATATTCCGGACACCGTGGGGTATGCGGTCCCACAAGAGTTTGGTGGCCTGATCAAGCGAATCAAGGATACGGTGCCGAATAGCGGCCAGGCGATCATCTCGGTCCATTGTCATAACGATTTGGGAATGGCCGTGGCCAATAGCCTCGCGGCAGTGGTGGCTGGGGCCGGGCAGGTGGAGTGTACCATCAATGGCATTGGTGAGCGGGCCGGCAACACCTCACTCGAGGAAGTGGTTATGGGACTCCGGACCCGTAAAGATTGGTACGGGGCTGATACCAGAGTGGTCACCGAGGAGATAGCCAAGACCAGCCGGCTGGTGAGCAAGATCACAGGGATGGTCATTCAGCCGAACAAGGCGATTGTCGGCGCCAATGCGTTCGCCCATACCTCAGGCATTCACCAGGATGGCTTGCTGAAGGACAAGACCACCTACGAAATCATGCGGCCTGAATCAGTGGGGCTGGAGCAAGTCAAACTGGTGATGGGCAAATTGTCCGGGCGCCATGCATTCCGTCAACGCTTGGAGGATTTGGGCTACAAACTGAGTGAGGACGAGGTCAATCACGCCTTTGAACGGTTCAAGCGGCTGGCGGATCAGAAGAAAGAAATTTACGAGGAAGACCTCGAGGTCATTATCTCCGAAGAAGTGGCGAAGATGTCCGAACGGGTGATTCTGAAGTCGTTTCAGGTCGAAAGCGGAACCAATAAGACGCCGAAAGCCACGGTCGAACTGGAGATCGACGGAAAACTGGTGTCCCACAGCGGAACGGGAGACGGACCGGTGGATGCGGTCTACCGGACGATTGCCGCCATGACGCAGACGAAGAGCAAATTGCTGATGTTCGGAGTCAACGCCATTACGGGCGGAACCGATGCACAGGGTGAAGTGTCGGTGCGTCTTGAGGAGGACGGTCGGACGGTCTCCGGGCACGGAGCGGATACGGACATCATCACGGCGGCCGCGCGAGCCTATCTGAACGCGCTTAATAAGCTGGCCTATTTTGCTGCCAAGCAGGCGGAAGGGGTGCAGAAGGTCAGCTTGATTTGAGCCCAACCTGCAAGGTAGATTCCTCCGTCCGGTCGGTACATCCGTACCGACCGGACGAGGCATAGTCTGTCCGCACACCCACATGATCGATCAAGGTATCGTATGTTCGGCACGCATCGTGACCGATGCCCTGAATTTCTAGCCGGAGATCACACCCGGTTGCGGGAACTCCTGCATCCGGCCAAGGCCGAGCTCCAACTGGGCTATAGCCTGGCCCACGGATTCCTCGATCCAGGCAAGCAGTCTCTCTGGCATCGCCTCACCTCCTCGGAGGTGTATTACTTCATTGCCGGTCGAGGCCTGATGAAGGTGGAAGAGGAGTCGATGCTGGTGGAGGCCGGATCGGTGATTTATGTGCCGCCGGGCTCGAAACAGGCCCTGTTGAACACCGGAACGAGTCCGATTGAATTTCTCTGCCTGGTCGATCCGGCCTGGAAGGCGGAAGACGAGGTGGTTGTTGAATAGCCGAGAGGAGAGCGCGACGTGAAAGCCAGAATTGCAGTCTTGGCCGGTGATGGAGTCGGCCGCGAAATTGTTCCGGAGGCGGTCAAGGTGTTGAAGGCCGTGGCCACGCGGTACGGACATACCTTCGAATTTCAGTCGGCCGATGTGGGAGGCCATGCCATCGACAAGGTCGGAGTCCCGCTTCCGGCGGAGACCCTCACCATCGCCAAGCACAGCGATGCGGTGTTGCTCGGCGCCGTCGGCGGTCCGAAATGGGAAGGGTTGGATTACAGCCTTCGCCCCGAGCGGGCCCTGCTCGGGTTGCGTGAACAATTGGGACTCTATGCGAATCTGCGTCCGGCAAAACTCTACCCTATGCTGGCCGATGCCTCGACGTTGCGTCGCGAGGTCATCGAGGGCATCGACATGCTCGTGATTCGGGAACTCACCGGCGGCATCTATTTCGGCAAGCCGAAAGGCATTGAAAAATTGCCCGGTGGTGGAGAGCGCGGGGTTAATACCGAAGTGTATACGACCGAGGAGATTCGCCGGATCGCCGTGGTGGCGTTCGAGGCGGCTCGCAAGCGTCGGAAGAAGGTCATGTCGGTCGATAAGGCGAATGTGCTGGAGTCATCGGAACTCTGGCGGCGGGTGGTGACCGAGGTACAAAAAGATTACGCCGACGTGGATTTGAGCCACATCTACGTCGACAACTGTGCGATGCAATTGGTGCGCAACCCCCGGCAGTTCGACGTGCTGCTGTGCAATAACATCTTTGGCGACATTTTGAGCGATGAGGCGGCGATGCTCACCGGGTCGATCGGCATGTTGCCGTCTGCCAGCGTCGGGGCCAAGGTCGGGCTGTTCGAGCCGATTCACGGAAGTGCGCCGGACATCGCGGGGAAGAATATTGCGAACCCGATTGCGACGATTGCGTCTGCCGCCATGATGCTGTCCTACGCGTTTCAGTTGGACAAGGAAGCCGCGGCGATTGACCACGCGATCGTCAAGACGCTTGAACTCGGATTCCGTACCAAGGATATCCATGCGGAAGGGATGCGGCTGGTCGGTACGACGGAAATGGGTGATGTCATCCTGCAAAATCTTCCCGCATAACTCCTATGACAATGGGTGCAACGCAATCTGGAATCATTGAGACGTTGGCGGGGGACGGCGAACCCGGGTATGCCGGTGACGGTGGGCCGGCCACTGCGGCGTCATTGAATGAGCCAAAGGGCTTGTGCGTGGATTCGCAGGGCAATCTCTATATTGCCGATTCCGAGAACCATGTCATTCGGCGGATTGATCGGTCGACCGGGGTGATCACGACCGTGGCGGGCATCTGTCCGGCCGGAACGGGGAACCCGATCCCGATGCCGGAGCCAATGGCTATGGAGACGGAAGAGGATGAGGATCCCTTTGCGGACAGCTCGGCGGATAAGACGAAGGCCTATACGCAAGTGACGGATCTGAGCGGCACCGTTCGCTACGTGACGGGGGGCCGACTGACCGTCGAGCAGGATTCGGGAGACGGCGGCCCTGCGCGTCGTGCCCGCCTGAATTTCCCCAGTGCCGTGGCCGTCGATGCTGCGGGCAATATCTACATTGCCGATACCATGAATCATCGAGTCAGGAAGGTCGATGCAGCAACCGGCATCATCAGTCATGTGGCGGGGACCGGACAGGCGCGGTATTCGGGTGACGGTGGACCCGCGTCCCAGGCTGCGCTCAATGAGCCGACCGGATTGGCCGTGAATGACCAATCGTTGTTCATCGCCGACCAAAGCAACAACCGTGTCCGTAAGGTCGATCTGGCTACAGGGCTGATCAGTACCGTTGCCGGAGATGGAACGGCCGCGTATAGCGGTGACCAGGTTCCTGCAACAGAGGCGAGTCTGGCCGGGCCCAGCGGTGTCGCAGTAGGTCGCGATGGCGTGCTCTATGTTGCGGATACGTTCAATGGCCGGATCCGGTCTGTCGATCCGGCAACGGGTCAGATCGCCACGGTGGCGGGAGACGGGGGAACGTACCGCTATCAGGGACCGGAGGAGCCCAACTCGCCGAGCATTTCACGTCCGGCCGCCATTGCCGTGGGGGGGGACGGTCGAGTCTATCTGACGGATTCAGATAGTCATTTAATCCGGGTATGGGACGGGCGTGCCAACAGGATCTCGCGCCTGTCGGGTACCGGTGTTGCGCAATTTGGTGGAGATGGCGGCGAGGCGCTGGCGGGCAGTCTCAGTTATCCATTCGGTGTAGCGGTCGATGCGTTAGGGACCGTGTATGTGGCGGATACCTTCAACCACCGCATCCGGGTTCTGACGGCAACGGCATAAGGACAGCATGATGTTGAAGAAGAAACAGGCCTATACGGTGGCGGTGCTCGGGGCAACCGGGGCGGTAGGAAAAGAAAGTCTGGAGATTCTGGAGGAGCGCAATTTCCCGATCGAGACGCTCCGGCTCTTCTCATCGAAGCGCTCGGCCGGCGAGGTCCTCACCTGCCAAGGCAAAGACTACACGGTGGAGGAACTCACGGAGGCCTCGTCCTTCGCGGGCGTCGACATTGCGTTTATTTCCGCCACCGATGCCATCAGCCGAGACTACGGTGCGCGATTAGGCGCGGCCGGTGTCGTTGTGATCGATGACAGCGCCGTGTTCCGGATGGATCCGAACGTGCCGCTCGTGGTGCCGGAGGTCAATGCTGCGGCATTGCAGTCTATGAAGCGGGGTATTGTCGCTATCCCGAATTGCACGACCACTCCGTTGGTCATGGCGCTCAAACCGCTACGCGATGTCGCGGGCATCAAACGGGTGGTGGTGACGACGTTTCAGTCGGTATCCGGAACCGGGGCGGCCGCGATGGATGAATTGATGGACCAAACGAAGGCACTCATTTCGTTTCAGGATGTGAAGGTCCAAGTCTATCCGCATCAAATTGCGTTCAACCTTCTTCCTCAGGTGGGATCCTTCGGCGACGGCGGCGACTGTTCGGAAGAAGTAAAGATTGTGCAGGAGACCAGGAAGATTCTTGAGATGCCGTCTTTGCGCGTTACGGCGACGACGGTGCGCGTGCCGGTCTTACGCTGCCACTCGGAAGCGATCAATGTCGAGCTCGAACGGCCCTTGAAGGCCAACGACGCACGGGCTGCCATTGCCGACATGCCGGGCGTGATTGTGTACGATGACCCCGTCAAAAAACTGTACCCGATGCCCTTTGACGTATCTGGCAAGGACGAGGTCTATGTGGGGCGGGTTCGAGTCGATGAGTCGATCACCAACGGCTTGAATCTGTGGGTCGTCAGCGACAATCTGCGGAAGGGCGCCGCGCTCAACGCCGTTCAAATCGCCGAATGTTTGATACAATGAACTATGGATGCCTGGAACGGGATCGGCCGTCTCCTGATTGTCGCAGGGTTGGCCTTGGCAGCCGTCGGACTGGTCCTCACGCTGGCGGAGAAATGGCCTGGTGTGGGTGCATTGTTCAGTTGGGTTGGCAGATTACCCGGTGATTTCTCGATTACGCGAGAGCGATTCAGCCTCTATGTTCCAATCGCGACCAGTCTTGTGCTCAGCCTTCTACTGAGCCTGCTTGCATACGTCCTTTCATGGCTCTTTCGCCGCTGATTCGACATCGTGTTCTGAAGTTGACCATAGTGGGGAGCATGGTGTGGCTTGTGCTCGCCTTGGCGCAGCCGTCCTTTGCTGAATCCATTCGGGTACTGTTGGCGCAGGAAGCCCCGTTCCTCGAGGTGCGTTCAGACGGAGCCGTTGCTCTGGTAAGTGAAAGCGGCGAGACGAAGACTCTGCATGGGCCGATTCATCTCACCGCTCGGGGCGATGGATTGCATCTCGACGGCCGGCGTCTCGCAGGTGGGCAGGTGCAACTTCGCCCGCTCCGGCAGAATTTGACCCTGGTCATCGGGAAGGAGGGGGGCACAGGAGCGGCGACCCCGTTGCCCATCAGCGGCGCTGTGCGGGTATCGAGGAAAGGGCATGGGCTTTCCGTCGTCAACCAGGTTGATCTGGAAGAGTACGTCAAAGGCGTGGTGCCGTCGGAGGTCAGCTCGGCCTGGCATCCTGAAATGTTAAAAGTCCAAGCCGTGGCTGCGCGAACGTACGCCTTGTACAACAAAATGCTCAGCACGGCGCGGGAGTATGACGTCGTGGCCACCATTCAAGACCAAGTGTATCGAGGACGGACTGGTGTCGATCGCCGGGTGGAAGACGCGGTTGAATCCACGCGGGGGATTGTGGTCACGCATCAGCAGGCGCCGATCTATGCCGCTTTCTCCTCGACGGCCGCCGGCCCGACCGAAGATGCGGTGAATGTATGGGCCAATAAAGATCTGCCCTACTTGAAGGGCGTGGAGTGCCCGTTTGATTTGGAGTCGCCGTACTACCAATGGAAAGCCAGCGTGAAAATCGATCAGCTGGAGCACAATCTCCGCCACCAGGGCTTTTCTGTGGGCACGATTGCAACAATTACCCCGATTGCCTATAGTCGTGCCGGTCGAGTGGCCCGCTTGCGGATTCTGCATTCCGGCGGCGAGACGATCTTGCGCGGGGAAGACCTTCGCAAGGCGGCGGGATACACGGTCATCCCGAGCACGCAATTTGAAGTCGAATCGATCGGCGCGGAGGTGGTCTTTGCCGGATACGGGGCAGGCCACGCCGTGGGGCTCTGCCAGTGGGGCGCGAAAGAGCTGGCGGAACTCGGCTATTCCTACAACAGTATTCTGCAGTACTACTATCCAGGCACCGAGTTGCACAATGCCGCCCGGTCGCAACTTCTGATGCCGGTCATTCCAACCCCCTAATGCTGCTCAGCGAATTCGATTTTCCATTCGACCCTGTACTTGTGGCCAGCCACCCTGTGCTTCCGCGAGACCAGGCGCGGTTGCTGGTCATGGAGCGAGCCAGTGGAGTGAGGGCGCATCGCCGCGTGGCGGATCTTCCGTCGCTGCTCACTCCTGGCGACCTGGTGGTGGTGAATAATACCAAGGTGATGCCGGCGCGAGTGCCCGCTCAGGTGCGGGCGAACGGAAAACATCTCGACCTGCTGTTTGTGCAGGACCTCGGTCAAAATGTTTGGGAGGTGTTGATCAAAGGCCGGTTTCGACCCGGGGCTATGATCGATTTTCCAGGTGGCGCCAGCGGTGAGATTGTAGAGCGAAGTCAGGCTCGCACGACCATGGTCGTCAGAGGTGCCGCGAACGTGTATGACCTCATGCATGATGCTGGCACTATGCCGCTTCCTCCTTATATCAAGCGTGAGCCGTCATCCGAGGATCAAGGTTGGTACCAGACGGTCTTTGCCCAGCAGGAGGGGGCCATCGCGGCGCCGACGGCGGGATTGCACTTTACGCGGCCGTTGCTGGAGGCGATGGCGGCCAAGGGCATCGGGGTGGCGCAGGTGACATTGCATGTCGGCCCCGGCACCTTTCGCAGCGTGAAGAGCGAGCGGATTGAGGAGCACCAGATGTTGGCGGAGCAGGTGGAGGTGTCAACCGCCACGGTTGATCAGATCCGCCGAACGCAGCAGGAGGGGCATCGTGTGGTTGCGGTTGGGACGACCGTTGTGCGCGCGTTGGAGACGGCGGCTCGGGGCGGGCGAGGGATTACCCCGTTTCAAGGACCGGCCGAGCTGTTCATCACGCCGGGGTTCCAATTTCAGGTGATCGATGCGCTGATGACCAACTTCCATCTGCCGCGGACCACACTGCTCATGTTGGTCTCCGCGTTTGTGGGCGTGGAACCGCTTCGGGCCGCGTATCAGGAAGCAGTGGCTCAGCGGTATCGGTTTTATAGTTATGGAGACGCGATGCTGCTCGGGGCGGGGTGGCCGTCCACTACATGAGTTCTTTGTGGATCTTGACCGGGACCTTGCTCTTCATGGATTCGGAATAGGCCATCAAGGCCCGCTGTTGTTTTTGGAACAGCAGGTTCTGATGCACCCGTTCCTTGATGATGGCGGCTTTGCCAGGATCGGATTCTCCTTCGCGGGAGGCCAGCGTCTGAGCCTCGGCATATTCAGAGGGTGTCAGCGCCACCGCGTCCATGATCACCAATCGTGCCTTGTTGGTGAGAATGTCCTTGGCTTCCATGGCCTCGAACGAGGACGGCGTCAAGCGGTTGGCCGCTAACAGCCGGCGATAGGCCTCGGGATCGAAGGCCCCGTTCTTCTGAAACTCCGTGCGCTGCATGATGGCCTTCCGCAGATCCTCGTCCGATACCGTGAGCCCCATCTCTTTCGCGACGTGCAGCCACATGCGATTGTCGATGAGCTGGTCTAGCACAAATTGCTTGAGCAACTCGTCCTTAATCTCGTTCTGTCCCTTGTCCTTGTAGAATCGATACGTATTTTCATAGGCCCGGCGATATTCGTCCAGCGGGACGACCTGGTCACCGACCGAAGCCACGACGTTGCCGCCTTGCTGGCCAAAACCCCACCAGCCCATTGTGATGACGAATGCGAGGGCGAGGGTGCCCATGATGGATTTGAGGAACCAGGGATAGTCGTGAGCAGCTTCGCGGAGCAATTTGATCATTGAGAGCGCCTCTTCTCGGCTGAGTTTCGAGAATTCTACTCAGGCGGCAACAGCAAAGGCAAGAGCTAGAATCGCATGCAGAGCGGGAGTGAGAAGATTGCGACTTTGTTTGTGCAGGTTCGAGAGATTTGTTATAGTGACGACGAATTGGGGAGATTTCCGGTGGCGGAGGAGGCAATCGGGCATAGCCCGGTGGAACTGGGTGTCTATCCCAAGGCCCAGGTGCTCAATCGCTTCATCGCTAAAACGATCGATCTCCTGATCGTGGCGGCGGCGGGCAAACTGGTCCCTCCGATCGGTGTTCTTGCCGGACTTGCCTACATTCTGCTGGCCGACGGATTCGGTGGTGGGCGCAGTCTCGGGAAGCGGCTCATCGGCCTTCAGACTATTGTCCCACGTACACGGGATCCGGCGGGTTTCCGGGAGTCGATCATCCGCAATTTGCCATGCGGCCTTGCCCAGTTAGCGTTTGAAATTCCGTATGTGGGTTGGATCGGATGGGGGGCGGTACTCTCGCTGGAAGGGTTGCTCGTTATCGGCAATGAACAGGGGCGGCGGTTGGGTGATGACATCGCCAAGACGCAAGTGCTGGAAAGCGGGCAACTGGATGTGTCGGATTGAACGCCTCGACGCGGCTGCGCGCAGGAATTGTGTGAAGGGAGAGTCCTAGTGGGCTTCATGAGTGATATGTTCGGGTGGTTCTCCAACGATCTCGCGATCGATTTGGGGACGGCGACAACTCTCGTGTACGTCCAGGGAAAGGGTATCGTGTTGAACGAGCCCTCCGTGGTCGCCGTGGAGAAGAAGACGGAACGCGTCATGGCCGTCGGTGCCGATGCGAAACGCATGTTGGGGCGCACGCCGGGCAATATCATCGCCGTACGCCCGATGAAGGAAGGCGTCATCGCCGATTTCGAAAAGGCCGAGGCGATGCTGAGCCACTTTATTCAAAAGGCTCACAATCGAACGGCATTCGTGCGGCCTCGCATCATCATCGGGGTTCCCTCCCGTATTACCCAGGTGGAGCAGCGTGCCGTCCGGGATTCCGCCGAACTTGCCGGTGCGCGCGAGGTCTATCTGATCGAAGAGCCGGTGGCCGCCGCCATCGGTGCCGGATTGCCGATTACCGAACCGTCGGGAAACATGGTGGTCGATATCGGCGGCGGGACGAC
>WBZQ01001635.1_pt1 | contig 15260 bp, 12 predicted proteins | sample 5204251 | NCBI WGS metagenome assembly WBZQ01 (sample SAMN12412402, study PRJNA552823) | activated sludge metagenome | isolation source: activated sludge from nitrification reactor of wastewater treatment plant... | place: USA: Virginia | collected 2017-09 | reverse complement strand
CCGAGTTGGGTGCGCGCCTGGCTGAACGCCTGGTGGCGCTCGCGTTCCCCTCGCAGGTGTTCCTGTGCAACTCGGGCACCGAGGCCAACGAGGGCGCGATCAAGTTCGCGCGACGTGTCGGGCGCGCCCAGGGACGCCACGAGCTGGTGGCCTTCGAACGCGGCTTCGCGGGACGTAGCCTGGGCGCTCTGTCGTTGACCTGGAATCCCAAGTATCGCGAGCCGTTCGAGCCGCTGGTTCCGGGTGCGCGCTTCGTGCCGTGGAACGACCTCGCCGCGGCGGCCGAGGCCATCGGCGCGCGCACCGCCGCGGTGTTCGTCGAGCCGGTGCAGGGCGAGGGCGGCGTGCGCCCGGCGCCGGTCGAGTTCCTGCAGGGCCTGCGGCGCTTGTGCAGCGAGCGCGGGGCGCTCCTGGTGGCCGACGAGGTGCAGTGCGGGCTGGCCCGCACCGGGCGCATGTTTGCCTACCAGCACGCCGACATCGTTCCCGACATCCTGACGCTCGCCAAGCCTTTGGGAGGCGGCCTGCCCCTGGGAGCCATCCTGTTGGCGCAGGCACACTGCGCGGCGCTCGTGGCAGGCGACCACGGCAGCACGTTCGGCGGCAACCCCGTGGCGGCGGCGGCGGCGCACGCGGTGCTGGATCGCTTGGGCTCCGCAGGCTTCGTCGACGGCGTCGCGCGGCGCGGCCAGGCCCTGATGCGCGGCCTGCGCGGCCTGCGACGACGCCACGCACAGATTGTGGACGTGCGCGGGCTCGGGCTGATGATCGGGGTCGAGTTCGCGGGCGAGGTGGCCCCCATCGTCAAGGGACTGCGCGAACGCGGCGTGCTGGCGGTCAACGCCGGGCCGCACGTGCTGCGTCTGCTGCCTCCGCTGGTCATCACGGCCGCGGACGTGCGCACCTTCCTCGAGACGTTGGAAGCGGTGCTTGCCAGCGGCGCGGGGTCCAAGGGCTGGGAGCCCGGCACGACAACGCCGTCGACGGAGCTGCCGCAGCAGCCCGAGAACCCCCATGACTGACGCGGCCCGCCTGGCGCAGGCACGCGTGCCAGACGAAGCGCTGCGCCTCCGTCCTGCGGCAGAGGCCGACATCGCGGCGTTGCTGCTCTTGATCAACGGCTACGCGGACCGCAACCTGCTGCTGCGGCGCAGCGCGGCCTCCTTGCGCCAGCGCCTGGCCGACTTCGTCGTCGCCGAGCAGGCCGGCCAGCTCGTGGGTTGCGCGGCGCTCACGGAACTGGGTCCAGGCATCGGCGAGGTGCGCTCGCTGGCCATCCGCCCGGACTGCGCAGGCCGTGGCTTCGGCCATGCCTTGGTCGAACACCTGCTGGGCTTGGCCGGCCCACGCGGCTTCGAACAGGTGCTGGCGCTGACCCGGCGCGTGTCGTTCTTCGAGGCCTTGGGCTTCGCACGCACGCAGCGCGAGCGCTTCCTCGACAAGCTCAGAACGGATTGTCAGCAGTGCCCCCTGAATCTGTGCTGCGACGAGACCGCCCTCGTGCGCGCGCCGTTGCAGCCCGGGGAGCGCGCTGGCTCCAGGGCGGACGCGTTCGCTGGTGTCGCGGGCGCGCAGACGGCGCAACTTACTCGCGGAGGAACAAGCGCATGAAGAACGTCAAGCGCGTGGTGCTGGCCTACTCGGGCGGCCTGGACACCTCGATCATCATTCCCTGGATCAAGCAGCACTACGGCGGCGCCGAGATCATCGCCTACTGCGGCGACGTGGGCCAGGGCGACGACCTGGAGGCGGTTCGCCAGAAGGCCCTCGCCACCGGGGCCAGCTCCTGCGTCGTGGAGGACCTGCGCGAGGAGTTCCTGCGCGACTACGCCTTCGAGGCGCTCTCCGCGGGCGCCGTCTACGAGGACAGCTACCTGCTCGGCACGTCCCTGGCGCGCCCCATCCTGGCGCACGGTCAGGTGCGTGTCGCGTTGGAGCGCGGCGCCGACGCGTTGGCCCACGGTGCCACGGGCAAGGGCAACGACCAGGTACGCTTCGAGCTGACCTATGCGGCCTTTGCTCCACACCTGCACGTGATCGCACCCTGGCGCGAATGGGACATCCGCTCGCGCGAAGACGCGCTGGCCTACGCCGCGGCGCACGACGTGCCGGTGGAGCAGACCACGCGCGACATCTTCAGCCGCGACGGCAACCTCTGGCACCTGTCCCATGAGGGCGGCAACCTCGAGGACCCCTGGGATGCGCCCCAGCCCGAGATGTTCAAGCTCAGCGTCGATCCGCGAGACGCGCCCGACGCCGCCGAGGAGCTGGTGTTGAGCTTCGAGCGCGGCGTGCCCACCCACATCGACGGGCAACGGTTGGGTGCGATCGCACTGGTCGAGCGCCTCAACCTGCGCGCGGGTGCCCACGGTGTGGGGCGCGCCGACCTGGTGGAAAACCGCCTGGTGGGCATCAAGTCGCGCGGCGTGTACGAGACCCCGGCCGGCACCGTGCTGTACACGGCGCACCGCGAACTCGAGCGCCTGGTGCTCGACCGCGATGCGTTCCACTTCAAGCAGCAGGTGGCGTTGCGCTACGCGCAACTGATCTACGACGGGCTCTGGTTTTCGCCGCTGCGCGAGGCCCTGGAGGCGTTCGTCGAGCGCACCCAGCGCGACGTCACGGGCGACGTGCGCGTGCGCCTGCACAAGGGTCGCGCCGAGGCGGTGGGGCGCCGCGCCGCGCACAGCCTCTACCGCCAGGATCTGGCCACGTTTGGCGAGGGCATGGCCTACGACCACCAGGACGCGGCCGGCTTCATCCGCTTGTTCGGGCTGCCCACGCGCGTGCAGGCCCTGGCGCGCGAAGCGGCCGCGGCCAGCCAGGCGACCCCCAAGGAGTCGGGGCGTTGAGCCAGGGCGTGACGGCGCCGCGTGGCTTCCGTGCGGCCGCAGTGGCGGCGGGCATCAAGAAGTCTGGCCCCGACCTGGCGTTGTTGGTGGCCGACTGGGGTTGCAGCGTGGCGGGCGTGTTCACCAACAATCGCGTGCAGGCCGCGCCGGTGCTGGTCTCACGCGAGCACGCTGCGAGCGGCCAGGCACGCGCGGTGCTCATCAACGCGGGCTGTGCCAACGCCGCCACGGGCGCGGCCGGCCTGGCCGACGCCCGCGAGTCGGCAGTGGTCACCGCGGCCGCGGTGGGCTGCCGCCCGGCGGAGGTGCTGGTGGCCTCCACGGGGGTGATCGGCGTGCCTCTGCCGATGGACAAGCTGCGCGCGGGCATCGCCGCGGCCGCGGCCGAGTTGTCGCCGCAGGCTGGGCCGGCGGCGGCGCGCGCGATCATGACCACCGACACGCGCCCCAAGCAGGTCTGCGTCGAGTTCACGCTCGATGGCCATCAGGCGCGCCTGGGCGGCATGGCCAAGGGTGCGGGCATGATCGCGCCCAACATGGCGACGATGCTGGGCATCCTGACCACGGACGTGGCCATCGACGCACGTCTGTTGCAACGCGCCCTGCATCAGGCGGTGGAGCGCAGCTTCAACCGCATCAGCGTGGATGGCGACACCTCGACCAACGACATGGTGGTGCTGCTCGCCAGCGGCGCGCTCGAAGCGCGCGCGATCCTCGACGCGAGCGACGCCTACGAGGCCTTCAGCGCGGCGCTCGAACGCGCCTGCCTCGACTTGGCCGAACAGATCGTGCGCGATGGCGAGGGTGCGACGCGCCTGGCCGAGGTGCGCGTCGAGGGTGCGCGTAGCGTCGACGAGGCTCAGCGCCTGGCGCGCTGCGTAGCCGAGTCGCCGCTGGTCAAGACGGCACTGCATGGTGGCGACCCGAACTGGGGTCGCATCCTGGCCGCGGCCGGACGCTCCGGCGTCGAGTTCGACGCCCAGCGCGTCGACGTCTGGCTTGGCGACGTGTGGGTGTGCGCCGAGGGTGCGGCGCGCCCCTACGACGAGGCCACGGCACACGCGGCCATGTTGGCCGACCCCGTGCGCGTGCGCCTCGATCTGCATGCCGGCGCGGCCAGCGGCTGGATGTGGACCTGCGACTTCGGTCGCGGCTACGTGGACGTCAATGCGCACTACCGAAGCTGAGTCCTCCGCGCGGGGGACCCGATGAACACACCGCGACGCACGCCACGCCGTGAGCGGCGTGGAACCGAGGCTCGGCCACGGTCGTGCGCGTCGCTCGCATCAGCAGGCCTGATCGGCGCAGCGAGGCACTCGGCATGAAGCTCTGGGGTGGTAACTACACGGCGGACCCGGACCGCCGCTTCTGGGAGTTCAACCGCTCGTTCCCCTTCGACCAGCGCCTGCTGGGCGAGGAGCTGGCGGCCTCGCGCGCCTGGGTGGCGGCGCTACGGCGCTGCGGCGCGCTGCGCGCGGACGAGTCCGAGCGCCTCGACGCCGGCCTGGCGCGCGTGTTGGAGCGCGCGCGCCAAGAGCCCGGCTACCTCGAGCTGGACGCCGAGGACGTGCACAGCTTCGTCGAGACCCGCCTGCACGAGGAGCTGGGTGACCTGGCCGGCCAGGCGCATCTCGGGCGCAGCCGCAACGAGCAGACCGTGACCGCGCTGCGGCTGTGGCTGAAGGCGGCCAGCACGCGCTTGCAGGCCGGCACGCGCGCGCTCGCACTGGCGCTGGTCGAACGCGGCCTCGCCGGCGCGGACGTGGTCATGGCCGGCTTCACGCACACGCGTGCGGCGGAGGCCATCACGTTCGGGCATTGGGCGGGGGCCTACGCGACCGGATTGGTGCGCGATCACGAACGCCTGCACGATGCGCGGCGGCGCTGCGACGTGCTGCCGCTGGGCTCCGGGGCCTTGGCCGGCAGCGCGCTGGCCCTCGATCGCGATGCGCTGGCACGCGACCTGGGCTTCGCGACGGTATCGCTCAACGCGCTGGACGCGGTCATGGACCGCGACTTCGCGGCCGAGGTGGCCTTCGCCTGCGCACAGCTCCAGACACGCCTGTCACGCCTGGCCGAAGACCTGATCTGGTTTTCGGGTCCCGAGTTCGGCTACTTCGCGCTGCCCGAAAGCTACACCACGGGTTCGAGCCTGATGCCGCAGAAGAAGAACCCCGATGCGCTGGAGCTGGTGCGCGGCAAGAGCGCACGCGTGCAGGCCAGCGTGCAGCGCTTGCTGAGCTTGCAGAAGGGCCTGCCGGCTGGTTATCAGAAGGACTTGCAGGAGGACAAGGAAGCGCTGTTCGACGCCTGCGACACCGTCGAGATCGCGCTCGAGGTCACGGCCGGGGTCGTCACGGGCTTGACGTTGAACCACGACGCGCTGCGCCGCTCGGCCGCGCAACCCGAGATGATGGCGGCCGGTCTCGCCGTCGCCCTGGCTCAAGACGGGGTCCCGTTCAGGCAAGCCCATGGCATCGTGGGTGCACTCGTGGCTCGCTCTCAGCACGAAGCGCGACCGCTGAACGCGGTCGCCGCCGACGGCTTGCACGCGCACCCACGCGTCGCGGCACGTCTGAATGCGCTCTTCGATCCCGACCAGGCGGTGGCCTTGCGCGCAGTGGTCGGCGGCACGGCGCCCGAGGCCGTGCGCGCGACGCTGCTGGCGGTGCGCCAACAACTGGGCACGCCGGGCAGCTAGTCCAGCCCGTTCAACCGCCGCACAATCAACAGCTTATCTGCGCCATCCCGATGCGCTGGCGAGATCCGATGCGGGTCTCCCCGAAGATGACGTTGCCGCGGCGCGTTCGTGACGACCGTGTGACCCCGGACATTGCCTTGCCAAAAGCCTGCTTTCGTTGACTTGTTCGCGCTCCGGGGGCTAGCATCCCGGGCGTCCACTTGGTTGCACCCTGGCTCACGCCCTTTTCCGGAGGATAGACAATGTTGCGGATTCGCGGGTTACTCGCCCTGCTGCTGTGGGGCGCGGTGGCGACGCCCTTGTGGGCGCAGGCCACGGCTACCACGGGGCAGATCGAGGGGACCGTGCTGGATGAGTCCGGCGCGACGCTCCCCGGCGCGGCCGTCACGGCGCGCAACGTGGACACCGGTTTCGTGCGCTCGGCGACGAGCGACGCCACCGGGCTCTATCGCCTGAACCTGTTGCCGCTGGGCAACTACGAGGTGACGGCGGAACTGAACGGGTTCGCCACGGTCAAGCGCGGCGGCCTGACGCTGCGCGTCGGCGAGACCTTGACGATGCCGGTCTCGATGAAAGTCGCGAGCGTCCAGGAGACGGTGACCGTGACGGCCGCGGCGCCCGCGATCGAGGTGGCCCGTTCGATCTCGGCCAACACGCTCAACTCGACCTCGATCGAGTCGCTGCCGATCAACGGCCGGCGCTTCCAGGATTTCGTCCTGCTCACGCCGGGCGCGGTCTTCGAGGGCCAGCGCGGCGGCACGTCGATCAGCGGCCAGCGTGGCATCAGCGCCTCGTACGCGATCGACGGCGCCTCGTACGACAACCCCTTCTTCGGCGGCATCAAGGGCGGCGAGCGCAGCAACCTGGCGTACACGATCAGCCAGGAGGCCATCCAGGAATTCCAGGTCAGCAACGCCGGCTACAGCGCCGAGTTCGGACGCTCGGGCGGCGGCGTGGTGAACGCGGTGACCAAGAGCGGCACGAACGAGTTCCGCGGCTCGGCCTTCTGGTACTTCCGCAACGAGAGCATGACCTCCGACGACCCCTTCGGCCGGCCACCCACCGACTTCAAGCAACATCAGTTCGGCGCCTCGCTGAGCGGACCGCTGAAGAAGGACAAGGCGCACTTCTTCGTGGCCTACGACCAGCAGATCCGCGAGAACCCGCTGGTGGTGAAGTTCTCCAGCAACCCCGCGGGCGTACCCGGCTTTACTGGCAAGGAAGGCACGTTCCAGCAGACCAACGACGTGTGGACCGCGCTGGTGCGCGTCGACTATCGCTTGAACGCCGACAACCAGTTCTGGATCCGCTACAACTGGAGCAAGAACGAAGGCCAGAACGGCCTGGGCAGCAGCCCCACCACCAGCACGGCCGCCAACAACGCGCTCGAGAAGGACACGACCCACACGGTGGTGGCTCAGCTCAGCACGGTGTTCTCGCCCACGGCGCTCAACGAGCTGCGCGTGCAGTTCGGCCGTGAAGATCGCCCGCGCGAACCCAACACGACCGATCCGACCATCACCGTCACGGGCCTGGGCACGGACGGCCGGGTCACGTTCCTGCCCTCGCTGGAGACCGACGACCGCTTCCAGGTCGTGAACAACTTCACGCTGCTGCGCGGCACGCACGCCTTCCGCGCCGGCTTCGACTTGAACTGGACGCACATCAAGCAGCCCTTCTTCCTGTCGCGCTCCGGCGGCGAGTACCGCTTCAACAGCGTGGCCGACTACCTCGCCACGGTGAACGGGGGCCAACAGCGCTGGCGCGATTTCCGTCAGGGCTTCGGGCGCGCCGACGTGGATTTCTGGTCCAAGGAGTACGCGCTCTTCATCCAGGACACCTGGAAGGTGCAGCGCAACCTGACGGTGAACTACGGCGTGCGCTACGAGGCGCAGATCAACCCGACCCCCGACAAGCCCAACGCGGCGCTGCCCGGTAGCGACCAGATCCCGTCCGACAAGAACAACATCGGCCCGCGTGTCGGCATCGCCTGGGATCCCTGGAAGGACAACAAGGGCGTCATCCGCGTGAACGCCGGCCTGTTCTACTCGCGCACGCCCGCGCTGCTGTTCGTGTCGCCGTTCACGAGCAACGGCCAGGCCCAACTTCAGTTGACGTTCACGCCCACCTCGGCGGGCGCCCCGCGCTTTCCGAACATCCTGTCCGCGCCGCCCAGTGGCGTGGCCACGCCGCGCAGCGACGCCAACGTGTTCGACAGCGACTTCCAGAACGGCCGCACGCTGCAGTTCAGCACCGGCATCGAGCGTGAAGTGCTCGACAACCTGACGCTGGGCGTCGACTACATCTTCGCGCAGGGCCGCAACCTCGAGCGCCTGCTCGACGTGAACATCGCCCCGGCCTCGGGCCGGGCCGCCGACGGACGCCCGATCTATCGCAACCCGCGGCCCAACCTGGGCTTCAATCGTGTGCTCGCAGCTCAGTCCACGGCGCGCTCCGACTATCACGCCGTCACGGTGTCGGCCAAGCGTCGCTGGGCGGGTGGCACGGACTGGTACAACCGCGGTCTCCAGTTCCAGGCCTTCTACACCTGGTCGCGCTCGAAGGACGACGACTCCAACGAGCGCAACTTCTCGGGCCTGTTCTACCAGGACTTCGACAACCTGGCGGCCGAGTACACCTTCTCCAACAACGACGTGCGCAACAACTTCGTGGTCAACGGCACCTGGAACCTGGCCTGGGACGTTCAGATCGGCGCGATCTTCGTGGCCCGCAGCGGTCTGCCCTACAGCCACCTGGCCAACCAGGACCTCAACAACGACGGAGACTTCGGCAACGACCGCCAGTTCGTGAACGGGGTCGACACGGGCCGCAACACGTTCCGCCAACCGAGCTTCAAGCGCCTCGACCTGCGCATCAGCAAGGGCATCAAGCTGTCGAGCAAGACGCGCTTGGACCTGGCCTTCGACCTGTTCAACGCGCTCAACAGCGACAACCTGTTCGTGACCGCGGCCAACCGCAACCCGCTGGGCGCGGTGACCGGCACGGTGAACCCGAACCTGGACGTGCCCGATTCGCAGAGTGGCGATCCGCGCACGGGTCAGGTCAGCGTGCGCCTGCGGTTCTAGGCCCGAGACGTCACGCGGGGGCGCAAGGCCCCCGCGCATCCGGAACGACCACCAGGCCCCGTCGTGCGACAGCGCGACGGGGCCTTCGTCTTGCTCGGCTGTCGGATGCTCGGCAATGAGCCCGTTCCACCGGTGGACCAACGTCTCGGGGCGCAGGCCGGCGTCGGAGCCTTCCGCAGGCACAACGCCGCAGATTCTTTTCGGGCGCCGCGTATAACATGGGCGCATGGCGCGCGATTCCCTGACGGCGGTGGCTCGCGACATCGTGGCCTGCGAACGCTGCCCGCGTTTGCGCGGTTGGTGCCAAGAGGTGGCCACGACCCGCGTCAAGCGCTTCGCGCTCGAGCGCTACTGGGGTCTGCCGGTGCCGGGGCTGGGCGATGCGCGGGCCCGCCTGCTGATCGTCGGCCTGGCGCCGGCCGCGCACGGAGCCAATCGCACTGGGCGCGTGTTCACCGGCGATCGCTCGGGCGACTTCCTGTTCGCAGCCTTGCATCGCGCCGGCTTCGCCAACCAGCCGCAGTCCGTGAGTCGCAAGGATGGCCTGCGGCTGATCGACTGCTACATCGCGCCGCTGGCGCGCTGCGCGCCGCCCGCCAACAAGCCACGTCCTGACGAGATCGAGGCCTGCCGCGAGTACCTGGCGCGCGAGCTGCGCCTGCTGCCACGCGTGCGCGCGGTGCTGGCGCTCGGCAAGATCGCGATGGACGGCTTCCTGGGCCTGCTGCGTGCCCAGGGGCGTCTGCCCGCGCGCGGCCCGCGCGCGTTCGGCCACGGCGTGAGCCATGACTTGGGGGAGGGTCTGTGTCTGTTTGCTTCGTATCACCCGTCTCAGCAGAACACCTTCACGGGCCGGCTGACCGCGCAGAGCTTCGATACGGTGCTGCGCGACGTGCGGCGTCATTTGGAGGCGTCCGCGTGAGTGTGCGCCTGCTGGCGGTAGCGCTCGCGCTCGCGGGCTGGCTCGGCCTGGCGGGGCACAGCAGCGCGGAAGTGCGCCACGAGACCTTCCGCTCCGAGAGCCTGGGGCGCGACGTGGCCGTGAGCGTGCACCTGCCACCGAGCTACGCACGCGGCGGCGCCGCGCTGCCCGTGGTCTACGCGCTGCACGGCCTGTTCGAGAGCGACGGCTTCTGGGAGCGACGCGGCCTCGCGGAACTGCTCGACGGCTTGTGGGCACGTCAGGCGCTACCGGAGTTCGTCGTGGTGGCGGTCGATGGCGGCAACTCGTTCTTCGTCGATGGCCCGCAGGGTCGCTTCGAGACGCTCGTCAGTCGCGACACCCTGGCCTGGGCCGCCAGCCACCTGCGCGTGCGCACCGACCGCGCCGGGCGTGCTCTGCTCGGGGTCTCCATGGGCGGCTACGCCGCCCTGCGCCTAGCGTTCCACGAGCCCACGCTGTTCGCGGCCGTGGCCACCCACAGCGCGATGCTGCTCCTGCACCCGCCGAGCGCCGGGGAAGGCGCGGGACGCTGGCACATGGCCGCGTTCCAGCACGTCTTCGGCACGCCCATCGACGTGCGCCTGTGGCAAGCCGCCGATCCGCTGGCGCTGGCCGCCCAGGTCGCACCGGCGCAAGCTCCGGCACTGTCGTTCGACTGCGGCGCGCAGGATCGCTACGGTCTGTTCACGGGCCATCAGCGCCTGCACGAGATCCTGCAAGGCCGCGGCGTGGCCCACGAGTTTCACCTGGCGCCGGGTGACCATGGGTACGAGTACGTGCGCGCCGAGCTGCCGGGCAGCCTGCGTTTCCTGGCCAGCCGCTGGGCCGATGCAGCCACGTCGACCGAGCGCGCCGCACCGAAGGCCGGCGCGCAGCGCCCTGGAGCCCCGCCCGCGCCGCCCCGCTGAGGCTGCGACGCCTGGCCCGAAGCTTGCTCTTGTCCAGCGCAGACCGATTCAGGAGCAGCCAGCCATGGCCATGAAGATCGTCGACGAGTGCATCTCCTGTGGAGCCTGCGAGCCCGAGTGCCCTAACCAGGCGATCAGCGCCGGCCCCTCCATCTACGTCGTCGACGCCGCGCGTTGCAGTGAGTGCGTGGGCGCCTACGACACACCGCGTTGCATCGAGGTCTGCCCGGTGGACGGATGCATCGTGGTCGACCCCGAGTGCACCGAAGACCGCGCGACGCTGACCGAGAAGTACGCCCGCCTGCACGCCTGAGGGCGACACGATCCTGGCGCCTCCCGGGCAGCGCCCGTGCGCGGCGACCACCCACAGCCTGCCCTACCCATCGACACCGGCCCGCGGCCCGAACCTGGGCGGCGGGCCTTGTTGTACCCGCGCGCGCAGCTTGCGCGCGCCCACGAGCAGCGGACGGCAAGGCCTGCGGCGCGTCCGCGACGACCTGCGTGACCAAGCCATGGGCAGCTCGCGAACCGGGCCTGGCCGCGGGCTTGCATCGTGGGTCTCGCGGAGCGCAACCATGGACATCGGCACCCGCCTGGTGGTCGCACGGTCCGACCTGGAGCAGCTCTTCGCTACCCTCCAGTCGCAGGGCTTCGACGTGTGGGGACCGACGGTGCGAGACGGCGCCATCGTCTATGCGCCGGTGCGCGGCAGCAGCGAGCTTCCCGTGGGCCTGCGCGACGAGCAGGACGGCGGGCGCTACCGCCTGAGTGCTCGCGCCGACGACGCGTTGTTCGGCTACGCGGTGGGACCCCACTCCTGGAAGCGCCTGCTGCATCCCCCGCTCGAGACGTTGTGGCGCGCACGGCGTGAGGAGCGCGGCTTCCACATCGAGGATGCCGCTGGCGAGCCGGCACCGCTGGCCTTCGTAGGCGTGCGGCCCTGTGAACTCGCAGCGCTCGACGTGCTCGACGGCGTGCTGCTGGGCGAAGCGCGCGGGGTGAGCACACCCGAGGACGCGCAGCGGCCCTCGGCCCGCACGACCACCCCATGCGACACGCGCTACGCCGCGCGCCGCCGTTCAGCGCTGCTGGTGGTCGTGGACTGCACGGCCCCGGCCGGCACCTGCTTCTGCGCGTCACTCGGCACGGGCCCGGCGGCGGGCGCGGGGGGTGACCTGCGCTTGACCGAACTGGAGCCCGGCACGCCGCGCCATCGCTTCCTGGTCGAGGTGCGCAGCGCACGGGGCGCGCAGCTCGCCGCCGCGCTGCCTGGCCATGAGGCGCAACCCGTCGACGAGCAGGTGGCCCAGGCAGCCCTGGACAACGCGGCGACGCACATGGGTCGCACGCTCGACACGCGCGGTCTCAAGGAGCTGCTGTACCGCCAGTACGAGCATCCGCGCTGGGAGCAGTTGGGGCAACGCTGCCTGACCTGCACGAACTGCACGCAGGTGTGTCCTACCTGCTTCTGCAGCAGCGTCGAAGACGTGACCAGCCTGGATGGCCGCACCACCGAGCGGCGCCGCCGCTCCGACTCCTGCTTCGGCCTGGAGTTCTCCTACGTGCACGGGGGCAGCGTGCGCACCACGCCGGGCGCACGCTACCGCCAGTGGCTGACCCACAAGCTCGGCACCTGGCACGACCAGTTCGGACGCGCGGGTTGCGTGGGCTGCGGACGCTGCATCACCTGGTGCCCGGTGGGCATCGATCTGACCGCCGAGGCCCGCGCGCTGCGCGCCGAGGACGAGGCGCGGAGGTGAGCATGGCCATCGAAGGCTTGACGGAGACGCTGGCGCAACATCCCTTCTTCGCAGATCTGGCCAGCGAGCAGCTCGCGCTGCTGGCCGGTTGCGCGCGCAACGTCGTCATCGAACAGGGCTCGTTCTTGTTCCGCGAGGGGGCGCCCGCGGACGCGTTCTTCCTGCTGCGCCACGGACGCGTGGGGGTCGAGCTGTTCCCACCCACGGGCGGGCCCCTGACGATCGAGACGCTCGAGGCCGGCGAGGTGCTGGGCTGGTCGTGGCTGGTCCCGCCGTATCGGGCGCACTTCGACGCGCGCGCGCTCACCCTGGTGCGGGCGCTGCAACTCGACGGGCAGTGCCTGCGCGTCAAGTGCGAGGCGGACGCGGCCTTGGGGTACGCGCTGCTGCAACGCTTCACGCGCGTGATGGCTCAGCGTCTGGACGCCACGCGCTTGCAACTGCTGGACGTGTATGGACACGCACGCTGACGCCCGCCAGACGCACGCCGTCACGCAGGCCGACCCGTGGCGCCCAAGGCCCTTCGTGGTGCGCCAGAGCACCCACGAGACCGCGGACACCTTCACGCTCACGCTGGGCGCCAGCGACGGACAGCCCCTGACTTTCGTTCCAGGGCAGTTCAACATGCTCTACGCCTTTGGACACGGCGAGGTCCCGATCTCGATCAGCGGCGACCCGGCGCGTCCGGAGCGCCTGGTGCACACGATCCGCGCGGTGGGCAGCGTGACACGCGCGCTGCAGAAGCTGACCGTGGGCGACATGCTGGGCGTGCGCGGACCGTTCGGGACCGCCTGGCCCGTGCAGGAGGCCAGCGGTCACGACGTCGTCGTGGTGGCTGGCGGCATCGGCCTGGCGCCTTTGCGGCCGCTGCTCTGTCACGTCTTGCGCCAGCGCGGGCAGTACGGCCGCGTCGCGCTGCTGTATGGCGCGCGCACGCCCCACGACCTCCTGTTCCGACGCGAGTTGCAAGCCTGGCGTGGGCGCTTCGACGTCGATGTCGAGGTCACGGTCGATCGCGCCGCGGCCGGTTGGCAGGGGGGCGTCGGCGTGGTCACGAAGCTGATCGAGCGCTCGCCCTTCGACCCGCAGAGCGCGATGGCTTTCGTCTGCGGCCCCGAGTTGATGATCCGCTTCGCGGTGCTGGCGCTCGAGCGCCGCGGCCTGACACGCACGCGCCTGTTCGTGTCAATGGAGCGCAACATGAAGTGTGGCATCGGCCTGTGCGGCCACTGCCAGTGCGGTCCGGCCTTCGTATGCCGCGACGGCCCGGTGTTGCGCTACGACCGCACGCTGCCCTTCTTCGGCCTGCGCGAGGTGTGACATGGCACGCCTACCCAAGCTCGCCGTGGTCAAGTTCGCTTCGTGCGATGGCTGCCAGCTCACGCTGCTCGACTGTGAGGACGAACTCCTGGCCGTCGCCGACGCGCTCGAGATCGCGAACTTCCCCGAGGCTTCGCGCGCCATCCGCAAGGGGCCGTACGACCTCGTGCTGGTCGAGGGCTCGATCACGACGCCCCACGACGCCGAGCGCATCCGTGCGCTGCGCCGGACGGCACGCACGCTGGTGACGATCGGTGCCTGCGCCACCTCCGGAGGCATTCAGGCGCTGCGCAACTTCGCCATCGCGGGACCGACGCGCTGCTCGGGCACGTTCCCCGATCTGCACAGCCTGACGGCCGCCGTCTATCCCACGCCGGAGTACGTCAACACGCTCGAGACCAGCAGCCCCATCGCCCAGCACGTGCGCGTCGACTTCGAGTTGCGTGGCTGCCCCATCTCCAAGGCGCAGTTGCTCGAGCTGCTGGGCGCCTACTTGCAAGGACGACGGCCGCTGCTGCCGAGAACCAGCGTGTGCCTGGAGTGCAAGACGCGTGGCACGCCCTGCGTCCAGGTGGCGCACGGCACGCCGTGTCTGGGCCCGGCCACGCAGGCCGGCTGCGGCGCGCTGTGCCCCACCTTCGGGCGCGGCTGTTACGGCTGCTTCGGCCCGATGGAGTCCCCCAACACGGCGGCCCTGGGTGCGGCGTGGCGGGCACTCGGGCGTTCCGACGCCGATCTCGTGCGCGCCTGGCGCTCGTTCAACGCCGGGGCCGCGCCTTTCCGCCAGGCGAGCGAGTCCCATGAGCGCCCCGCGTCGTCGTAAGCGCACGCTGCGCGTCGATCCCCTGGCCCGTGTCGAGGGCGAGGGCGCCCTGTTCGTGCGCATCGACGGGCACAGCGTCACGGACGTGCAACTGCGCATCTACGAGCCCCCGCGCTTCTTCGAAGCCTTGCTGCGTGGACGCCGCTTCGACGAGGCGCCCGACATCACGGCGCGCATCTGCGGTATCTGTCCCGTGGCCTACCAGATGAGCGCGGTGCATGCCATGGAGGCCGCGCTGGGCGTGCAGGTCGCAGGCCCGCTGCGCCTGTTGCGCCGCCTGATCTACTGTGGCGAGTGGCTGGAGAGCCACGTGCTGCACATCGCCTTCCTGCACGCGCCCGACTTCCTGGGCTACGAGAGCGCCATGCACATGGCGCGCGAGCACGGCACGCTGGTGCGTCAGGCCTTGGAACTGAAGAAGGTCGGCAACCAGATCGTCACGCTCGTCGGCGGGCGCGAAATCCATCCGGTCAACGTGCGCGTGGGTGGCTTCTACCGTGTCCCGGCGAAGCACGAGTTCGACGCTTTGACCGAGCGCCTGCGTTGGGCCAGAGACGCGGCCTTGGATCTGTGCCGCACGGTCGCGGCGCTGCCCTGCCCTGACTTCGAGCGCGACTACGAGTTCGTCGGGCTGCGTCACCCCGACGAGTACCCCTTCAACGAGGGCCGGCTGGTGTCGAACCGTGGCCTGGACGCACCCATCGAGGACTTCGAGCAGCATGTCTTGGAGGAACACGTAGCGCACTCGAACGCCCTGCACGCCGTGCTGCGCGGGCGCGGGGCCTACTACGTGGGCCCGCTGGCGCGCTACGCGCTGAACTTCGAGCGCCTGCCCGAGCTGGCGCGCGACGCCGCGCGTGCAGCCGG
>WBZQ01000833.1_pt1 | contig 15308 bp, 8 predicted proteins | sample 5204251 | NCBI WGS metagenome assembly WBZQ01 (sample SAMN12412402, study PRJNA552823) | activated sludge metagenome | isolation source: activated sludge from nitrification reactor of wastewater treatment plant... | place: USA: Virginia | collected 2017-09 | reverse complement strand
AAGTAGAGCTCGTCGCTGTCCGGGTGGACGTGGCCCGGCAGGGAGCGACCGGCCTTCAGCACGAAGCGGTTGACGTAGAGCGCGCTCGAGCCGCACGAGTCGGTGGTGATGATCGCCTGGGCGTTCAGCGGCCCGGCCGCGGTGAGCTTCCCCTGATCGATACGGGTCAGCGCGCGGTTCACGAGGATCGAGGTCGATCCGGACATGTCGCCGGTCTCCTTGTAGATGCGGTCCGCCTCGTCGAAGTCGGTTTCCGCCCGGCCGAGCTCGCCCATGTCCGAGAGAACCTTGCCCCGTCCCTGCAACGCACGCGCCGCGCCGCCCTCGTTCCCGACCGACCGCGCGAGGGCCAGCACCTTCTCGTAGAGATCCCTGGCTTGCGGAAGGTCGCCGCGAGTCCAGGCCGCGTTCGCGATCGCGGCCATCGACTGGGCCGCGCCGGTCGGATCCCCCGCCTGTTCCTGGATCCTCTGGCACTCCGTAAACAGCGCCACCGCGGCCTCGACCTCGCCGGTGTTGAGGAGCGCATCGCCTTCGATGAGCCGGGCCTTGGCGACGAGGAGGCGCGCCCCGAGCGCCTGACCCTTGCGGCCCGCCTCGCGCGCCGCGGTCAGCGCTCGCGGGTAGTCCGAGACCGCAAGCGCGGCGCGCGCCTCGACAAGCTCGAGGCGGGGATCGGTCGAGGCGGGCGGCGGGAGCGCCCGCAGAAGCGCCAGGGTCTTCGAGGTCGCCTCGGGCCGGCCCGCCGAGATCTCGGCTTCCGCGAGCCGGAGGCCGTAGTCGACGTGATCCGGAAAGAAGCCAAAGAGCAGGCGATGGATCTCGACGGCCTTATCCCACTCCCCCGCAACCTCGTGGTAGCGCGCCTCGACCGAGAGTCGATCCTCGCGCGAGAGCCGCTCCGAAAGATCGAAGGCCTTCTTGGCGGCGGCCTTGGCACGGGCGTCGTAGCCGAGCGCCGCGTACGACTGCGCGAGCGCCGCCCTCGAAAGCGGGAACGCGGGATCCCTCTCGACCGCCCTCTCCAAGGCTCTCACCGCGCCGAGCGAGTCGAGAACGCGCAAGCGACCGAGGCCCTCGGCATAGAGCCGGGTCGCGTCGCCGCCCGCGGGAAGGGCCGCCTTGACGCTCTCCCTCTCCCCCGCCGAAAGCTCCAGGACCCCAAGCCGTGCGCGCAGCCCCGCGCCGGCACGCGCCACGAGCTCGAAGAGCGTGGCCTCCGAGCCGGTTTCCGTCAGGGTCGCGAGGGTCTCTCTCTTCGATAGGTCATGCACGCGCAGGTCGAGCCTCACCCCGCCGCCCTTCCCACCGATCGCCAGGTACGCCCCGGTGATCGCGAAGTCCGCGGCGAGGTTCGCGCGGACCTTCTCCAGGGTCTCCTGGCCTGGGCTCTCGGCGATGCCGGCGCCGAGCTCCATCTTCAGCCGCGCGACTTCCTCGCCGGGGATCGTGCGAAGCCTCTCGCCCCCCGAGAGCTCGGCCGCGAGCATCTCCGTGAACGCGGTCGCGAACCACTCGGCCTCCGGCCGTCCCGACAGATTGCGAAAGCCGAGCACCGCCACGGCCTGGCGCCGCGCGACGGCCGAGGCCGGAGGAGGATCCTGCGCGGGGCGTCGGGTCGCGCGGATCAGGAACGCCGAAGCGACCAAAAGCGCCGCGGCCGTCGCCACGAACGCGATCCACCTGAGGGGTCCCTTCCGCGATATCCAACCGAGGAACCCGGTCCGGCTCGCCATCGCAAGCGACAGCCGGTGCCCCGACTCGCCGGTCAGGATCCGGGGAATCTCGGAGGCCTTCGGGATGCGGTCCGACGGCGACACCGCGAGGCAGCCCAGGATCGCCGTCTCCCAGCGGGTTCCGAGCTCCGGCGTGTAGAGGCGAGGCGAGGACGGCAGATCCCGCAGGCGCTTGGCGAGAAGCGTGATCGGCGAGTTGCCCTGGTGCGGCCGCACACCGCACACGAGCTCGTACATCACAACCCCGAGGCTGTACACGTCGGAGAGCGGCGTGGCGGGATCGCCCTCGGCCTGCTCCGGCGCCATGTACGCGGGCGTCCCCACGACCATTCCCGCGAGCGTGACCGAGGCGTTACCCGTGTGGTGTCCGGCCTGTCCAAGCGCGAGGCCAAAGTCGGTGACGACCGCGCGCAACCGGCCGTGCGGCCCGGGAACCAGCATCACGTTGGCGCTCTTGATGTCGCGGTGGACGACCCCGGCGTTGTGCGCCGCCTCAAGCGCCCCCGCCATCTGGATCACGAGCGGCAGCGCCTCGTCCTCGGTCATCTTGCCCCGCCTCATCAGGCGCGCCTCAAGGGTCTCGCCGGCCAGGAACTCCATGGTCAGGAACGCCACCTCGCGGGGCGGATCGGTCAGCCGGTGAAACCCGAACTCGAAGACCCGGCAGATGTGCGGATGCGTGATCTTCCGCGCCAGGCTGATCTCGCGCCGGAAGCGCGCCTTGGTGTCGCTGTCCAAGGAGAGCTCCGGCCTCATCGCCTTGAGCGCCACGCGCTCCTTGAGCTCCAGGTCTTCGACCTCGTAGACCTCGCCCATCCCGCCGCGGGCGATGAAGCGCGTGACCCGATACCGCTCGCCGAGGACGTCGCCCGGGAAGAAGGACGGGGCCCGCGAGAGACTGGGCCTTTCGGAACCGGGACCGATGCGGGTGGTGTCGGTCGTCATCGCGGCACCGCGATCATGTCGAAGACGTCATCGAACGGGCAAAGGAGCGGGCCCCGGTACGGCCCAACGGGCGGGAATGATAGGCCCGGACCGCTCGGAGTCGGCGCTTAGCATGCCGGCCGGCGCTTGAGACACCACTGCCCGAAACGCGCGCCGTGAGGTATCCGTGACCGCTCCCTTCTCGTTCCTCTCACATCTCGAATGTTCGAAGTGCCGCGCCACCCACGACGCGGACGTCCTCCAGAACGTCTGCCGAAAGGCCGACTGCGCGGGCTCGCTTCTCGCGCGGTATCGCGACGGGGCGCTTTCCAGGGACGGTGCGGGCACGCGCGAGCGCACGATCTGGCGCTTTCACGAGCTCATGCCGGCGCGGTCCCGCGAGGAGATCGTCTCCCTCGGCGAGGGCGGAACCCCGCTCCTTCGCTGCCCGCGCCTCGGCGCGCTCCACGGCCTCTCGAACCTTTACATCAAGGACGAATCGCCGAACCCGACGGGCTCGTTCAAGGCGCGGGGGCTCTCCGCCGCGGTCACGAGGGCCCGCGCGCTCGGCGCGACCAAGCTGGCCGTTCCGACCGCGGGGAACGCCGGCGGAGCCACGGCCGCCTACGCGGCGCGCGCGGGGCTTACGGCGCAGGTCTTCATGCCGCGGGACACGCCCAAGGTCTTCCGCATGGAGTGCGAAGCGTATGGCGCGCGGGTCACGCTGGTCGACGGCCTGATCGACCGCTGCGGGCGCCTGGTCGCCGAACGGCGCGAGGCCGAGGGTTGGTTCGACGTCTCGACGCTCAAGGAGCCCTACCGTGTCGAGGGCAAGAAGACCATGGGCATCGAGATCGCCGAAGACCTCAATTGGGAGCTGCCGGATGTGATCGTCTATCCGACCGGCGGCGGAACCGGTCTGATCGGGATGTGGAAGGCCTTCGACGAGATGGAACGGCTCGGCTGGATCTCGTCATTCCGCCCCAGGATGGTCTCCGTGCAAGCCGCAGGCTGTGCGCCGATCCCGCGCGCGTTCGCGGCCTCCCGGGCCACCTCCGAGAAATGGGAGGACGCTTCGACCTACGCGTCCGGCCTCCGCGTCCCGAAACCCTACGCCGACCATCTCGTCCTCGACGTCTTGAGGGAGTCGAAGGGGGACGCGGTCGCGGTGACGGACCACGAGATGCGGCAGGGCGTTCGCGAGATCGCAGAACGCGAGGGCCTTTACGCGGCCCCCGAGGGCGGCGCCGCCTGGGCCGCGGTGTCGCACCTCTTGGCGGAAGGACGCGTCTCGCGAGACGAGCGCATCGTGGTCTTCCTGACCGGATCGGGCTTCAAGTACATCGAGTAGCCGCCCTGAAAAGGGCCAGGCCCCTCTGCTAACGTATCTTGAAGCTCCGATTTCCCCGGCACGGCCATCGCTCGCGGAGGACTATTCCATGGTCTCGTGGCGCACCCCTCTTCGCAACGCGTTCACCGAAGACTCCAGCCTCGGCGCGGCTCTCGACCGATCCCCAGGACCAGGGCTCCGTCTGGGTCCCTTCGCCGCGGCGCTCTTCCTCGCCGTTCTCGCCCAGTACCTCTTCACAGGCGAGGCGCTGACCCGGAATCGCCTCTCGGTCACGACCACCTGGAAGCCCCGTTTCACAGTCGGTTGTGTCCTCCTGGGCGTCGCGACCGCGCTCGCCGCATTCAGCGCCTGGAGAAGAGACGGGGTCTCTTCGGCTGAAACCCCGCTTCCGAGGGTTGCGCGCGAGGAGCCGGCGTCCGCTCGTGTGTTGAGCGACGCGACCACCTGGGCTCCGCGGCTTCCCTGGGCGGCCGGGCTCCTGACGGTAGTTGCGATCGGGATCTTCCTTGTGGCGGGCGAGAACGCGCTCGTGCGTGGGATCTGGCTTCTTTCGATAGGGCTCATGGCGGGACCGTTTCTCGTTCGCGCGCGCGGACGCCTTGTTCCGGAGGGCATCTCCCGACGGGAATGGGCTCTCGTGGGAGGCCTCACCGCGCTCGGCTTCTGGCTCCGCTACTACCGTTTGACCGAGCTGCCCGCGCACGTCGATAACGACGTCGCGCTGATGGGCTTTCACGCGCTCGACGCGCTCGAAAAGGGCGAGACCCGCTGGATCGGCCTGGGACCGACCGATCACCTATTCTCCTCGGAGCAGCTCCTCGCGCTCGGGATGCGGCTCTTCGGGCGCGACCACCAGGGCCTTGTCACGCCATCCGTTCTGGCGGGCACGGTCACGTTGCCCCTGGTTTTTCTGATCGGCCGCCTCCTCTTCGGCCGCGCGGCGGGCCTTTTCGCGATGGCGCTTCTCACCGCCAGCTACACCCACATTCACTTCAGCCGAATCCTGTTCGGCCCAATCGCCACGATGTTCCTGGCGCTGATGTTCTACTTTCTAACGAGGGCTCAGAAGGAGCGCGATCCGGCCTGGTTCGCCCTCGCCGGCACGTCAATGGGCCTCGGCCTCCTGACCTACTACTCCAGCCGCATCGGCCCGGTGCTCGTCGTTACGGTGTTCGCCGCAGCCTGTGTCACGGGCTGGCGGGTCGTGCGAAGCAACCTCTCCCGTTGGGCACTTCTCTTCCTGGCCGGCTTCGTGACGTTCGGACCGATGGCCGGGTTCGCGCTCAAGGACCCCGAGCGCTTTGTGGGCCGCGGCAACGACGTCGCGATCTGGTCCGAAGGCGTCCTTCGGCATTCGCTCGACAAGTACGCCGCGGATTCGATTCCGGAAATGGTGGTTCACCAGGTCGGGAGGACGCTTCTCGCGCTCCACCTCTACGGAGACGAGAGCCCGCACTTCGCTCTGCAAAAGCCGATGGTGTCAGCGCCGACGGCGGCCCTCTTCGTGCTTGGAGTAGGCATTCTTCTCGTCCGTCTAAGGCGCATCCCAGACCTTGCGCTCCTCGCATGGGTCGCCCTCACGTTCGTGTTCGGTGGCATTCTCACAGCCGATCCGCCCTACTCGCCCCACCTCAACATCGCGTTGCCCGCCATCGCGCTGATTGCCGGCTTAGCCGCGTCCCGCGCCCTGGCGGGCCTCGCGACTGTCGTTCCCTACGGTCGCCTCCTGGTTCCGGCGGGTGTCGCCGCGTCCCTCGGTTGGCTCGCTCTCCACAACTGGGAGGTTTACGTCGACTTCGCCGAGGACAATGCCGACCCGCGCATTCGCGCGTCACGCTTCCTGGCAACCCTTCCCGAAGGGACCCGCGTCCACTTCCAAAGCCGTGTCCACGACCATGACGCCTACGCCTTCCGCTTCTTCAACCGTGAGACCACGATTTACAAGCTTGAGCCAGAGGGCGCCGAAGCGGTCGAGGTGCGGCCCGGACACCCGACGGTCTTTCTTCTCTATGAGCCGGCCGAGTCGCTGCCAGCTCTTCAGCGACGCTTTCCGGAAGGCGTCCGGCGCGAGCACCGCGACGCGGACGGCACACTCATCTTCGTCTCGTATTCCCTGAATCTCGAGGGGCAACCAGCTCGCCCGGAAAGGGCGGGACCCTCGAGGCGTGGCTGGTGGCTTCTCGGGGGAGCGCTCTTCCTGGCGATCCCGCTGTTTTTCAGGTGGAGGACCGCGCTACGTTCAGGCGACCCGGATCTTGAGCGTGCGTAGGCTGCCCTCTTCGTCCGCGTCGACCTTCTCCTCGACCACCGCGCGCGCGATGAGCCCGCGCGAATCCTCGACGACGAGGGTCATCCCGGCCTCGACCTCCTCGTAGCTCGCTTCGTAAACGGACTCGTCCACGTTCTTCACGATGACCGACTCGACCAGCGTCTCGACGAGCTCGCCGCCGCCTTCGACGCGAACGATCCGGAAATTCTGCGCGGCCGTGCGCGGCGCGTTCTTGCGCTCGCGACGCGCCTCCTCCCGCCTTCTCTTTTCAGCCCTCTTTCGTTGAATCTCCCACGGTTTCAAATCGACTCCCTCTGGGGCGGCCGGAAAGGCCGCACCCGCGATCGAGCCTTAAGCGATGCAAAGAACCGCTTCCGGCATGTTGGCGTTGCTCCCCCGCGGACGTTCCGACGGCGGAATCTTCAGTATCGCATCGACGATGTAAGGTGACAACCTCGGTAGGAATCCGATACGCGGTCTTACTGCGTAACCGCACATAATGTACGTTTACGTAGGAACTTCGTATGGCTTCCACCTCCCCCACCCCAGTCCGTTACGCCGAGCCAAAGGGCATCGCGCTGATTGCGGCGCTCACCGGGGCGGGTCGATTCGTGTTCTCGGCGGCCGATGCCCGTGAGGCCAGCGCGAAGGTGAATCTGGCGCCCGGCGCGATCGAAACCACGCTCCGGCGCCTCGCCGACGCCGGCTGGGTCGAGCGTCTGCGGCGCGGCCTCTACGCGACGACCGGCGAGCTTCCCGGCGCCTCGGCCCTTCACCCTTTTGCGATCGCGACGGCCGTCGTGAAGCCCTCGGCCGTGAGCCATTAGTCAGCCCTCAACCATCACGGCCTCACGACGCAGGTTCCACGCGTCGTGACCTGCATGACGACGCGGAAGGTCGTGACGCCAAGCATGCGGACCGGCCTGCGCCGGCGCGGCGGGGCTCGGCACCTCTGGGAGACCGCGGGCGGGTTGCGCGTTTCCTACACCACAGGCCGGGGCTCCGGTAGAGGCGCTGGAGCCTCTGCTCGCCCATCCTTCGGCCGGCCTCCGGCTCCTCGATCCCGCAAGCCCTGCCCCGTGGCCGCTGCGACCGTCGGTGGGGCATCCAGGACAATTTGACGCCGCGCCCATGACAGCACTCCAGCAGCGCCTCCTCGCCCTAACGCGGTCGCTCCGCGTCCCGCTCACGACGCTCGAGAAGGACGTGGCCCTGGGCGCGCTCCTAGCCGGCATTGCTGCCGACCCCCTGCTCGCGGGAACACTTGGTCTTCAAGGGCGGCACCGCGCTCAAGCGCCTTGAACTTCGGCGATTCCTACCGTTTCTCGGAAGACCTCGACTTCTCGGCGATCGCGGCTCCGCGCGGCGCGGATCTCGCTGCAGGGCTCGAGACGGCTCGAGCCCATGCGGTGGCGGCACTTTCCGCTGAGGGGCCCTTCGACGCACGGCTCGAGCCGCTGCGAGTCCGCGACGCGCACCCGGGAGGCCAGGACGCGTTCGTCGTCCGGTTCCGATTCCCGTGGCAGCACGAGGCGCTCTGCCCCATCAAGGTGGAGGTCACACACGACGAGCCCGTGCTGCTACCGCCCGCGACGCACGCGATCCTTCCCGGAAGTGGACTCTTCCCCAAGGGTGTGCTCTTCGCTTATCCGCTCGAAGAGATCGTGGCGGAGAAGCTTCGCGCGCTCCTCCAGATCGACGCGCGTCTCGCGGCACGCGGCTGGAGCAGACCACGTGTCCGCGACTACTTCGACCTCTGGAAGATCCTCACGACGTTCGCGGCCGCGGTCGACCCCGCGACCGTCCGTCGCGTCCTGCAGGCGCACCCTGCGTGGCGTGTCCTACACCGACACCTCTTCGTTCTTCACGAACCGGCTGATCCGCGCGGCCGAGACGCATTGGGTTGAGTCCCTCACGAACCTCGTGCCCGACCTCGTGCCAGTCGAGAAGGTGCTGGCCGACCTCCCGCCGCTTGTGGAAAGGCTCCTTCAGCCCTGACGCACGAAGCCCTCGAGACCCGCTCTCACACGTCCTTCAGCCCGAGCTTCTTGATTTCATAGAGGAGCGACTGCCGCGAGAGACCGAGGTACTCCGCGGCACGCGTGCGGTTTCCCCCAGAACGAAGGAGCGCCTCGCGGATCACGCGACGCCTCGCGTCCTCAATGGCCTTGGCGTAGAGGCTACCGGCTCCGTCTGGGCTATCTCGGGACTCCGCTTCGATCCCAGCTCGCAGGGCCGCGGGCAGGTGTCCCCTTTCGATCGGGCCCTCCGCTCCCGCGAGCGCGCCCGCGGACTCCAGCGCGGAGAGAAGCTCTCGGATGTTTCCCGGCCACGCGTAGGCCATCAGGGCCGCGCGGGCGTCGGATGTGACCTGGCGCCGAGGGGGCATAGCGCGCTCGATGAGCCTCGCGAGATCCCTCGTTCTCTCGCGCAGGGGGGCCAGCGTCACGACTGCTCCCTCCAGGCGAAAGTAGAGATCCTGCCGAAACGCGCCGGCCCGGATCCTCTCGGGCAGGTTCCGGTGGGTCGCCGCGACGACCCTCAGGTCGACCCGCCGCTCGCGGTTCTCTCCAACCCGCCTCACCTCCCTCTCCTGCAGGACACGCAGCAGCTTGGCCTGAAGCATCGGGGACAGCTCGCCGATCTCGTCGAGGAAGAGCGTGCCCGTCGAAGACGCTTCGATGAGGCCGGCGCGCTCGCGGTCGGCTCCGGTGAAGGCGCCCTTGGAGTGGCCGAAAAGCTCTGACTCGGCGAGCGAGTCCGGAAGCGCCGCGACCTCCTTGCCCGTTCCGCTCTCACCCAGGATCAGGATCGAGATCGAGGTCCGCGCGACCTTCGCGATGGTCCCGAACACCTCGCGCGTCGACGCGTCCTCGGCGACGTGCGTTCGCTCGGCCCCCTTCGCCTTCGAGACCTTGTCGGCGATCGCTCCCCGCGCGGGCGACTCCGCGGATGAAGGGCCGCCCTCCGCGCCTTGCGAAACGGAGGGCGCGCGGCTCTTTCTTTCGAGAGCGCGGCGCAGCGCCGCGAAGCGATCCGACGCCTGTCCCAGCCCTGCCTTCGCCGCGGCGCTCTCGCCCAGCTCGAACAGCGCGCCCGCGTCGACGTGAGACGCGTCGACGAGGAACCTTCCGGTCCACTCGAGAAGCCGCGCCACAACGGCCCCCGCCTCGCGTGGACTCCCCAGGCGCGATCGCAGCTCACGGAACACGGCGGCCTCGATCGGCTCGCCGCGCTTCAGCGAGGCCTCGGCCCGAAGGAGGCGCCGCTCGAAGCCGTCGAGATCCGACGAGGCCGCGAGGTCCCCGAGCTCGTCGCCGAGATCGATCGCGGCGGAGGCAAGCAGCCGCTGCCTCACGCCCTCGTCCGGAACGCGGTTGACATGGGCCGCCGCCTCGACCAGCACCGCTCGTGCCCTGGCCGGCTCCCGGCACGCGAGAAGCCTCTCGGCCTCACACAAGAGCGCCCCGCGCCGCGCGGGATGCTTCTCGAACCTCGCGAAGCGCGCCCCGGCCTCCCGAAACGCCTGAGCCGCGCCCTCGAGGTCCCCGTTCAAGAGGCTCAGCCGTTGAAGCGTCGGAACCGAGAACAGGTACGCGCGCTCGCCGCCCTTCCGGCTCTCGAAGGCCAGCACCCGGCCCACGTCCTCGCGGGCCTCGGCAAACCGGCCCATCTCCATCCGAACATCGGCCCGGTTCGCGAGAGCGCCGATGTACCCACCGTGGTCGCCCCTCGCGGCGTAGCGATGGAGAGCCTCGTCGATTTCGCGCTCGGCCTCCTCGAAGCGCCGGGCGTGCTGGAGCGTGACCGAAATGTCGTTGGCCGCATCAGCGGCGAGGCCGGTGTCTCTCGCACCGTCCCGAACCCTTCGAAAGAACGCGATCGCCTCCTCCCATCGCCCCATCGCGTCGGCGACATAGCCCGCAGCGAAGGCCGCCTCCCATGTCAAGGGCGCGTCCTGTGCGAGGGACAGGAGCTGTGCAGCCTTTCGCAGATGGCGTTCCGCCGCGTCGAAGTCGCGGGCCTTTTCCGCCGACGCGGCCTTCAGAATCGCGAGCTCGACCCTCTCCGGCGGGGTCAGGGCATCGGGCGAGATCTCCTCGGCGAGGAGTCGCGCCGCCTCGGCGTCCCGATGCGCGTCCACGAGGACGCGCGCCCGCAGAAGCGCTCCCGTTGCCGAGCCGATCGGCGCGACCAGGCGCAGCGCGAGATCCGCGCGCGAGAGCCGCGTGAAGAGCCTCGCCGCGTCGCGCAACACGGCCGGGTTGAGAGGTTCCTTGGCCTGCGGGTCGGCGCCTTCGCGCGCGGCGATCCAGGCCTCGGAGCGCGCGACCGCCGCCCGCGCCTCCTCGACCTCGCCGGACGCGAAGTGCACGCGCGCGGCCAGAATCGGCTGACCCAGATCCACATCGTTCTCCGGCGCCTCGTGAAGGAGCATTCGGGCGACTGCGATCTCGGAGGCGAGCGCCGCCTCGCGGAACCTGGTCCTGAGCGCGGCGATGTCCTCCGGCGCCTCGCGACACGAGGACACTGCCAGAAGCCGGTCCGGATCGGCCTTTCCCCAAGCGAAGAACCTCTCGACCGCATCGACGCGCGCGGCCTTCGTAAGGCCCGAGCGGAGCCTCAAGCGCTCCTTCTGGCTCGCGAACGCGTACCGGTGGGAGCCCGGGGGCGACTCGACGAGGAGCTCGACGTCGCGGCCCCGCGCCAGGGCCTCGCTCGTCGACTCGGCATCCCGCCCCGCCACCGCGGCCACCTCCGCGGCCTCGAAGCCCCCGGGCAGAAGCGCCGCCGCCTGGATCACCGGATCCCGCAGAACCTCCCGCCGCGCCGAGCGCGGGCCCGAGGGCGATGCCGGGGACGTCGCGGCCGCGGTTGCGCCGACGGTCCGCGACCTCAACGGCTCTGCGACTACGGCCATCGCGGCCCGCCGCGCGCTTCGCAGAAAGCCGTCCGGGCCCGCTCTCGCCCCGCGCGCCACCGTTTCCCAGGACGCGACCGCCGCCGGGAGCGTCGGGTACGGCAACCAGAGAAGGCTCGAGACCTCTCCCGGCGAGAACGCCGTCGAGAGGTTGTCACGGAGCTCCCAGGGCGGGACCTCCGCGGAACGTGTCTCGATTCGCCGGATGCAAAGACTCGGAAACAGGTTCGACTCCCAGACGCGCCGCGAGCGCGGATCCCACCGGGCGATGTCCACGGCGAGCACCGATAGCGGCGGACCGGCTCTCTCGTCCGACTCACCTCCGGCAACCTTCCCCGGATCGCCCGACTCCACGCCGGAACCGCCGCGCGCGAGCGTCGAGAGGAACGCCTCCCGGGGATCCGAGGTCAGCGCGTTCGCAAGTCGCAGAAGCGAGGCTCCCTCTTGCAACGCGCTGCCCGCGCCGATCTCCAGGAACGACTCGTTCTCTTCGCGACAGGCCCCGCGCGCCAGGAAGAGCGCCGCCTCCGCGGTCGCGCCTCCCGCGCTCGCCGGTCGCACGACGCCGGGTCTCACCGCGCGATCGTGAAACCGCGGGTACGCGAGCCCGAGAAGGTCCGGCGCCAATGTGGTCAACGCGGCCGTGTTCTTTTCGAGCAGCGAGAACAGCACGGTCTCGGCGCGGCGCCCGCCGTCGAGAGCGCGCAACCCTTCGGCGGCATTGCCCTCCAAGGACATCGCCCCGAGCGCGCGTTCGACCGACGCCCGCACGGTCGCGGCGTCCTGCCCGGAGACCGACGCGCCCCGCAGCCTCGCGGCCACAGCCGCGAACGCCAAAAGCGGCGGAAGCGCGCGCCATTCCGGAACCGGCGGCGAGGCCAGCGCCGGTCTCTCCCGCGAGTCCGGCCGCGCGCCCACGGTCGCGACCTCCTCCGGCGCGAGCCCAAGCCCGTGTGATCCGAGGAACGCCACGAGGCCGAGGAACCGGATCAGGAACCCGCGTTCCTCGGCCTCGCTCAGCGGATCGCCGTGCGCCGAAAGCTGCGTTGGCGCGGGCACGTCGGGGCCGAGGACCAGACCCTGAGGCCCCAGACGGCCGGAGGTGAACTCCGGAAGCAGCGGATGCCACAGCCTGACAAGCTCCGCGCCCCCGGCCGGAAGGTCGGAGCGCCGTACGACCCACCGCACCCGGCGGCGGGCCATAGGTGAGGCTCTAAGAGGCATGTAACGCGAAGCGATGCTATCAACAAGACGTCCTCGTCCTTGACAAGAACGTCAATTGGAAGGCGGCCCATCCGGGGAGAGCGCCCAGGGACCTCTCGGCTGGAAGCGCATAATCCCGCGCCAATTGGAGGTTCTGATGCGAGTCCTCAAAGCCCAGTCGTTCCCCACGTCCCAAACGCTTGGGCCGAAGGGCTGAGCCCATGCCTGCCTCGCCCCGCGAACGCACACCCAAGGGCACCAATCGCCGCAAGTTTCTCAAGCACCTCTCGCTGGCGGGCGCGGGCGCCGCGGCCCTGCCCGGGGCACTCACGGCCGCCGAGGAGGCGACCAAAGGCAAAGTCACCAAGGAGATGCTCCGGGATGTGGAGTGGATCTCGGGAGTCCCGATGCGGGACGGGGACCGTGCCATGGCGCTTTCGGGGGTCCAGGAGGATCTCGAAGGCTTTGCCAAGTGCCGCGCGGTGCCGATCGACAACGGCGTCCTCCCCGCCACGCGCTTCTCCCCCATTCCCGCAGGCTTCGAGACGCCGCAGAAAGGCAGACCGGGGCCTGCCGTTCCCCTGCCCGCGGCCACGAGGCCCGCCTCCGACGTCGACCTCGCGTTCGCGAGCGTCGCCGAGCTCGCAAGCCTCCTCAAGGCCCGCAAGGTGTCTTCGGTCGAGCTCACCAAGCTGTTCCTCGCGCGACTCGCCAAACACGACCCCATCCTGCAATGCGTGGTCACAAAAACCGACGAGCTGGCGCTCGCCCAGGCCGCCAAGGCGGACCGCGAAATCGCCTCCGGCCGCACGCGCGGGCCCTTGCACGGCGTCCCCTGGGTTGCCAAAGACCTCATCGCGGTCCCGGGTTTTCCAACGACATGGGGCTCGGCCCTCTACAAGACCCAAAGGCGCCCCGAGCTTGCGACCGTGGCCGCGCGGCTGGAAAAGGCCGGGGCCGTGCTGATTGCCAAGACATCGGTCGGCGAGCTGGCCTGGGGCGATGTCTGGTTCGGCGGAACGACCAAGAACCCGTGGAAGACCGATCAGGGCTCGAGCGGCTCCTCCGCGGGCTCCGCCTCGGCCGTGGCCGCCGGGCTCGCCGGGTTCGGCATCGGTACCGAGACCCTCGGCAGCATCGTGTCGCCCTGCACGCGCTGCGGAACCTCGGGCCTGAGGCCCACCTTCGGCCGGGTCAGCCGGTTCGGCGTGATGTCCCTGACGCCCAGCATGGACAAGGTCGGCCCGATCGCGCGGAGCATCGCGGACTGCGGGCTGATCTTTCAGGCGATTGAGGGCCGGGATCCCCTCGACCCCGTTTCCCTCGACGGTCCCTTCGATTGGCCAATCGAGCGAAAACTCGCGGAGCTCCGAATCGGCTACGTCCCCGCGCTCTTTGACGAGGACCGCTCGGAAAGAGGCAAGACCGACGACGAGAAGGCCGCGATTCGCGAATGGCAGGAATTCGACCGCGAGAGCCTGGCGGCGCTTCGAAGGCTCGGCCTGAACCTCGTCCCCATCAAGGTTCCGGACAAGTACCCCATCGAGCCCCTCAGCACCATTCTGACCGCCGAGGCCGCGGCGACCTTCGACGAGCTGACAAGAACCGGGCGAGCCGCCGAGATGGTGCGCCAGGTCCCGGACGCCTGGCCAAACGTGTTTCGAGGCGCCCAATTGATTCCCGCGGTCGAGTACCTCCGCGCGAACCGAATCCGCAGCCTCCTGATGGACGAAATGGCGACCTTGATGAAGACCATCGACGTCTACGTCTCGCCAACCTACGCGGGCGACAACCTGCTCTTGACGAACCTAACCGGACATCCCGCCGCGGTGGTTCCGAACGGCTTCCGAAAGAAGGACGGCACACCCACCAGCATCACGTTCACGGGGCGTCTGTTTGGCGAGGCGGAGCTCTTGGCCGTGGCCGCGGCGTACCAAAACGCGACCGGGTTCCACCGCAAGAAGCCAAGCGGTTTTGTGTGATGGGTGAACCGCGGCAGACCGCGGCATGTGAGGGGGCCCCGCACGCGGGGCGCATCGCACAGCCAACCGGAGTCCCCTCTCCCACGAGAGTGGGAGAGGGCTAGGGTGAGGGCCCAACGACAGTTCGAGCGCCCAAGTACGGCCTCATAACCGAGTCGGCTCAAAACCGCGCGCCTGCGCGACCGCCACGATCCGACGTGTCATCTCTTCCTGAACAAACACCACAAAGCGGACCTTTTCCCTCTTCCACGAAGGCTCCAACGCCACGTCGGCGTCCCTCGACATCGGCTCGCTCCCCAACGCGCGCCCCACCTTGAGCAAGCGTCGAACAACCCCAACGTGCCAAAGCACCTGACCCGCGTTCTCACCGCGCGGCACGTTCGACTCCAGCCCATGTTCGGCAACGGCCAGGAGGATCTCGGCCGGCTCTCGTTCGGAGGCAGGAGCCGCGCCAAGCGACAAGTGAACACGCGCGCGGCGGTCTCCGGTGCCGACGACCTCGATCGTGAGTGGTCGCTTGGCCACGCGCGCGGCCGATGCGAGCGCGCGGCGAGCCCGCGCGGCATCGCTTCCGACGAACTCGTCGCGGCCATCGACAATCATCTGGGGCGTGTAGACGCGATGGCTGCCGAACGAGGTGGCATATCGGGATTGGCGTTCCGAGAACTCAGGGGCCGAGAACGGATCGGCCCACCCCAGGCGATTCCAATAATCCACATGAAACGAGAGCGGCACCACCTCCGCGCCGGAGACCACGGACTCCCGATCCAGGCGAGAGAGCAGGTCATCGGCGGGAGGACAGCTCGAGCACCCCTCCGACGTGAACAGCTCGACGAGCACCGGGACGCGCTCCGGTCCCGCGCCCGACCCGGCGCGGGCGGCGGGAGACGCGAGGAGGGAGAGCGAGAGCAGGGTGAATCCC
>WBZQ01001629.1_pt1 | contig 15324 bp, 13 predicted proteins | sample 5204251 | NCBI WGS metagenome assembly WBZQ01 (sample SAMN12412402, study PRJNA552823) | activated sludge metagenome | isolation source: activated sludge from nitrification reactor of wastewater treatment plant... | place: USA: Virginia | collected 2017-09 | reverse complement strand
CGTTTTATCACGGCCGCTTCGAGCCCCACCTGGTCAGCCTGGCCGCCTATGAAGGTAAAGACGTGTACATCGCCTTTCTGCACGATTCCCAGGATGATTTTTTCCTGCAGGTAGACGACATCCTGGTTTCCAATACGCACGTAGCGACCCGGAACCTGCACAACGTGCAGTATTTCAATGTAATGCCCAACCCCGTCCGCGACATGGCCTATTTTACCTGGAAAACGGACCGCCCTCAACAGTGCCGGCTGCTGCTGACCGACGAACTTGGCAAAACCGTGCGGACACAAAACTTCAGCCCGCGCGAAGAAGGCCGCTGGAACCTGGACGTGCAGGATCTGCCCCCCGGCATCTATTACTGCCTGCTGGAAACGGAAAACGGACGCGCCGCGACGAAACTGGTGAAGCTGTAAGTCCGCCGAAACGAATAAAAGTTGATGAAAGTGAGAATCTCTTTTCAAACATTTTCCACCTTCATCAACTTTTCCGTTTCTTTGCGGCACCAATTTCTTTTGCTAAAAGTCCTTTGACATCCCATGCTTAGTCGTCGCAGCGTTCGAATTAAAGTCATGCAATTGTTGTACATGCTCAATCGCGACGAGCAACTGGCCTTCCCCGACATGGTGAAGGAGTACAACGACGGTATCTGGAAAACCTACGAATTGTATGTCCTCCATCTGTATCTGTTGCTGAAAGTAGCACAGTATGCCGAAAAAGACGCCGCCAACCGGGCTGCCAAGCACCTGCCCACCGACGAAGACAAGGCCTTTACGCCGCGCCTGTATACCAATCCGTATACCCAGAGCCTGGCCAACCACAAGCAGTTCCTCAACGTCGTAGCCAAGTACAAGGCCAATGAAGGCCTCGACGACGACCATATCCGCGCCATGTATCTGGCTTTTGCCGATACGCCGGAATACAAAGCCTACCTGGCCCTTCCCGAACCGGCCAACGAGGACCACACCAAAATTCTGCTGGAACTGTACCGCTTCCTGACCAACCACGACCTTTTCGTGGAGATCTCCGAGGATCGCTACAACAACTGGCCCGACGACGAGTCGCTCGTGACCGGTGCCATCAAAAAAACCCTGAAGGCCATGCCCGCCAGCGGAGAATTCTACAAGGAATTCGAACCTGCCGACGAGACGGTGCGTGAATTTGGAGAACAACTGCTGCGCAAAACCTGCCAGGAAGACCGCGCCTTGTTCGAGCAGATCGAACCCACCCTCAAGAACTGGGACGCCGACCGGGTGGCAGTACTCGACATGATCATGCTGAAAATGGCGCTGTGCGAACTGCTCCATTTCCCCACGATCCCCACCAAAGTGACCCTCAACGAATTCGTGGAGATCTCCAAAGTCTATTCCACCGAAAAAAGCAAAGACTTCATCAACGGCATCCTCGACCGCCTGATGAAACGCCTGCTGAAAGAAGAAAAGATCGTGAAGGAAGGACGCGGACTGATCGAATAACTCGCTTATGCCCGGCAACTCATTCGGCACCCATTTCCGCGTCGCCACCTTCGGCGAATCCCACGGCCCGGCCATCGGCTGCATCGTGGACGGGTGCCCGGCCGGGCTGGATTTCGACCTCGGTTTTATCCAGCATGACCTCGACCGCCGGCGCCCCGGGCAGAGTGCCATCGTAACCCAACGCAAGGAAAGCGATACCGTGCAGGTGCTCAGCGGCGTATTTGAAGGCAAAACGACCGGCACCCCCATCGCTTTTCTTATCCCTAACGAGGACCAGCGCAGCCGCGACTACGACCACCTGGCCAGCGCGTTCCGACCCAGCCACGCCGACTACACCTGGCAGGCCAAATACGGCCACCGCGACTACCGCGGCGGCGGACGCAGCAGTGCCCGCGAAACGGCCGCCCGCGTTGCGGCCGGCGCCCTGGCCAAACTGTTGCTTCGCACGCGGGGCATCAGCGTGCAGGCTTACGTCAGCCAGGTAGGCCATCTGGCACTCCCACCCGGCTACGATACCCTCGATCTTTCTCTCACCGAAACCAACGACGTCCGCTGCCCCGACCCGGTGATGGCGGAAAAAATGATCCGCCTCATCAAAAAAGTGCGCAAGGCCGGCGATACCATCGGCGGCGTGGTTACCGGCGTGGTACGAGGCTGCCCGCCCGGCCTCGGCGAGCCGGTATTCGACAAACTGCACGCCGACCTCGGTAAGGCCATGCTTTCCATCAACGCCGCCAAAGGCTTCGAGTACGGCTCCGGCTTCGAAGGCGTGAAAATGCTCGGCTCGCAACACAATGACCAGTTCAGAGTTGAAGGTTCAGGGTTGAAGGTTGAAGGTTCAAAGTTGAAAGTTGAAAGTTTAAAGTTGAAGGTTGAAAGTTCAAAGTTGAGGGTTGAAGGTTGAAAGTTGAAGGTTGAAGGTTGAGGGTTGAGGGTTGAAGGTTCGGAGACAGCCCCGGACAACCTTCAACCTTCAACCTTCAACTTTCAACCTTCAACCTTCAACCCTCAACCCTCAACCCTATCCAACTTTTCCGGCGGCATCCAGGGCGGCATTTCCAATGGCATGGATATTTATTTTCGGGTGGCATTCAAGCCGGTAGCGACCATCATGCGCGACCAGGAGTCGTTCAATGCGGCGGGAGAACCGGTAACGGTGAAAGGGAAGGGGCGACACGACCCCTGCGTGGTGCCCCGGGCCGTACCCATTGTGGAGGCCATGGCCGCCCTCGTCCTGGCCGACCACCTGCTGCGCCACCAGGCCAGCCGGCTCCAGCAATGAAGCAATCCAGCAAGGAAACAATGAAACAAGGAAACAATGAAACAATACCTCCACCGCCTCCGCGCCACCTGGCACCCCGATGAATACCACGGCTGGGGGCGTACGCGGCGTTATTTCGAAGGCTGGTATTTTAAGGTTGTTTCCGCCGACGAACGGCACGCTCTGGCCTTTATTCCCGGCATTTCCATGCAGGCCAACGGCGAGCGGCATTGTTTTGTACAGGTGATGGACGGCAAAGCCTGCCGGGCGCAGTACCACCGTTTTGCCGTGGAAGAATTCCGGCCCGCCGCCGGCCGTTTCGACGTGGGCGTGGGCCGGAACCGGTTTTCCGGCGAAAAAATAATTCTGGACCTGCCGGGCCTCAGCGGAGAGATCCGGTTCGGCGGGGTAACGCCCTGGCCCAAAATGCTGGGAGCGCCGGGCATCATGGGCTGGTATTCGTTCGTCCCGTTCATGGAGTGCTTTCACGGGGTGGTCAGCCTGCACCACACGCTGGAAGGGAAACTGGAAATTGGAAATTCGGAAATTGATTTCACCGGCGGCAAGGGCTACACCGAAAAAGACTGGGGGCGCTCTTTTCCCCGCGCCTACGTCTGGATGCAGAGCAACCATTTCGACACCCACGACCGGGCCTCCCTGCTGGCTTCGGTCGCCCACATCCCCTGGCTGGGCAGTTACTTCATCGGTTTTATCAGCGGGTTCTGGCTCGACGGGCGTTTGCACCGTTTTGCCACCTACACCGGCGCGCGCAAGTTTTTGCGGATCACCGGCGAACACGTGGAGTTGATCTTCAAAAACCCCGCGTCGGAACTCCGCCTCCTGGCTCAACAAGCCGCCGGCACCGCCCTGAAATCGCCGATCTCCGGGGAAATGACCGGCAAGATCAACGAAAGCCTGCAAGCACAGGTGCAGGTGGAATTCCTGGAAAAAGGCCGCCGCGTGTTCGAAGGAACGGGGCGCAATGCCGGGCTGGAAGTGGCCGGGGAGGTGGAATTGTTACAGCGATAGAAATTGGAAATTGGAAATTAGAAAGTAGAAATTGGGTGGGGCGCCGGGCGGTCGATGTTTTTCTGAAAAAACAGCCGCCGGTTGGTCATGTCGAAGGCCGCCAGCCAGCCCAGGCCGGCCCGTTCGGGGCGAGGATTGCCGGCAAAAGCACAGCCGCCGTCGAGGTCGAGAAAACGCCCGGTGTCCAGCCGGGCGAACTGGCTGCGGATCCTGCCGGGCGGCACCGGTGTGTGACCGTGCAGGATGACCCGTTCGCCCAGCCAGTCGTAGCGGATGGTTTCGTGCCAGTCGCGGATCCAGCACATCGAACCGGTAGCGGCCAGCGGGTCAGGGGCGCTGAAATCCAGCCCGGCATGAACGAGAATATAGCCGTCCGTTTCAAAAAAATACGGCAGTTCGTCGAGCCAGCCGACGTATTCCGGCGGGAGGTCCGCCGCTTTTTCCACCCCGAAACTGGTCAGGGTCCGTTTTCCGTCGGCGGGCATCCAGCCTTCCAGGCTGGCGGGGTCGCTGCGGACGGCGCGCAGCAGCATTTCCTCGTGGTTGCCGCGCAGGCAAAGTATTCGGTAGCCGGACTGCTGCAGGGTCATGATCTCGTCCAGCACGCCCCGGGAGTCGGGGCCTTTGGCCACGTAGTCGCCGAGCAGATACAGCGTGTCCGACCGGGAAAAAGCGATCCGGTCGAGCAAAGCCAGAAAACTATCCCGGCAGCCGTGGAGGTCGGTAGTGACGAACATACAGTTTCGGGTTAGCGGGTTAGCGGGTTGGTGGGGCGTCTTTAGACGCTTGGAGGTTATATCAGGATAGGGAACCTGGCATTCCCGGGTTAAACAATTTCCCCAAAAAAAACGCTCCAACCCGTTAACCCGAAACTTCCAAAATCATTTTGGTGTGCGGGATGCCGTCTTCCAGATATTCTTCCCCGGTGGAACGAAACCCGAAGCCTTCGTAAAAGCGGAGCAGGTACGACTGGGCGCCGATCTTGATCGGCTCCCCGCCGAAAAGATGCCGGCACATGTCGATGCTGCGCTGCATCAGGATCTTGCCGGCCCCGGTACCGCGGGCGGCGGGCGACGACACCACCCGGCCGATGGAAACATATTCCGGATAGGCCAGGCCTTTGGGCAACAGGCGGGTGTAACAGATCAGGTTGCCCTGCGGGTCGCTACCCAGCAGGTGCCAGCTGGTCAGATCCTTGCCGTCGGCGTCGAGGTACGGGCAGTTTTGCTCCACCACGAACACTTCCTGGCGCAGGGCCATGATCTTGTACAGTTCGTAAGGCGTCAGTTGGTCGAAGGGCAGACAGGAAAAAGTAAGCATGGAACGGCGATAAAGGTCGAAGATTGATTCCGGATGTCGAAAGGGGACATGGACGCGCATGGACTGAAATGGTCGACGGACTTACCGGAATGGTCAACTGTTTCCCTACCTTTGTCAACCTTTTCCGCACCTTCGCGTTTTCAGCACCAAATTTTATTAAAACATGAAACAATTACTCTCCTTAGCTACTCTTTTTATGCTGGTTGCCATCGCACCGGCAACGGCCCAGATCAAAACTCCCGCACCCAGCCCGGGCTGTAAAATTACCCAGGACGTGGGTCTCATCAAAGTCGATGTGGACTACTCCCGCCCCAGCGCCAAAGGACGCAAAATCTTCGGCGAACTGGTTCCGTTCGGCGAACTGTGGCGTACGGGCGCCAACGCCACCACCAAGATCACCTTCAGCGACGACGCCAGCGTGAACGGCAGCAAACTCGCCAAAGGCACCTACGTGCTCTTCACCACCCCCGGCGACAAGCAGTGGAGCGTTATTTTCTATAAAAATACCGCCATCAGCTCCAACCCCGGCAATGATTTCAAAGAAGAGGACGTAGCTGCCCGCATCAGCGTGCCCGTTCAAACCCTGCGCGACGTGGTGGAAACCTTCACCATCGGTTTCAACAACCTGCGCAACAACGGCGCCGATCTGGAGATCTCCTGGGAATACACCAAAGTCGTCGTGCCCATCACCGTCGACACCGACACCAAGGTCATGGCCGACATCAAAGCCGCCATGGACGGCCCTTCCGCCAACACGTACTTCGCCGCCGGCAGTTACTACTTCCAGGAGAAAAAAGACATGAACCAGGCCCTGGCCTGGGTGGAAAAAGCCCTCGAAAAAGGCGGTGAAAAATTCTGGATCGTACGCCAGAAAGCCCTCATCCTGGCCGAACTCAACCGCTACAAAGACGCCATCGCCGCCGCCGAGCGCAGCAGCGAACTGGCCAAAGCCGACGGCAACGCCGACTACCCGCGCATGAACGACAAGTCGATCGCCGAGTGGAAGAAAAAATCCGGCCAGAAGTAACAGCCGGAAGCAGCGCCCGATTCCGGCGCCTTTCCGCAGTCCTGTACGGGCGGCTTCCTTCCGGGAGCCGCCCGTTCTTTTTCCGGTGACAAGCGTTTCATACATTTGCTTCAAACTAAACGTGTATGAAACGCTACTTTTTACCTGTCTTATTGGCTTTAGCACTGCTCCAACCCGGCCGCTCCCAGGCCCAGAACCCCGGCTGTGACGGTTCCCGTTACAAGGACAACGTTTTCACCGCCGTCAAAAAAACAACGGTCCAGTATTCCACCGCCTCCACCCCCTCCGGCCTCATAAACCTGGAAATGGACGTGTACGAGCCGCAGGGCGACAACCTGTCCGCCCGGCCGGTCGTGGTGCTGGCCCATGGCGGGAGTTTTATCATCGGCAACAAAACCGACCTCAAGTCCTCGTGCGAGCTGCTGGCTAAAAAGGGCTACGTGGCGGCTTCCATCCAGTACCGGCTGTACCCGTTCTTCGTGCTCGGCTTTCCGGATTCGCTCGATATTTTCGACCAGGCCATCCAGGCCATGGGCGACATGAAGGCGGCGGTGCGGTATTTCCGCCAGGATGCGGCTACGAACAACCAGTTCCGCGCCGATGCCGACAACGTCTTTATCGGAGGCTACTCCGCCGGGGCGGTGACCGCCCTGCACGCCGGTTTTCTGGACAGCGCCGATGCGGTTCCGTCCTTCATTCAAACCATAATCGACGCCAACGGAGGCCTGGAAGGCAACAGCGGCTCTCCCGAGAACCACGGCTATTCTTCGGCCGCGAAAGCGATAGTGAGTATGTCGGGCGGGATTTACCGCAGCAGTTGGGTGGATGCGAAGAACATCCCTCTGGTCAGCATCCACGGTACGGCCGACGGCACGGTGCCCTATTATTTCGGCCTGGCTGCCGACATCGCCTACCTGGAAGGCAGCGGCCTCATCCACCCCAAAGTGGCGGCGGCCGGGCTGCTGGAGAACCTGCACACCGTACCGGGCGGCGGCCACAGCGACATCTACGAACAGCCGCAGTTCAAACCGCACCTCGACACGTTCTGGGTGAACGTGACCACGATGCTGGAATACCTGGCCTGCAGTACCACGGCGGCCCCGGAAGTGGAAGCGGCCCGGGAAAACTGGTCGGTGTACCCCAACCCCGCGACCGCCGGAGCATTCTCCCTGCAACTGCCGGCTTCGGTCCGCCAGGCCACCGTTTCCGTGAGCGACCTCTCTGGCCGCCCGGTGTATCGGAAAGACGGCGTCCGGAACCGGGAGGTGATCCCGGTTACTTCCTGGCCGGCCGGCATGTATTCGGTGCAGATAGCCGATCCGGAAAACCCCGGAAAGCGCTTTGCCGCCCAAAAACTGATTCTGACGGGCCGATAGCGGGATTGGCCCGCGGGCCAGGGTTCAACAGATGACTCGCGTGAGAAAAAAATTTAACACTTTCCGGCCATAAAATTCCGGCCGCCTGTGCCGGTTTGGCATGGTTTTTCGAAATAACTAAACCTGAAAGGGCTAACATTTGATTGGTTAATTGTTTTCATGGTTATGTTGTAGCCGTCCAGTCGAAAAGACTGGACGGCTTTTTTTATTCCGGCTAAAAGTGCTCCTCAGTCAGATGAGGTTGTCTTATAAGTCTGTTTAATCGTTTAATTGCGGATTTGGTTATGGGTAGCGTCCTTGTTTTCAGCGCTATTTACAGATAAACAAATCAACATTTAAACAATTCACCGACTTGTGAGACACCCTCATCTTGTAGGGGGTTTTATAAAATCCACAGAAAGCCATTCCTTTCAAAACGCCCGCTTCACCTCCCAGGCCTTCAGTGTTTTTACGACCACCCTGCCATTGCTGGAATACAGTTGCACCTGGCTAAAATCCGCGGTTGGAAAGTAGATATCCGTCATCGACACTTCGCCATTATCGGCAAAAAGTTCACAGGAGGCCGCGTCAAAGTACAGGTGCAGTCGAACCGTTTTGCCGCCGGAGATCCTGGCTGCGCTGTGACGCCCGGCAGCAAACTTTTTGGAAAAACCAGCCTTTCCGGCCTTCGTCCGGTCGCTGTAAAACAGGTTGCCGGCAGCATCGAAACCGACCCGGTATTCTTCACCTTGCCGGTTTGAAACCGCAACGCCAAAATCCGGCTTCGAGCCTTCGGGCAGTTCAACTTCTATTTCCATTTCCATCAGGGAGGGCACCGGCCGCACAGGCGGTTTCGAGGCTTTCTTCCGCTGATGCGCCCCTGAGCATCTTGCTCAGGAATGCCCCGAGAAAGGCATCGCCGCTGCCGATGGTATCCTGAACTTTCACCTTGAATCCGGGATGGGTGTAGTGATTGATCTCGTTTAAAAACTCCGCCCCGTTGGCGCCTTTCGTTACGATGAGCGCATCGAGTTGAAATTGTTTTTTCAGGCAACTCATTTTTTCCGCCGCCTGGCCACTGGCCCCGAACCATGCGCTCAGCGTTTCGAGCTCCTCATCGTTCATTTTCACCAGGGTGGCTTTGGCGAGCAGTGTTTCGAGCAACTCCACGGAAAAAAATGGCTGCCTCAGGTTCACGTCGAAGACCCGCACCGTGGCGCGTTCAAGCAGTTCGAACAGGGTACTTTTGGTGCATTCGGTGCGGCAGGCGAGACTGCCAAAAACGAGGGTGCCGGCATCCGTGACCGCTTGTTTGGCGGCTTCGTCCGGGTGGATATGATCCCATGCGGCGGGCTGCACGATTTCGTAGGAGGGTGTGCCTTTTTCGTCCAGCCTCACCTTCACGGTGCCGGTTGGTAGGGTCTGGTCGCGTTGCACCAGGTTTGTCGGAATGCCCTTATCACTCAAAAACGCCAGTAGTTCCCGGCCCAAATCGTCCGTGCCTACCCGGCTGACCATCCGGGAGGGCAGCCCAAATACCCGGGCATGATAGGCGACGTTCATAGGCGCCCCGCCCGCTATTTTGCCGGAAGGCAGCAAATCCCAAAGGACTTCGCCAAAGCAGACGATGGTTTGGTCAGGCATGGCATTCGTTGTTTTTAAAAGAGCGGGGAGTCAATGTGCCCGGCTTCAAAATTTTACAAAACCTCTTTAAATTTATGACTATCAGTTTCTTATAAAAAATCAAACGCTTTTCACGGTTACGGAGGAAGCGTTGCCGGACACATCCTCTTTCACCATTTGCTTTTCCAGGTCCTCCAGGGAAACCCCTTTTGTTTCGGGCATCATTTTCCAGACAAAAAGCAGTTGGAACAACATCATAAAAGCGAAGATTGCGAAGCTGGTCGCCTGCCCGAACTTGCCGGCAAACCAGGGGAAGTTGCCGGCGATAAGCGCGGCGAACACCCAATGCGTGCTGCTGCCCAGCGAGTTGCCCCAGGAGCGTATTTGATTGGGAAAAATTTCGGAGATGAATACCCAGATGACCGCGCCTTGACCGATGGCATGGGCGGCGATGAAGACGAAGAGCAGGCCCGGTACCATCAAGCCGCTGGTTGCTGCGCTGCTGTAAAAGACCCAGGCCACCAGCGAAAGCGAAACGATGTACCCGATTGACCCGACGTACATCAGAAAGCGCCGCCCCATGCGGTCGATCAGCGCCAAACCGAGCATCGTGAATACGAGGTTAATGACGCCGATGCCCACGGACGACAACAACGCCGAACTGGTGGCCATGCCGGCATCCTCGAAAATGCGGGGGGCGTAGTAAATCACAGCGTTGATGCCGCTGACCTGATTGAAAAAAGCAAACAGAAAAGCAAGGATGATGGGCAGCCGGTAACGACCGGAAAAGAATTCCTTCATGCTGCCGGATGAACCGGTCGCGTTGTGCTGGCTGGCTTGTATTTCGGCCAGCGATTCGGAAGCCGTGGCCGGGTTGACGATTTCCAGGGTGCGCCGGGCTTCGTTTACCTTGCCCTTTTTTACGATCAGCCAACGGGGACTTTCCGGCACGAGGGGTATCAGCACGACGAACAGCAAGGACGGAAAAGCCACCACCCCGAGCATCCAGCGCCAGGCATTCTCGTCGGCGGTACCGATGAGCCAATTGGAAAGATAGGCCACCAGGATGCCGAACACGATGTTGAATTGGAACAGGGCGGTCAGTTGCCCCCGTTTTTCCTTCGGTGAAAGTTCGGTGATGTACATCGGTGCAACCACCGAAGAGGCGCCAACACTCAAGCCGCCGAGGAAGCGGAAAAACATCAGCGTATAGACATCCGGCGACAAGGCACAACCTACCGCAGAAACAAGATAAATGATGGCAATCCAGAACAAGGTGTTGCGCCGGCCGATGCGCTCCGCCGGAATGCCGCCGAAGATGGCGCCGGCAATCGTACCGTACAGCGCCATGGCGACCATTTGGCCGGTCATGGCATCGGTCAACACCCAGAGTTTTTGGATGGTGCGCTCGCAACCGGAAATAACTGCGGTGTCGAGACCGAAAAGAAAGCCGCCCAATGCGACGGTAGTTGCCCAAAAATAGACCTTGCGGTGGTTCATGTTTTTAGCATTTATACCGCAAACCTACCGGGGCCGCTATTCGGCGTTGTTCAGGATTGTTTCAAATTCTTTTAAATTTGTTACGGGAGAATAATTTTGTTTAAACAACTGAAATACAGTAAATTAGATGATAACGTCGATTTAACAAGAAGCTGGGTGGGCTTCAAAAATGTTGCGCTGGATTGTAATAATGTTACCTCGCTTCCTTCTCCCGCCACTCACTCGGCGAGCACCCGTACCGCCCTTTGAACGCCGTCGAAAAATACCCCGGCGACGAATACCCGGAATGATAGGCGACTTCCGCCACCGTCAGGTCGCTTTCGAGCAACAATTGACTGGCTTTCTTCAGCCGCACCTGCTGGATGAAATCGTTGGGGCTTTCGCCCAGCAGGGCTTTCGTTTTCCTGAAAAGTTGCACCCTCGACAGCCCGAAGGTTTCGCTCAGGCTTTCCACGGTCAGGTTCTGTTCGGCGAGATTCGCTTCCACATAGCCGGTGAACTTCCGCAAAAACTGCTGGTCGAGGTCGCCGATGCTGCCGGGCAACCTGCCATGCTGGAGGTTGCCGCCGAAGCGTTCCCGGAGGTTTTCACGCCCGGCGAGCAGGTTCTTTACGATTTCCGAAAGGAAAACGAGGTTGAAAGGCTTGGTTACGTAAGCATCGGCACCGGATTGAATGCCCTCGATTTTTTGCTCCATCGAACTGCGGGCGGTGAGCAGCACGATGGGAATATGCGAGGTCCGGAGGTCGGACTTCAGTCGTTTGGTGAGGGTCAGCCCGTCCCTGCCGGGCATGTTGATGTCGGCCAGGATAAGGTCGGGCACTTCGGCGAAGGCCTGGTCGATTCCGGTGTTGCCATCGGCGGCTTCCCGGATTTGGAAGGATTTTCCGAAATGGTTGGCCAAAAACTGGCGTAAATCGTCGTTGTCCTCGATAAGCAGCAAAACCTGCTCATGCTGGCCGGTCGAGGTTGCCGGGCTGGCGACTTCCTTGTTTTCCATTTCGAAAAGCACCAGTTCGTCGTAAGAAATGCTGTCCGGTTTTTCAAAAAAAAGCTGGTCTTCCTTAAAATGGGCATTGCCAAGGGGGAGAGAAACCTCGAATCGGGCTCCCTTTCCCGGTTCGCTCCAGAGGTCGATGTTGCCGGCGTGCAGCGCAACCAGTTCCGTGGAGAGTGCAAGCCCCAGCCCCGTACCCTTCGAACGGTGGCTTTCGCCTTGATAAAACTGCTCGAATGCCCGTTTTTGGTTTTCTTTGGACATGCCCTGTCCATTGTCCTCCACCTTCACAATGGCTTTGTCCGCAATGGGGTCTTTCACCACCGCCACCTGGATCTTGCCGCCATCCGGCGTGAACTTGAAGGCGTTGGAGAGGAGGTTGAACAGGACTTTGTCCACCATATTCACGTCGAACCAGACGGTCAGCGACTTTTCCACGGAGAAAAAACCCAGTTCGATGTTCCGTTTGTCCGCCGTTTTGCGGAAGGCCCCGACAATCTCCCGGGTGAAGGCGACGAGGTCGTTTTCGCTGGCCCGAACCGCCATTTTTCCGCTTTCGATTTTTCGGAAATCCATCAGTTGATTGATGAGGCGCAACAGCCGGAGGGCATTTTTTCGCACCAGGCCAAGGTCGTTTTTGGCGTCTTTCGTGCTGGTACTGCCGCCCGATATCAGACCCTCCACATAGCCCAGGATCAAGGTGAGCGGCGTCCGGAATTCGTGGGAAATGTTGGTGAAAAAATCCACTTTGGCCGAGGTGGCGAGCCGCAGTTCGTCCGACATCTGGAGGATTTGCTGCTCATGTTCGATAACCTCCCGGTTTTTTTGTTCGAGGCTCCGGTTCATTTCTTCCTTGGTGTGCAGCGATTTCCAGAGGACGCCTCCCAATACGATTGCCAGCAGCAGGCTGAAAATGAGGATAAAAATATAGACCCGCTGGTTGCGGTAAATGGTGTTCAGGTCATTCAGTTTGTTGATTTGCTCATCGATGCTGCCTTGCAGGCTTTCCACTTTTTTCATTTGCAAGTGCAGGATACGGGCATTGTCCTCGTTGATGACGATGGTTTGGAGCTTGTTGTTTTTTTCGTAAGGAAGGTTGTTCAAAATGGCCAGTGCCACTCTGATGGCCTCCGAGCCGCCCGTTGGGTATAGCAGCGACGCATCGAGGACTCCGTCCTCAACCGCCTGAATACCCTTGCCCAAGCCCGGTATGCCGTCGATGCCGATAAAAAAAAGCCCCTCGGCACGGCCCGCTTCCTGGGCCCAATTGAACGCGTTTTCCGCCAAAAAATCATTGTGTGCGAAAATGATATTGGTTTCCGGGTGCTGTCGCAAGGCGTCCAGAAAAAGTTGCTTGAGTTCCTCCATCCCGGCGGCAAGTTCCAGTTTGGCGACGGTTTGCAACCGGGGCATTTTGGCAAGTACATCCCGAAAGCCCCGGCTCCTTTCCTGGGCAGGGGTCATGGTCATGCCGAGCTGCAATTCGATGATATTGCCCTGTGCTCCGAAACGGCTGGCAATGTAGCGGGCCGCGGTTTGCCCGATTTCGTAATTGTCTGCCCCGATGAATGCGGTGTATTGCTCCGATTCCGTTTTACGGTCAATCAAAATCACCGGGATGCCGGATTTATAGGCCTCCTCTATGATGGGCGTGAGCGGTTTAGACTCGTTGGGGGAAACGATCAACAGGTCAATTTTCTGCCCGAGCAACTCCCTGATCTGCTCAATTTGCCGGTCGGAATTGTTGTCGGCGACCTTGATTTTAAACTGCATTTCCGGGTGGAAGGCAAGTTCCCGGAGCATTTCCTGCTCCATCACGTCGCGCCAGGGGTCATTGCAGCATTGGGAGAAGGCGATGTGGAATTTTTTCTGCGGCAAGTCCGGCTGACAGCCCTGCGAGGCGCAAACGAGCAGAAGAAACAGGCTGAAAACCACCCCGGGCTTGTTCATAGTGATTGTGTGTAACTTTAGCCTTTGCATGGTTGTTCGCCTCAAAATTGCCCCCGGCGGTATGGTTACGAAAGAATAATTTTGGGAGCCAAGGTAAGGAAGTTATATCCTTTGGGCGTTTTCAACTTAATTCCCGATACAAAACCGGCGCAAAATACTCCCCGGCAAATCCTCTACCCTACCTCTCCGTAATCTACGGCAAAAAGACCAGGACCGGCGGATGCCCGGGGAATCCCTGGCCGAAACGGGCAGGATTTGCTCCGCAGTCAGATTTGACAACTTTTGAAAAGTTGTCAAATCTTCGGGCCTACTAAAACCCATTGTTACCACGCCCCTCATAAAGGCAGGCAATGAACGGCGGATAAGCATCATTTTGCTTTTCAGTCTCGATAGTAATTTTCTTTACTGTCCTATTTTTTCCCTTTCCCAATTGCCTTCAAATCCCCCTCCAACTGCCTCAAACTTTCCGCTTTTTCCAAAACCTGCTGCTGCAATTTATATTTTTCATACTCTTTTCCGGCCATCTCATCCGCCAGTTCCTTGCGTATGCGCCCGGCATGTTCCAATACTTCGCGCTCATTGATGGTCAGAATATCGTTCAGGCGTTTGATCCAGTCTTTCATGTACATGGGCTTGCGCTGCTGCGCCTGCGCTTCGGCGAATGCCAGGTATTGTTCCACCAGCAAATTCAGGGCGGTTATTTCTTCTTCGTTCAGGTAGTTTTTGGCTACGGTTACGTCGCCTTTCCGAACTCTTGAGCCAGTCCATGTGGTTAATCCCATGTTGGGTTTGGCCGCATCGGCCCGCCCGGCAATGATCTCGGCGGCAGTCTGCCGGCTTACCGCCCACAGCAGTTTGTTCTGGATGATCCTGAAAAACTCTACGGTTTGCGCATGGTTGGCGTCGTAGTCGATACTGGTGGTGTAAATGTCCTTGACCTTTTGATAAAAAACCTTTTCCGAACTGCGGATATCCCGGATGCGGGCCAGCAGTTCGTCGAAGTAGTTCATCTGCCCGGCGCGTTTCAAGCGTTCGTCGTCCAGGGTAAAACCTTTGATGATGTATTCGCGCAGCCGCTGCGTAGCCCACATGCGGAACTGGGTGCCGCGATGGGAGTTGACCCGGTAGCCGACGGAAATGATCATATCGAGGTTGTAGTAGTCAATATGCCGCAAGACTTCTCGATCCCCCTCAATTTGAACTGTTGCATTTTTTGCAACAGTTCCTTCCATCGGTAATTCTCCCTCCTCGTATATAGCCTTAATATGCCGGGAAATGACCGATTTGTCCCTTTGAAACAGTTCAACCAACTGGTTCAACGTCAGCCAAACCGTTTCCCCTTCCATGCGTACTTCAACTTTGGTCTGTCCGTCTTCGGTCTGGTAAAGAATGATCTCGCCTTCAGACATAGTTATTTTTTTGCTGCAAAAATATTAAAATAAAGATATTTATTCCATTTTTTAGAATTTTATTTCCCGATACAAAACTTCGAAAAAATACTCCCCAGCAAATCCTCCACCCCGATGTCCCCCGTGATCTCCGACAAAAAGACCAGCGCCCGGCGGATGTCCTGGGCGATAAAGTCGCCGGTGATGCCCGTCTCCAGGCCGGTGAGCACGTCCGACAACGCCTCGTCGGCCCGGCGCAGGGCGTCGTAGTGGCGGGCGTTGCTGACCACCGTGTTTTCGGTGTTCACTTCGCCGACGGCGGTTTCGAAGAGTTTTTCCTTTAAATATTCGATGTTTTGGGCATTCTTGGCCGAAACGGGGATGAGGGTTGAGGGTTGAAGG
>WBZQ01001628.1_pt1 | contig 15324 bp, 11 predicted proteins | sample 5204251 | NCBI WGS metagenome assembly WBZQ01 (sample SAMN12412402, study PRJNA552823) | activated sludge metagenome | isolation source: activated sludge from nitrification reactor of wastewater treatment plant... | place: USA: Virginia | collected 2017-09 | reverse complement strand
CAGGCGTCGGCCCTTTCCTGATGGACGGCCCCACGATGCTGCACGTGGGACGACCCACCCACAGCGCGTGGACGGTCGGCGATTCCGACGTCATCGCATTCGGACGCGACCTCGACGTGACCTACCGGGTGTGGTCGCCTCGCAAGGGCTACCCGGGTCATCACGAGTACCGCGACTTCCATGTCGTGGACGCCGACGGGTTCCGCACCCGCCGGGTCACCTCCGGTCATGTCCACGGCACGGACAAGGCGCCGTATGACGAGGCTCTGGCTGCCGCCGCCGTCGTCCGCGATGCCGAGGACTTCGTCTCGGTGGTTCGCGAGCGCCTCGTGGAGTTGTCCGCGCATCGGCGGGATCCCCTGGTGGTGGCCGCCTACGACACCGAACTCTTCGGGCACTGGTGGCACGAGGGGCCAGCCTGGCTGGAGCAGGTGCTGACCCTGCTGCCCGAGGCGGGTATCGAGGTGACGACTCTGGCCGGGGCGCGTCCCGCGGTGGCGGGCCGGATCGAACCGGAAGCCGGCTCGTGGGGAAGCGGCAAGGACTTCCGGGTGTGGGCGGGCTCCCAGGTGGCCCCCATGGTCGATGACAACGAGGACCTCGTGCGCCGATGGCTGAAGCTCGCCGATCCGTCGACCCGCGATCCGCGGCAGGTGGACCTCGCGACCCAGGCCCTGCTGGCGCTGTCCAGCGACTGGGCGTTCATGGTGAGCAAGGACAGCGCGGCTGACTACGCCCGTGAGCGGCACGCCGGGCACCACCGCGCCTTCGAAAGGATCGCCCACGCGATCGAGACCGGTCGTCCCATCGCTGCGATGGCCGAACGACCGTTCCCGTACATCGAACCGCGGCTGCTCTAGTGCACGTGCTGCACCTGACGTGGGAGTACCCGCCCCTTGTCTACGGCGGGATCGGCCGCCATGTCCCAGCCCTGGCCGCAGCCCAGGCCGCACATGGGGATCGGGTCACAGTGGTCACGCAGCGACCGCCCGGGGCACCCGCCCACGAGGTGGATTCCGGCGTCACCGTGATTCGTGTGGATCCCGACGGGCCCTTCCCCTACCACCTGCCATCACTGCTCAGCTGGGTCGGCGACCTCGACACCCGGATCGGGCGGGCCGGTTGCGCAGTGCAGGGCGTGGACATCGTCCACGCACACGACTGGGTCGTCGGGCGGGCCGGGGCCGCCACCGCATCGCACCACGGCGTACCGCTGGTCGCGACAATCCATGCCACGGAGGCCGGGCGCCATTCCGGGTGGCTTCCCGACACGGTGTCGCGGTCGGTCCATCTGGTCGAGCAGTGGCTCGCCGACGACGCCGATGCGGTGATCGTCTGCTCGGCCGCGATGGCCGACGAGGTCGCCCGGGCCCATGGGATCCCAACATCAGCGATCGCGGTGATCCCGAACGGTATCGATCCCGAGGCGGGACCGACCGCGGGCCCCATCGCTGCCGCACTGCGGGCGGGCGACCCCCGAATCACCTTCGTCGGACGGCTGGAGTGGGAGAAGGGCGTGTTCACCGCAGTGGCCGCGATGCCCGCAGTCCTCGCCCGTCATCCGCAGGCCCGGTTGCGCATGGTCGGTACCGGGGGGCAGCGGGACGCTCTGCGGGATGCGGTCGGCGATGCCGGCCTGGAGGCCAGCGTGGACCTTCTCGGCCATGTGGACGAGCAGACCCTCGCGGATGTGTACGCGAGTTCGGACCTGGTGGTCGTGCCGAGTTCCTACGAACCCTTCGGCATCGTCGCCCTGGAGGCGGCGCGGGCCGGGGTGCCACTCGTGGTCGGTGACACCGGCGGGCTGGCGGAGTTCGTGACGCCCAGCCGCGGACGCCGCTGCCGGCCCAACGACCCGGACGATCTGGCCGCCCAGGTCCTCGCCGCGCTCGCCGATCCGGCCGACACGTGCCGCCGGCGGGACGCCGCGACCTCAGCCCTGGCCGAGTACACGTGGGAGCGGATCGCAGCGCGCACTCAGCAGGTCTACGCGCGAACCCGCCGGGGGGCCCGTCCACCACGCAGGCTTGCGGCCCCGCCGAACCCCGTGCTGTGAACCGGCGAGCGCTCAGGCGGTGCGGTAGTCGCGCGCCCGCGCAGAACTCGCGTACGAGCCGAGGTCGATCAGGAACGCCAGAACGATGAAGAACCACGTGAAGCCGGTGACATCACCGAGCCACCAGTAGAACAGCACGTAGGCCAGGGTCGTGTAGGGCAGGAACAGCAGGCCGAGCAGCGGGATGATCCAGTTGTTGTCGAAAGCCCGCTCGACGGTGTCGCCGAACAGCCACAGCAATGCGATCGCGATGCGGGGGAAGAAGGCGCCGAGCGCCACGACGAAACAACCACACATGCTGCCTCCCGGCCTATTGGGCGCCTAGTTCGCCCATCATGTCAACCACGGCACGATAATCCGTGATCGCGTCCTCAAGCGTGTCGGCGATGCAGGTGACCCCCACCTTGCCGTACTCCGACAGCGCGCCGAGCATGTGGAACACACAGCCGCGCTCGGTCACGGGGTCGAAGATCAGCCGCCGGTTGATGGCGGCGTCGAGCAGTTCGGAGACCATGATTCCCCGGTACTCGTCGGCGCGGAGGTTGTCGGTGGCGTAGTAGCACTTCTCCATGCCGTTGCCCGAACGGAACACCCCCGTGACCGGGTCGTAATGGCCCTCGGTGATCACAGCCATGGTGAGCATGGGGTGCGTGGTCCCGCCCTTGCGCAGGTTGATCTCGATGGCGCACAACCGGTCACCAGCCTCGACGAAGTCGACGGCGAAACGGCCCCTCGCACCGCGCGCCTGCAGCACCTCGCCGACGCGCATCATGTCGTCCTGCACCCGGCGGCGGTAGCGTTCGGCCGCGGGGAACGTCGAACCCTCGAACACCTGCCCGTCCGCGCCGCCGAGCAACTGGTCGTGGGTGGACAGCGCGCGCAAGGTCCCCATAGGCCCGATGTACCCCTGTCCCGAAGGGGACGCGGTGACACCGTCGACGAACTCCTCCACGATGCCGCCCATGTGCGCGAAGCGGGAACTGAAGCTCTCGTAGGTCTCGGCCGGCGCCTGGAACTTCAGGTGCTGCGGCAGGGCGGCACGGATGGCTGCCTCGTCCTCACCGTGCTCATAGCGGTAGAGGGCATTGCCCTCCCCCGAGAACCCCTCCTCGAGTTTCACGACCCCGGTGTGCACCGCGGGGTGGTCCCGCTTCAGTGCGGCGAGAGCATCGACCACCTCGTCCATCGACCGCAGGCGTTCGAAACCGGCCGGGAGGTCGATCCCCGCCTCCCGGAAGGTCTCACGGCTGCCGGACTTCGACCCCAGGTGGTCGAGATCCGGCGGATTGCCCAGCAGCGGGATCCCGAGTTCGACCGCGAGTTTGCGCTCGATGTCGGTGGTGTTCATGCAGACGATCGCGCCCGCCTTGGACCTCGCCAGCTCATCGTGGATGCGCCGTAGGCACCCAGGGCGTTCCAGCAACTTCTCGGTCAATGGCCGCGGCGACAGATCGTCGCAACTCACCATCGTCAGCCGGGGCCGCGAGTGCGACATGGGAACACCGGGGATGAGGCTCAGGTAGTACTCGACGATCTCCTCGGAGATGGTCGCGCTGGAGCAGAAGACCACGTGGATCTGCGGGGTGTGCAGTTGCAGCAGCATCGCGAGCATGCGCTCCTCGTAGTGCTCCACACCCACGACATTGCGCAGCAACTCCTGGTTGAACGTCATGCTGGGCACCACCACGAGGCAGTGGGGGGCGGTCTGGTCGGCCACGAAGCTGCGCGCCATGTCCGGCAGCGCGGCCTCGAGCGCCTCGAATTCGGAGTGCCCGGTCATGGCGATCAGGGTATCCGTAAAGCCGCGCCGCGCAGAACCCTTCGCAGCACGCGGCGCGATGTGCGCGGGATCAGGCGCCCTGGCTGTGTTCCTCGGCAGCGACCCGGGTCTTGCGGGCGATGTCGGCGAGGGCCTCCCGACGCGCTGCCGCGGCGTCGTAGACCGCCTGTCTGTCCTTCAGGATGCGCCCCGGGACACCCCCGACGACCGACTTGGGCGCGATCACGCCACGCACCACGGAGTTGGCCGCCAGCACACAGCCGGGCCCGACCATCGTGCCCCGCGTCACAGTGACCTTGGTCCCCAACCAGCAGTCCGGACCGATCCGCACCGGGCTCTTCACGATCCCCTGATCCTTGATGGGCAGGTTGACGTCCTCGAAGACGTGGTCGAAGTCGCAGACGTACACCCAGTCGGCCACGATGCAAGAGCCACCGATCTCGATGTCGAGGTACGTGTTGATGGTGTTGTCACGGCCGAACACCGTCTTGTCGCCCACGCGCAACGTCCCCTCGTGCACACGCAGCCGGTTCTCCTCGCCGATGTGCACCCACCGGCCGAGGATCAGTTGGCCGTACCCCTTGCGCGCGTACAGTTCCGCGCGCCGGCCGATGAACACGAAACCCTCGGTGATGATGTGCGGGTTGCGTACCTTGAGCCAGAAGAAGCGCCAGTACCGCACGAGGTACCAGGGTGTCCAGGCCCGGTTCCTGACCACCCACCGCAGCGAGGCCCAGGTGAGGAACCGGGCGTTGCGCGGGTCGCGGCTCACGCCCTGATTCCGGTCACGCTCACGTTGTAGAAGTACTGCGCCGGCACCACCTTGTTCATGACCTTGGCGTCGAGCGCGGACAGGGCGATCCAGGTGCCATAGGCGAAGTAGGCCCACTTGAAGCCCAGCGACCCCGGTTTCACCGCAGCCTCCACCGTGCGTACGGGCCACCCGAACCACGAGGCGGTGAGCTCCTCGGTGACCGTCGACACCTCGATCGCACCGACCTTCTCGCACAGTTGCCGCAGTTGCTTCGGGTCGAAGGTGTGGATGTCCACCACCGCTTCGAGGGCCGCCGCCCGTGACGACTCGTCGAGCTCGGCGTCCGTGCGCGCGTACTTGTCGCGCAGACCCGGCAGGTGGGTGATGCGCTTGGCAGCGTTCCACGTCAACTGGGACAGTTTGCGGGCCACGAAATCACCCTTCGCGGTGGGCTCGCCCGCGAAGACGAACCGGCCACCGGGTTTGAGCACTCGCAGGACCTCCCGCATGGCCTGCTCGAGGTCCGGGATGTGGTGCAGGACGGCGTGCCCGATCACCAGGTCGAACGACTCGTCCGGGTACGGCAACGTCTCGGCGTCGGCGACCCGGCCCTCGAGTTCGAAGCCGAGGTGTGCACCGTTGCGCTTGGCGACCTCGACCATGCCGGGCGACAAGTCCGTGACGTGGCCCTCGTCGAGGACGCCGCCGAGCTTGAGGTTGAGCAGGAAGAAGCCCGTCCCACACCCGAGCTCCAGCGCGCTGCCGTACGGCCAATCCTGTTCGCCCGCGACGGCCCGGAAGCGGTCGGTTGCGTACGTGATGCAGCGGTCGTCGAAGGAGATGGACCACTTGTCGTCGTAGGTGTCGGCCTCCCAGTCGTGGTACAGGAGGTTGGCCAGTTTGGGGTCGTCCCAGGCCTGCTGGATCTGCTCAGCCGTTGGTGGGGTCATACGTCATCGTCCTTCGAACTTCGCCTGGCCTGGCCCGGATTCCAGGAAGGTGCCCATGCCGATCGTGCGGTCCTCGGTGGCGAACAGACCGGCGAACTGCTGGCGTTCGAACTCGAGCCCGCTGCGCAAGTCGACCTCGAGCCCGCGGTCCACGGCGGTCTTGGCCGCGCGCAGCGCCAGTGCCGGCCCACCGGCGTAGCGGCGCGCCCACGCCATGGCTTCATCGCGCACCGTGTCCACCGGCACGACAGCATCGACGAGGCCGATGCGCAATGCCTCGTCGGCCTTCACGTGACGCCCGGAGAAGATCAGCTCCTTGGCGCGGGCCGGTCCGATGAGCCGCGGCAGCCGCTGCGTGCCGCCGGCCCCAGGGATGATCCCGAGTTGGATCTCCGGCAACCCGAGTTTGGCGTTGTCGGCACACACTCGGAAGTCGCAGCACAGCGCGAGTTCGAGCCCGCCGCCGAGCGCGTAGCCGGTGATCGCCGCGATCGTGGGCTTGCCGATCTCGGTGACGGCGGTGAACGCCGCCTGCAGCGCCGTGGAGCGCTCCACCATGGTGCGGTGGTCCCAGTCGGCCATCTCCTTGACGTCCGCGCCCGCCGCGAAGACCTTCGGGCCCCCGTACACCACCACCGCCGCCACATCGCGGCGCTGGTCGACGTCCCGGGCCGCCGCGGCGACCTGGGACTGGACCGCGACCGACAGCGCGTTCATGGGTGGACGCTGCAGGGTGATCACCGCCACCGAATCGGTCACCTCGACTGTCACGAGCTGCGTGCCGCCCGCACCTGCTTCGTCCACACCGGCCTCCTTCGCCTACCACGGCAGGCTAACCTCAGGGGGTGGGCCTCGCCGTCGAGAGGTCCGCCGACTGGAGGAACATGCGCACGCCTGAGGGTCTGCCGCCGATGGGCCTTCGACCGGATGCGGACAACCCGGGCATGGCCACCGTCAACTACTTCGCCCCCGCAGCCGAGCGGGTCGTGATCGAATTCCTCGAATCGGACACCCGGTTCGACCTGAGCCCCGGACCCTACGGCCACTGGACCGCGCAGATCGAAGAGCCGGCCGTGGGAGCCACCTACGGATTCCGCGTGAGCGGGCCATGGGAGCCGCAGTACGGGCTTCGGCTCAACCCCGCGAAACTGCTGCTGGACCCCTACGCACTGGCCATGACCGGCGAATTGACGGTCAATGACGCCATCCACTCCTACCAGATGCAGGACCCCGAACTCATCGATGACGCCGACTCGGCGCCCTTCGTCCCGCACAGCGTCTACACACCCGCGCTGCCGCCGTCTCAGAACCGGCCGCCGCGGATCCCCTGGGACCGCACGGTCATCTACGAGGCGCACGTCAAGGGCTTCACGAAGCTGCACCCGGGCGTTCCCGAGGAACTGCGCGGAACCTATGCGGGCATGGCCCAGCAGCCGGTGATCGACTATCTGGTCGACCTGGGCGTGACGACCATCGAACTGCTGCCCGTCCAGCACTTCGTGCCCGAGCCGATGCTGCTCGGCCGCGGCCTCACCAACTACTGGGGATACAACCCCGTGGGCTACTTCGCTCCGCACGCCTCCTATGCGGCGCATGGACAGCGCGGCGAACAGATCGCCGAGTTCCGCGACATGGTGGACGCCCTGCACGCCGCCGGCCTCGAGGTCATCATCGACGTGGTCTACAACCACACCGCGGAGGGCGACCACCTCGGTCCGACCCTGGCGTGGAAGGGCTCGGCCAACGCCGACACCTACTGGATGCTCGACGGGGGCATGTACGACAACCCGACAGGGTGCGGGAACGCCATTCGCGCGGAGTCCCCGCGCATGGTCGAGTTGATCCTCTCGTCGTTGCGGTACTGGGTGACGGACCTGCACGTCGACGGCTTCCGGTTCGACCTCGCCTCGACCCTGGCCCGCACATCCGCCATGGTCACAACCTGGGCGCCCGTGCTGTCCGCGATGGCAGCCGACCCGGTTCTCTCGCAGGTCAAACTGATCGCCGAGCCCTGGGACATCGGCATCGGCGGCTATCAGGCCGGCAACTTCCCCGGGCCGTGGGCGGAGTGGAACGACGTGTATCGCGGCACCGTCCGTGACACGTGGCGCTCCATCGGTTCGCTGTCCGAACTGGGTGCGCGGCTGACCGGATCGGCGGATCGCTTCGCGCACAACGGCCGGCGGCCCTACCACTCCATCAACTTCATCACCGCCCACGACGGCTTCACCCTGGCCGACCTGGTGGCGTACAACGACAAGCACAACGAGGCCAACGGCGAGGACAACAACGACGGCAGCAACGACAACCGCAGCTGGAACGGCGGCGTCGAGGGCCCTACGGACGACCCCGAGGTGCTCAAGAACCGGCGGGCCCGCCAGCGCTCCCTGCTCGCCACGCTGCTGCTGTCCGCGGGCACGCCGATGATCCTGTCCGGCGACGAGTCGGGCCGCACCCAGCAGGGCAACAACAACGTGTACTGCCAGGACAACGAGTTGTCCTGGACCGACTGGGGTGCCCTGGACGAGGATCTCATCGAATGGACGAAGCTGCTGCTGCAGATCCGGGACCGCTACTCGGTACTGCGCCCGCAGGTCCATCCGTCGCCGGAGGATCTGCACTGGTTCAACGAGGACGGGACGGTGCTGACCTCGGAGCAGTGGAACGATCCCGACGTGCGCGTGGTGCAGGCGATGTTCAAGGGCGATCCCTCGGTGCTGCTGTGCCTGAACACCGGCCCCGAACCCGTCGAGATGACCTTCCCAATGCCGGCCCGGCCGGTGCTGGCCAGCGAGGATGTGACGCTGACAGGCGTCGATCCCTCAGCCGGGGTGAAGGTCCCGTGTTACTCCATCGTGGTGGCCGAGGTGCTGCCCGACGAGTGAGACGGCGGCCGACTGGGCTGCACCCGTGATCGCTCTCGGTGACCGGATTCCGGCGCTGGCCGGCTCAGCGTGCGCGGGGCACTCAGCGCCCCTCACACTCCTGACATGCGTGCATGGCGCGTGCTTCCGGCGATCACCGCTACAGCGCTGGCGGCGTCAATCGTCACAGCGCCGGCACATGCTGCCCAGAAGCGCGGGGACCTCGACACCTCGTGGGGCAACGGTGGGATCGCCACCACCGCGTTCCCCGCCGCGGAGTTCGCGACGACACGGGACAGCATCGTGCAGGCAGACGGCAAGGTCATTGTTGTCGGAACTGTCGGCGACAACGACTACAGCACCTTCGCGATCGCGCGCTTCACCACCGATGGCAATTTGGATCCGACGTTCTCCGGCGACGGAATGATCCAGGTCGGGTTCATGCAGGAGCATGCAAGCGCCCGCAGCGTCGCCATCGATTCCCAGGGTCGACTGCTCATCGCGGGGGTCACCTCCCCCGCCCTCGAACTCGACGGGCCAGACACACGCCTGGCGCTGGTTCGTCTGCTGCCCAACGGGGTCCCCGATCCAGCCTTCGGTGATCTCGGCAACGGCCGGGTGAGAATCAGCTTCGCCGCAAGGGTGACCGACGGGCGAGGGGTCGCGATCGCATCCGGGGATCGCCCGGTGGTGGTGGGCACCGAAGTCTCGGGCGGAATCCCCAGCATGGTCCTGTATCGGTTCACCGCCGCCGGCCAACCGGACAACGCCTTCGACGGGAACGGACATCTCGCCATCCTGAGCGGAACGCGGACCGAAGGGCGCAAACTGGCGATCTCCAGTGACGTGGTCTACGCAACGGGGTTCCGGGAGGTCGCCCTCGGGGTCGATCAGCCCGTGATCGCCAAGATCCTGGGAAGCGGTACGCCGGATGCCACCTTCGGAGCCTCCGGTGTGCAACCGCTGGCGTTGCAGGGCACCTCGAACTACGGCGTGAGCATCGCCCTGCCGCCGACGAATCCGGCCCGCATCAGCATCGGAGTCGACAGCTACGACCTCGCCGGCAACACGTTGACCCCCATGATGGCCACCACCAGCATGACCGGGGTGCTGGTGGCCGGCTACGGCGTCGCCGGCGTCTTCACGGGATCCAGTGGGCAGCAATTGCGCGATGCCGCCGTGGCGCCGGACGGTTCCAGCGTGCTTGTGAACGCCAACGTAGCCGGCGCGTACTCAGTCACGGCCGTGAGCGCGAACGGGACCCAGGACTCATCCTTCGCCGGCAGTGGCTCCACGAGCCCCGTCCCGGCGACCGCGTTCACCGGCCGTTCGGTGTCGCTCGCCCCAGACGGCGGGATCTTCGTCGGCGGCAACATGGTCTCCGTCACGCAGATGGGTCTGCTCAAACTCCACGGCACCGCAGTGCCCGACCCCACGCCGACGCCACCGCCGACAGCACCGGTCATCCGCGGATTGACGGTCAAGAAGGCTTCGGTCAACGTCTCCATCGCCGCCCAGGCCGAGGGGTTGACCTACACCGCCCGGAAGATGAAACCGAACGGAACCGCCGGAAAGGTGACGGCCTCCGGGGATCTTCCGCCAGGGACCAAAACACTGCGCCTGCGCACCTCCGGGGTGATGCACGGGATCCACCTCAGCCTGGCCGCCACCGGACCAGGCGGCGCCTCCCCCGCCACGACCGTTGTGTGGGGACGCAGAATCACGGGCCGGATCGAAGCGTGCAAACCTGTGCGCGTAACCCAGGTGGCCTTCGGGCCTAAGTCCCGCGTGCATTTCACCAAGCGAGATAGCGCATGCGCCCGCCTCATCGTGGACGGCACGTCGAAGGTCGTCCGCAAGGGGAAGACCTCTGTACAGGTGCCGGCCGCCACCGATCGTGCCGTGTTCCGGGCGGGCAGAGCCAGGACGGTTCTCGTGCTCGGGTGAGCAGTGGAGCCCCGCCGGCGGTGGGATCGCTCGACTACTTGAACGTATCCTGCATCAGCGTCGAGAACCACGTCTTCATCTGGCTGTAGTTGCCGGTCGTGATGGACCTGGCTTCCTGTGGCTGCCCGGCGGCCGGGACCATGGTCTTGCCCACTGGGTCGTAGTGGTACACCACCGACAGCCAGGACGCGGTCGTCGCCGTGATCGGCGAGTAGCAGGCCGAGTTCGTGATCGGCGCCTGATCCACGGGCAAGGCAGGTGATGCCATCAGCCGCACGATCGCGTCCGCACACACCTTCGCTTCCTGGTTGGCCACGTGGCCGGCCTTGGGCTGACTCGTCGCCGACGCATCGCCGAGGACGTGTATCCCACTGCGGACAAGAGATTCATACGTGAGGACATCGACCGGACAGAACGCGCCACCGGCGGCGGTCATCGACGTGGCAAGACCCGCATCCCGCGCGATCCGGCCGGCTGTGTGATCCGGGATCACGTTGAGCACATGGCCGGTGAACCGTCCTGCTGTGGTGGTGATGGTCCGCGTGTCCGCGTTCACCGCCTGCACTGTCGCATTCGGCACGTACTTGATGACTCCTGCGTGGATCTTGGTGAAGGCCGTGGTGAAGTTGGCGGCTTCCGCCTGGATGCTCGGGTTCGCATCCAGGATGATGACCTGCGGGCTCGTGGAACCGGTGCTGCGCTTGTTGGCCTTGATCCAGTCGGCGACGACACAGGCGCGCTCGTAAGGTCCAGGCGGACACCGATACGGCTTGGCGGGGATCGTGATGATGAAAACGCCGTCCTTCGGCATCGCGACCAGTTGATCGCGCAGACTCTGGGTCTGCGGCCCAGCCTGCCACGCGTGCACGATCCTCGCCTGGTTGGCAGCCGTACCTGTGAGATTCGGGATCTTCAGGAAATCGATCCCGGGAGCCATGACCAAACGCGAGTAGGACACGGTCGCAGTCGATCTCGAACCCGTGGCGGTGGCGTACGTGATGCTGCTTGAGTCGGGGTTCACACCGGTCACGGTGCCTTGCACGACGTTGACTCCATACGTGCTGGCAAGAGACGAGTAGGCGTACTTCAGACTCGTCAGCGTCCGCTGGCCGTTGAGGACCAGATTGCTCATGATGTTCGACGTGTAGTCGACATTCGACTCGATCAGCGTGACCGGGATGGTCCTGCCACTCCAGAGGCGAATGTACTTGGCCACAGTGACGCCGGCCATGCCTCCCCCGACCACGACCACGGGGGCCGTGGCCGCATTCGCGGGGCCGACGAGGTTACGCGCAAGGGGGGCCCCAGCAGCGGCGCCGACGACACCGGTGGCGCCGAGGAAGAGAAGTTGACGGCGGCTCAGATCGGACATGACGTGCGCCTACCTCTTCTGTACCGACGCGAAGTACGAGGCGATCGCCCGCAACTCCGCATCCGTGTAGCCGCGGGCGTGGCTGCCCATGATCGTGTTCTTGGTCTGCTGGTCCTTGAGCTTCTCGTAGAGGTCCTTGGCATCGTCACCTGCGAGCTGATCGAACCCGCCCGATTGCCCATCCGTGCCGTGGCACTGGAAGCAGTTGGTGGCCCACAACCGTCCGGCGGGCGGCTCCATACTGACGGAGGCTGCGTCGACATTGCGCGGGGGCGAGACGACGGACGCAACTGCCGTGAACCCGGCGAGCGCCACTGCGAGAGCTATCCCGTGTCGGTGCCGGAATGCGAAGCCCTTTCGTCCCGGAGTGGTGTGACCCATCAGAACCTCCCCGCATCAGGCTGGCGCCTCGTGCGCCAAGCAACCCGAACGACTTGGGGAGAGCATCGTCCCCCTGGGCCGCCGAACGCAGGCCTCCGCTATGCGGTTCACCCGTTCGGCACACAGATGCCCCCATGACCCTCACGGATACCCCTACCGGGAATACGCCGATCGGGGGTAGCAATCACGAGCGCTCAACGCGCAGACCGGGTGGGCAAGGCCGCTGGGCTGAGACCCCCGGTGCGCCGCGCCATCGGCGGCGCTCAGCGACTACCGTCGAACTCGTGCGTGACAACACCACCCAGGAAGGCTCCGGGGCTCCGTCCGCCGCAGCCATCGACTACTGGAACACCCTGCCCTCCAACAACCTCGTGCCTCCTGAGACCCTGACCGGTCGCTTCCCGGTCATGGATGTCTGGCCCCGCGTCGAAGGGGGTCGGCGCCCCGTCAAGGCAGCGGTCGGCGAACTGGTGATGGTCAACTGCGTGGCGTTCAGGGAGGGCCACGACTCCCTCGGCGTGGACCTGGTGGCGACCGACCCCCAGGGCCGGACCGTGCGGACCCCCATGGTCCCGCGCGACAACGGTTCGGACATGTGGGATGGCAACTTCCGGCCGAACACTGAGGGCCCCTGGTCGTACACGATCGTGGCCTACAGCGACATCCTCGGAACCTGGCGCCACCGGGCCGAGGTGAAGATCCCCGCGGGGGTCGACGTCGAACTCGAACTCGAGGAGGGCGCCCGTGTGCTCACGCGTGCCGACGTCCCCGACCAGACCCTGATCAGCAAGGCCATCGCCGGTCTGCGCGATATCTCCAAGACCCCGGAAGAACGACTGGCGGCGGGCTTGGACGAGGCGCTGTGGCGGATGCTGCGGGACCATCCGATCCGGGACCTGGAGTCGCCGTGCGGCCCCTGGCCCGTCTACGCCGATCGCCGACGCGCGCTGTTCGGCTCCTGGTACGAACTCTTCCCCCGCAGCGAGGGTGCCGAACTGGACCCACCCCGCAGTGGCACGTTCGCCGATGCGCAGAAGCGGCTTCCCGCGATCGCCGCGATGGGTTTCGACGTCGTGTACCTCCCGCCGATCCACCCGGTCGGCACTGTGAACCGCAAGGGGCCCAACAACACCCTGACCCCCGGTCCGGACGATCCCGGATCCCCGTGGGCCATCGGCTCGTCGGCCGGTGGCCACGACGCGGTCCATCCGGATCTGGGCACGATCGATGACTTCGACGCCTTCGTCGCGCGCACCAAGGATCTGGGGATGGAGGTCGCGCTGGACTTCGCGCTGCAGGCCGCCCCCGACCACCCGTGGGCCACAGCCGGCAAGCCGTGGTTCACGGTCCGCGCGGACGGCACAATCGCCTACGCCGAGAACCCACCCAAGAAGTACCAGGACATCTATCCGCTGTGGTTCGACGGAGATCCCGAAGGTCTGACCGACGAGGTCCTGCGCATCCTGCGCTACTGGATGGACCACGGCGTGCGGATCTTCCGCGTGGACAACCCCCACACCAAACCGGTCAGGTTCTGGGACCACGTGATCAACGAGATCAAACGCACCGACCCTGACGTGCTGTTCCTCGCAGAGGCCTTCACCCGACCGCCCATGATGCGGGCGTTGGCTGAGGTGGGCTTCGACCAGTCGTACACCTATTTCACCTGGCGCAATGAGAAGTGGGAACTCGAGGAGTACCTTCGCCAGCTCAGCGGCCCGGCGTCGGCCTACATGCGACCGAACTTCTTCGTGAACACCCCCGACATCCTGCACGCCTACCTGCAGTACGGAGGTCCGGCCGCGTTCGCGATCCGGGCGACCCTGGCCGCGACCATGTCCCCGACCTGGGGTGTGTACAGCGGTTACGAGTTGTTCGAGCACGTCGCGGTGCGCCCGGGCAGCGAGGAGTACCTCGACTCCGAGAAGTTCCAGTACCGGCCGCGCAAGTGGCAGGAGGCCGAGAAGCGCGGACGGACGCTGGCCCCGTACATCACCCAGCTCAACGAGATCCGCCGCAAGCACCGCGCGCTGCAGCAACTGCGGCACATCGTCTTCCACCAGATCGACAGCGACCGCATGATCGCCTTCAGCAAGCGCGACGGCGACGACACCCTGCTCGTGGTGGTGACCCTCGATCCGTTCGGGCCCCGGGAAGCGACGCTGCACGTCGACATGCCCGCACTCGGTCTCGACTGGCACGACCGCTACGTGGCGCAGGACCTCATCACCGGCCAGAGCTTCTCGTGGTCGTCGACGAACTTCGTGCGGCTCGATCCCCACCTGTCCTGCGCCCACATCATGTCTATCCGACCGGGAGTGATCTGAATGATCAAGGTTGACACCGCCGCACTGGCCGCGCTGGTCGACGGTACCCACAGCCAGCCCCACCAGGTGCTCGGGGCGCACGCGGACAGCGACGGCGTCACCATCCGCGTTCTACGGCCCGACGCCACTGAGGTGGACGTCGTCGTGGGCGAGGACCGTTTCCCAATGCAGCACGAGTACTCAGGGGTGTGGGTGACAGAACTGCCCACGACCGAGGTCCCGGACTACCGTCTGGCGGTGGCCTACGGCGGTGACAAGTTACCGGCCGACGACCCCTACCGATTCCTGCCCACGCTCGGCGAGATCGACCAGCATCTGATCTCCGAAGGCCGTCACGAGCAGTTGTGGGAGGTGCTCGGGGCGCACGCGCACATCTACGAGACCCCCAACGGTCCAGTGCAGGGTGTGGCCTTCGCCGTATGGGCGCCCAACGCCCAGGGCGTTCGTGTGGTGGGCGACTTCAACTACTGGAACGGCACATCCACCCCGATGCGCGCACTCGGCTCGAGCGGCGTGTGGGAGGTGTTCGTCCCCGAGATCGGACCGGGCACCCGGTACAAGTACGAGATCATCGGCCGCGACGGCGTGCGTCGCCTGAAGGCGGATCCGATGGCCCAGGCCACCGAGGTACCTCCGGCTACGGCCTCCGTGGTCTTCTCCTCGGACTACCGGTGGGCTGACAGCCAGTGGATGACACAGCGTGCCGAACGTCCGGCCCACGCCTCGCCCATGAGCATCTACGAGGTCCACCTCGGCTCGTGGCGACAAGGTCTGTCGTACCAGCAACTCGCCGAGGAACTCACCAACTACGTGGTTGCGCACGGCTTCACCCACGTGGAGTTCCTCCCGGTCATGGAACACCCCTTCGGCGGGTCATGGGGCTACCAGGTCAG
>WBZQ01001627.1_pt1 | contig 15337 bp, 18 predicted proteins | sample 5204251 | NCBI WGS metagenome assembly WBZQ01 (sample SAMN12412402, study PRJNA552823) | activated sludge metagenome | isolation source: activated sludge from nitrification reactor of wastewater treatment plant... | place: USA: Virginia | collected 2017-09 | reverse complement strand
GGAAATTCACCGGGTATCCAGATCTAGCAGCAGGCTGCTGGTGGTGGCTGATGAAAAACAGGCTGAAGCTAGCAAGAACGGTTACAGGGTGTCAAGAAACTGAAGCTCCGATTTCAATGAGTTGCATAGGCGATGCTGCTACAACGGACGCGCGGTTCGACTCTGTTGCCTCCGCCACAAGCTACGTGAATCTAGAGGGCAGACTGGTGTCAGAAATCCTCTGGGGCTGGTGTTTCGGGCGCTCGGATGAGCGCACTGTTGCCTATTCACCCATTCCTCTGTCCGTCAGGCATCTCTTTCAGCACGCATCGAGGGATCCTCCTCACCTGCTCATCAAATTCCGGATCGTGGACGTATTGCCGCCAATCACATTGAGTCCTGCACACCTATCACGGTATTATCGTTCGCATAGCAAGCTCCCCTGTGTGGGGAATAGAGCTGATAAGCCTATAAACCAACATTTGAATTGTGGGAGAGCCGGCACGCAGTACCCGCGTACCATGCTCTTCAATATATTCAATTGTCAGGGCTCAACCCGTGGCTAATCCGATATCTGAAAACATGGTCAAAGGCACAATCGGAGAGCTGCTTGTGCAGACCCGCCTGCTTCAATATGGAGTACAAGCCGCTGCTCCAATAAAAGACAGCGGCAATGATCTAATCGCGCTCAAGGGTTACGCGGTCAAAACGATCCAGGTCAAGACCTGCACAAACCAGTTTCATACTCCGCTCGATCTTCCAGAAAAGTATCATCTAGTCGCACTCGTCAAGCTGCACGAACACGACACTGAGCTGTTGCTAGACCAAACCAAAGTGTACTTGGTAGCAAAAAACCAACTTGTCGGACTCCGCGTCAACTGTGAGACTGACATGGCACCGTTCGTCATCTCACAGAAGCTTGTTGATGGGCTGTTTGTTGAGCCCTAACAATTCACTCACGCCGACGCTGCTTCGCCGCGCGACTGAGTTCAAGCGTCAGGTCTTTATGAACTTATTCGAGTTCATCCTCGATCCGACCGACATGGTGCTGCCAAGAACGCCACGAAAACTTTGCGCTTGGATCGAGGGGAAGACATCTACGCTCAGTCAAAGGGCAGAAGCGAAAGCATACGCGCGATCCGGTGCAACGCTACTGAATAGGCTTTATGAAGAGAGCCGCCCATCTTATGGTCGACGGCAGCGAGTACGGCATCACTTGTCTCGGTCAGGCGTTCCTCCGGGAACGCTCGTAGTCGAAAGGACTACTACAGCATGCTGTTGGGCGGTGGTGGCTAACCCCTCCATCGAGCGGACATGACACGATAGGCGAAGCCTGCCGCGTCATGCCGGTCATGTCGCACGTTAGGATTTAAATGGATGCGACCACCGACAATTTGGCTTTTTCGCCGAAGCCCATTGATGCCGTAGGCCTGAGAGCGGGTGAAGGGCCAGCGGTACAAGTTGCAATGGCAATCGTTCAGAGAACTACTGCACTACGAGCTTACGACACCTTCTCAAGTGGCCGCGATTGGATGGAAAAGCTATCGAGTGCTTACGTCGTTGCACTCGCCACGCGTTCGGCAGACACGTATCTGATGCGGCAGATTCAAAGTTGTATCGTCGAGGATCCCGCAATTCCCTGCGCGAAGTGTCGAGAGACGACCTTAGGCATTAACGTAATCCGCTCACGGTTATTTCCCGAATTAGCGGCGCTGCGGAAATACGCAAACGCGCTTATCCATCACTTGGATCACCCAAAGAACCGGGGCATCGCCCAGCTAAACATTCAGGGTGTTTTTGATTACTGCTACCATCTTTTTCAGGAGAACGCTGAACTATTGTTCGGTCGCGTTCCAGAAAGTTCATTTCCGCATACGAAATGCAAAGAATGCGGTGCGAAGGACACGGACTGTCAATGAAAGTATTTGTTTCAGCCTGCCTCATGTTCAATCGAACCGCTGGCTCGCTCGCCGAGGCCGATCACCGGGGACGATAGGTAAAGGGATTTGAATCTGTTTGGTGCTGAGGTATACTGAACCTATGTCGTTCAACCTCCCGCTTAAAGCCATGAGCCTTCAAGAGAAGCTTGCTGCGATGGAGTCTCTATGGGAAGACCTCGCCCGCACCCCAGAGGCTATTGAGTCTCCTGCCTGGCACAAGGACATCCTCGATGAACGCCGCCAGCGGCTCGCCGAGGGGCAATCTCGATTCATTGATTGGGAGACCGCCAAAGCGGACATCCGAAACAAGCTTTCGTGAGAATCGAGCTTCTGGACGAAGCCCAGGATGATTTAGTCCAGGGTTTCCACTTTTATGAAGGCCGGGAAGCTGGTCTTGGGACCTACTTCCTAGACTGCTTATTCTCAGACATTGATTCCCTTCTCGTTTACGCCGGAATTCATCAAGTCATCTACGGTCATCGCCGTTGCCTCTCCAAGCGGTTCCCCTTTGCCATCTATTACAGCGTGGAGGGAAATACTGTGGTTCGTGTGCATGCCGTATTGGATTGCCGAAGGAATCCGTTATGGATCAGGAAACGGTTGAAGGGAGATGGTTAACCAGTCGTTCCAAACGCCCCCTGAAGCGGCGGCTGAGCTACGTCGTTGGGACTGATGAAGAACGCCGTTCTCCCCTCACTGACATGTCCGCGCGATTGTCCACAGCCTGATTCCAGGCCAACTCCGCGTACTCCACCTCGGCGAAATCCTGGTTCGATAGGTCGGTCACTGTAAGCCGGGCTTCGACCGGGCGCCGCAGAAGATTCACCAATTGTATTCTTGGATCGCTCTAACTCGCCTTGTGCTGGACCACCGGCTGCTGTTCATCGGCCTGTTCATTCAAGACTAAATGGCTAAGCGGAGAGACTCCGCCACAAGGCGCTTGAATCAGGATATCCGCAAGGTTTATTCTTCGAAATCTTGAGCAACTCACTAGACAACTACGCACGCCATGAAATTCTCCAAGAAGAGTGAATATGGCCTCCGCGCACTGCTCGAACTGTGCGAGACCTATGGCGGGCGCGTCCTCCAGCGCCATGAAATTGCAGAACGGCAGAATATCCCGGTGGAATTCCTGGAGCAGATCCTCCTCGCGCTGAAACGCGCCGGCCTGCTGGCCAGTCGTCGAGGAGTCCGGGGCGGCTATTCCCTCATTAAATCACCGGAAGACATCACGCTCGGCCAGGTCATCCGTATTCTGGATGGCCCCCTCGCCCCGATCAGCTGCGTCAGCAAGACCGCCTACCAGAAGTGCGCGGACTGCCCCTACGCGGCTAAACCTTCGTGCCCGCTCCAACAGGCCATGGGTGAGGTACGGGATGCCATCGCGAACATTCTCGACCATTACACATTGAGTCGATTCGCCCATTCGAAATAGGTGGAAGGAGCCGCGACCCGCTATGACTCGTCAGACACACACCATTTTGGGCCTTGCACTCGGCGCCTGCTTGACCATGCTCCTTCTGGCCACTGCCCCGGTGCAGGCCGCCGAAACCCGTGATCTCATCCTGGCCGCCTACAGCGTGCCGAAAGAAGCCTACGAACGACACATCATCCCGGCCTTTCAACGACATTGGAAACAAAAAACCGGGCAGGACGTGCGTGTGCGTAGCTCGTATGGAGCCTCGGGCGCCCAGGCTAGGGCTATCATCGGAGGGTTCGATGCCGATGTCGCCGTGCTCTCGTTGGAAGGTGATGTCGATCAGATCGTCAAGGCCGGATTGATTACCCATGATTGGCGAAAGGCTCCCCACGGGGGCATGATCTCCGCGTCGGTCGTGGCCCTCGGTGTCCGCAAGGGTAATCCCAAGGGCATCAAGGGATGGGACGATGCCGCGCGCCCCGGCGTGGAAGTGCTCTACCCGAATCCCAAGACATCCGGCGGCGCGATGTGGGATGTGATCGCGATTTATGGCGCCGGCCTGAAACTGGCGGAGCAACGCGGCGGGGGAAAACCGGTCGCTGCAGATGCGGCGGCCTCGCAGGCCGTGGACTTACTGACCCGTGTCCAACGCAACGTCAAGGTGATGGACAAGAGCGGACGGGAATCGGTGACCACGTTCGAACGCGGAGTCGGCGATGTCATCGTGACTTACGAAAACGAGTTGCTGCCGCGCGTAAAGAGCGGCCGGCCCTATGAAATCATCGTGCCGGCCGAAACCGTCTGGATCGAAAACCCGGCGGCGGTCGTCGACACCTATGCCGACCGCCATAAGGCCAGGGATCTCGCAGACGCGTTCGTCGCATTCCTCCACGGACCGGAGGCACAGGCTGCCTTCGTTGAATTGGGATTTCGCCCGTTGGACAAGCATGCCGGTACCCCGGCCGCCACACTCCCGCAACCGGCTCGACTCTTCACGATTGCAGAGCTCGGCGGCTGGGATCAGGTGAGCAACAAGCTGTTCGGCGCGCAAGGCCTCTGGACTAAGATCGTCGAGGACGTGACAAAGAAATAGCAGCCTCCTGAGAAAATGATTCCTGAAGAATCATCACGACCAACGATAGCAATGGTGCCTGTCGAACAGGCGTGACCGTAACCAGTAAGGTAGAACGCTCGTATGACGGCCCATCTCTTGCTCAGCCTGGCCTTACGATCTGCCGCAGTCGGCTATGTGCTCGTGCTGATTTTCTTGCCCCTCGCGGCGCTGGCGCATCAATCGTTCGCGGCCGGATGGGACCGGTTCATCCAGGATCTGTCGGCTCCTCAAGCTGCGGCAGCGCTGTGGCTCACCGTGGAAACCGCCGCCATTGCAACTGCCATCAATGCCCTGTTCGGCACCTTGTCGGCGCTGGTGCTGGTACGCTACGAATTCCCGGGCCGGTGGCTCCTTAACGCGCTCGTTGATTTGCCCTTTGCCATTCCGACCCTGGTTGCCGGCCTCATGATCGCCGCGATCTATGGACCGACCAGCCTGCTGGGCACCTGGCTTCAACAGGGCGGGATGGCGGTGCTCTACAACCAGCCCGGGATCATCCTGGCGATGGTGTTTGTGACCATGCCGTTTACCATCCGCTCTCTGCAACCGGTGCTGATGGGCCTCGAACGCGATCAGGAAGAAGCAGCCTTCACGTTGGGAGCCAGCCCCTGGATCACCTTCTGGAAAGTCACGGTCCCGTCGATCCTGCCCGGTCTGCTGACCGGCGTCTTCCTCACCTTCGTGCGGGCGCTCGGCGAATTCGGGTCCATCGTGATCGTGGCGGGCAATATTCCGATGAAGACGCAGGTCGCTTCCGTCTATGTGTATGGGGAGATCGAGAGCTACAACCCGCAGGCGGCTACCTCCGTCTCGGTGCTGATTTTACTGATCTCCTTTCTGGTTCTCCTGCTCTTGGAACGGTTGACCCGTCGTCCCGGGGAACGGTTGCCAAGATTGTTTCAATGGACCCGGCAGAAGGATCCTCGCGACTCCGAGTCAGTGGTGCCGACCGCGGCAATCTGAGACGATGAATCCGGCAGAGCCGGGCATGGTTGAGATGGGAGCATGTGCATGCGTTGGTTGTTGATCGGGATCGTCTGGCTCTACTTCCTCGTCCTGCTGGTGGGACCGATCCTCTATATGGCGAGCCAAAGCTTCAGCGAGGGGCTGACGGCATTCTGGACCGAAATCTCGAGGCCGGAGGCGTTGCACGGCTTCGCGCTTACGGCAGAAATCACCCTGATCGTGCTGGTGCTGAACGTGATCTTCGGCACCATGACGGCGATGGTGCTGGCGAGGCAGAAGTTTTGGGGCCGCAGCCTCGTGAGCGGCGTGATCGACCTGCCGTTTGCGGTCTCCCCCGTCATCGCGGGCTTCATGCTCATATTGCTGTTCGGCCCGGACACCGTGCTGGGCACGATTTTCGGGCAGGCACAGATCAAGGTGTTGTTTGCCCTGCCGGCCATGATTCTGGCGACCCTGTTCGTCACCTTTCCATTTATGGTGCGTGAGCTGACACCGTTGCTGCAAACACTCGGGACCGAAGAAGAGGAAGCGGCACGAACGTTGGGGGCCGGTGAATGGCAGGTATTTCTCAAGGTCACCCTGCCGGCTCTCCGATGGGGCCTGGTCTATGGAGCGACCCTCACCGTGGCGCGGGCGATCGGCGAATTCGGCGCCGTCCTCGTGGTTTCGGGGAATATTTTGTTGCTCACGCAGACCGCCACGTTGCACATTTATCAAAGTTACGTCGATTTCAACTATGTGGCGGCAAACGCCGTCGCATTGACCCTGTTGGCCGTCTCCTTTGCGATCCTGACCGTGCTGGAGATCGCCAAGGCACGCGCTGAAACGACGGTAGCGGAAGCGGGAGCGCAGTAAGCCAGTGAAGATCGAAGTACGCGGGCTCACGAAGACGTTCGGTTCAGCCACGGCAGTGGGAGGCGTCTCGTTCGTCGTCAACGAAGGTGAATTGCTCGGTCTGCTCGGACCAAGCGGCAGCGGAAAAACGACCGTGCTGCGATTGATCGCCGGCCTGGAAGTTCCGACCGCCGGCGATATCTTCATCGACGGCAAGCGGGTGAACGACCTCACCGTGCAGGAACGCAACATCGGCTTCGTCTTCCAGCACTACGCGCTGTTCAAACATCTGACCGTCTTCGACAACATCGCTTTCGGTCTCAAAATCAAAAAGTGGAACCGGCGTGATATCGACCAGCGCATCACGGAACTGCTCGCGCTCATGAGCCTCGAAGGACTGGGTGGTCGGTATCCGCACCAACTATCCGGCGGCCAACGACAGCGTGTCGCCATCGCCCGCGCGCTGGCTCCGCGTCCGTCGGTGCTATTGATGGACGAACCCTTCGGGGCCGTCGATGCGAAGGTGCGGCAGGAGTTGCGTGAGTGGCTCATCCGCCTGCATACGGACCTGAACGTCACCAGCCTGTTCGTGACACACGATCAGGAAGAGGCGATGGAAGTGTCCGGCCGCATCATCGTGTTCTCCAAAGGCAAATTGGAGCAGGCCGGATCCCCTGCTGATGTCTACGAAGAACCCGCCACTGAGTTCGTCGCCCGCTTCATCGGTTCGATGAATATCGTGGCCGGCGTCGTACGGCGGGGGCAGGTCCAGGTCGGCTCGCTCGAATTCCCTGCCCCGGGCTTTTCCGACGGTCAGACGCTCCAAGTCGGATTTCGTCCCTATTACGTGAAGGTGGCGGAAGATCCCGCGCGGTACCGTCAGCAGGCGAAACTACGGCACATCTACTTCCTCGGCGTGGCGTACCGGCTCGAAATTGAAACCCCGGACGGGTTGATTCTCCGGTCACGCATGAACAAGGAAGAATTTCGTCGCTGCCATTTTACCGTGGGGCAGGCCGTCTCCTTCGCCGTGACGCATTTCCGCATCCTGCCGCAAGAAGGCGCTGGGCCCGCGATCGAGGCCAAACCCGGCAGCCCCATCGCGGGGCCGCTGACGCCTTAACGGAGAGCAGCGGCTCAACCCTGACGCGCCGAACCAGCGTCAGTTGGTGGGAGTTTCCTGCCGGACTCGCTTCTCACCTTTCAGCTAAGGAGGAATGCCAATGCCTCGCCAATGTCTTGAAGCTCGCCCCCACCTAATCAAGCACTATGTACGTCGAACGATTCCCATCTCCTCTACAGTTCTTGTCGCTGTACTGGCGTTGTCTCTCTCGAAGGTTCACGGTTCTGAATGGGGAGACGTACCCGCATTGAAAAACCTTGAATTTTCGAACGTCGAAATCTCCTCACTCATCGCTGTTCAAACCCGCGATGGTCGTCAGGACAATGATCACCTGATGCATCACATGTTTACGCGGCTTGCAGAGCACAAGTTAGTAGGGATTTCGTCAGGTACGAAGGAGCCCAAACCACTGAAGAACCCACGGCTTATCGTTACGTTGCTGGCCAAGGAAATACCCGACTGTCCCGACAAACTCTTGTATGTCAGAAGCTTTGAGCTGCGAGAACGAGCCATTCGAGAGCGGGAGCCGAAGGTTTATACGGATGGGATCAGTTTTGGTGGAATGGACCTGTTTCCTGAGGTCATCGATGCAAGCACAGCCACCAGGGAACGATTCGAAAAGGACCTTGATCGGATGATCGATCGGTTTGCCCGGGACTACTGGGAGCACAATAGCCTGCCCACACGCTGATTTCCGCCAGGATCGTCTCAGGCTCAACACGGACGTTCGTAATCCTGAACCGGACCAGTCGCCCGACAGTACGAAATGCGGCATTCTCTTCTTGTTCGATTGCCGATTCACGGAGCCCCTGCGTAACCGAGTTTCCTATCGAACAGCACGGGCGGGATTCACGGCCGGCCCCGGGAACGACCCAAGGGGCCGTTCAGGCTAAAATCAAGTTGACGCCAATCGGCACACCTGATATCCAATTTCTGCCTTCTCCTATCAGAGGGATATCGCGCGTATCCTGAAGGCACACTCACCACAACGTATCAGCTCTCACGATTGAAATTTGGAGTGGGGTTTCATCGGATCATTCGATCAGCGCGAGATTAACTCGTATGCCCAACGAACACCATGCGCGGGTGCAACTTGACATGTTGCCGGACCGACCGCCGAAATCACGTCGCAACGGAGCGACGCTCTCGATCTGTGCTCATGAGACTGGGCAAACGCAGTTCTCCACGCTGTCCGTGACGGAGGGTGCATGACCGCAGCGGCAATTCGTCAGATTGTAAAATGGTATGCCAAGCGAAACATCCGCGAGCATTGTCCTTCGAAGATCGCGGATCGGTTGCTGGGCCCACGAGGCCCCATTCATCAGGAATGGTCCATCGGGATCGTGACCGGGGCATCGCCCTTGCGACTTCGCCATGCTCAAGGCACCGCCAATCCGGTCCTGACCCGGTACTCGGTTTCTGACGTGAGGGCGTTGTTCGTCGCGGATCCTTTCCTGATTCGCGTCGGCAATCTCTGGCACATGTTTTTCGAAGTCTATAACTTCGATAGCGACCGGGGAGAAATCGCCTGGGCCACGAGCCAGGATGGTTTCGCCTGGACCTATCAGAAGATCGTGCTACGAGAGTCTTTTCATCTCTCCTACCCGTATGTCTTTGAATGGCAGGGGCGATACTACATGATTCCTGAAACCCACCAAGCGGAGAGCGTGCGCCTCTACGAAGCGACAACGTTTCCGACGGATTGGGTGTGCACCGACATCTTGATCCAAGGGCATCGATTTGCCGACAGCTCGATCTTCATGAGCGATGATCGCTGGTGGTTATTCACCGAGACCAATCCCGCCCTCGCTCACGACACGCTTCGGCTCTACCAGGCCCCTGCCCTTCGAGGACCCTGGGAGGAGCATCCGCTGTCCCCGATTATCCAGGCGAACCCGCACATTGCGAGACCGGCCGGCCGAGTCGTGCGAGACGGGCATCGCCTCCTCCGATTTGCGCAAGACTGCTTCCCGGTCTATGGAACCAGGGTGCGGGCCTTCGAGATTACGGAGCTGACGCCTTCAACCTATCGTGAGCGTCCCGCTTCATATGGACCATTGTTCGGCCCAAGCTGGAGGCTCTGGACCCAGGGCGGCATGCATCATGTCGATGCCCAGCAGCTGAACTCGCACCAGTGGATTGCCGCTGTCGACGGGTGGCGACAAGTCGGATGGCCGATCCCCGAGGGATGGCAGAGGGACCGATGCTGAAACGAATCCGGCGCTATCTCCAGCGCTTTCAATCAGTGCTCTGGTGCCGTGAAGCGATCATGGCCGTTCGCGGTGTGGGGCGAAAGTTCCGCGGCGGCGTCGTCTCCTTGCGCACCGCGGGGACCGCAAAGGGACATGTCCTCATCTCCTATAACAATGAAGGCTTCTTGTTCAAACAGCGTGGTGAGCCCATTCCCATCAGCCACCCGAGCTACTATAAAGGCATGGTGATGGCTCAAACCTTCCTCGATCTGGGCTATGACGTCGATGCCATTCACTGTGAGAATCAGAGATTTATTCCATGGAAACCGTACGATGTGGTGGTGGATGTCCGGTTCAATTTGCAACGGCTCAAGCCCTACCTGCCCGACCGGTGCATCAAGATCTTTCACTGTGATACCGCACAGGCCGTCTTTCAGAACGTGGCCGAAATGAACCGCATGTTGGCGTTCCAACAGCGCAAGGGCATCACCGTTCCGGCCAACCGATTGGAGACGCCCCATCTGGGCATCGACCATGCGCACTACCTCACCACCTGCGGGAATGAGTTCACGATCAACACCTATGCCTACTCCGGCAAGCCGATGTTTCGCCTGCCCTCCATCACGCAAACGACGTGGCCCTGGTTCGAAGACAAAGATTTCGAGGCCTGTCGCCACCGCTTTTTGTGGTACGGCAGCCGCGGAATGGTCCACAAGGGTCTGGACCTGGTCCTTGAGGCCTTCGTGCAATTGCCCGACTGTCACCTCACTGTCGTGGGGCCGGTGGAGAATGAACCGGAGTTTGCGGCTGCGTATCGCCGCGAACTCTTCCACACGCCAAACATCAGATACGTCGGCTGGCTCGATAAGTCCGGCGACGAGTTTCACAAGATTTTGGAACAATCCATCGCGCACGTGTTTCTTTCCTGTTCGGAAGCCGGAGCCGCGGCTGTCATCGAGACGATGGCTGCAGGGCTGATCCCCATGGTGACCTATGAAGCGTCCGTGGATGTCGAGGATTACGGCGTGCTCGTCAAGGACACGTCGATCGAACACATCATGCAGGAGATACGGGCGATCGCCCAGATGCCAGGCAACGAATTGCGTCGCCGATCCCGGAACGCGTGGGAGACCGCGGCCGCCAAACATAGGCCCGAACACTTCGAGCACGCCTATCGAACGACGATAGAAACGATCTTGGCACGGCACGGGAAGTGATGGCGTCTCGGAAGGACAGGGATCCCTCAGATCGGCCGAACGATTCCGTGAGGGACCTTCATACCTCTGGCAAACCGGATCTGTCCGCGCACGAGGGCAGGAGCAACGCATGACACCTCTGGAGCCTGGATTAGGCCGGCTCGCCGGCCTCCTGCTCATGTGGGGGGCCATGCTCTGCATGGCGCTGTTCGCAGTTCTGGTTTGGCGTCACGGACTGTCCCTTCACTATCTGGTCATGCTCGCGCTCGCGGTGATGTTGGGATTCAGCGTGCGATTGCCGGCATCCTTCAAGATCAACATCGCGCTCCTCGGCCTGTCGACCCTCGTCAGTGTGTATGGGGCCGAATTGCTGCTGACTTACTCCGGCTCAGCGATCACCTCCCTGGGAGCTCATGCGTGGCTCAGCTTTCCCCAGGATGGAAACGTGCGGGTTGCGGCCGAGCGCATGAAGACGGTGCAGGAGACTCATCGGACATTTGATACCCGATCACGATTGGAAGTGGTCTTGGATATGCGGGCACACGGGGTCATGGCGTATCCGGATGTGTTTCCCATGGTTTTATTCGCGCCGTCCTCCGGAGAACATATCCGATCCGTCCTCGCCGGCCAACGTGGGGAATTCTTGCCCGTCGCGGGCATGGGCATGACCACGACGGTCTTTTGCAACGAAAGCGGCGAATATATCGTTTATGAAAGCGATGAGCATGGCTTCCACAATCCCCGCGGTATTTGGGAGCGGCGACCGGCCGAAATTGTCGCGCTGGGCGACTCGTATACTCATGGTGTCTGCGTTCCTTCGGAGAAAGGATTTGTCGCCGTCATCCGAGCGCAACATCCGGCTACGGTGAATTTGGGTGTGAACAGTCATGGCCCGCTGACCAGTTTGGCCACGCTTAAGGAATATGGACCGACTCTGAAGCCCAAACTGGTGCTGTGGTTCTACTACGAAGGAAATGACCTGCGGGATCTCGACGGATGGGAGAAGAACTCCCCGCTGTTGATGAAGTACGTGTCCTCCCCCTTCTCACAGCATCTATTCGAACGGCAACCTGAAATCGATCAGGCGTTGCGGCGCTATCTGGATACCGCCATCGCTCAGGCGACGTCCCCGGCGCCCGTGCCGTTCGAGGCCATCGTCAAGTTGCACCATCTCCGCCAGGCTCTCCAGTCGTTTTATGAGCGACGCCCTGTCGAGCAGGGCTTGCCGGCCGAATTGCTCAAGCATCTTAGCCAGCGTGGAGCACCGGCAACCGCGGGGGACTTGCAATTGTTCGAGCGCATTCTCGCGGAAGCCCGGACCACCGCCGAAACGTGGAACGGGCGCCTCGTATTTGTCTATTTGCCCACCTGGGAGCGGTATCGAATCCCAGAACTGGCCAGTAAAGACCGGGATCGGGTGCTTGGCATCGCCCGACGTCTCAACCTGCACGTGGTGGACTTGCACCCCGTGTTTGCTACCCACCCTGACCCCATGGCGCTGTTTCCCTTTCGACGCTATGCCCACTACAACGAAGCCGGGCACAGGCTGGTCGGGGAAGAAGTGCTGAAGCACATAGAGTCATTCTAGCGCCGGTTCACTGCGGTGAGATAGCAGTCAGGTCCCGCCCCGCCCCACTCTCTCGCGCAGAAGGGAAGTGGGTGACGCACTTTTCTCTCCCCGCGCCACTCTCGTTCGGGTTCGTTCCAAACGCCGGACGGCCCAAGCTGACGGTCAACATAACCGACTAATAGTACGAAATCCGGCGCTCACTGACCTGATAGGTCATGTGCGCCCAGCGGGCCTGCACCCGACGGTCCCGAGGACTTAGAGCTTTTTTCGGACAATCTCCTGCAACATATGGCGATCAAGCGAGAGATCCTTCACCAGCCGTTTTAGCTTGGCCTGTTCTTCACGCAACTGCCGGAGCGCACGCAGTTCGCTCAACCCGAGCCCGCGTATTTGCGCTTCCACCCGTAGAACGTCTGCTCGCTGATGCCCACCGCGCGACAAATTTCTGCGACCGTCGTTCCACTCTCGGCCTGGCGCGAGGCGGCCAGAGTCTGTGCCTGTGTATGTCCGCGTCGTCGCGCCATCACCAGGACATCCTTGGGTGCAGGAGACCACGCCGCCGACCGTTCCTCAAGCGGCCCTTGGTCTACTTTTCGGGGTTTAGGTCATAGGGATCCGCTACATTTCCGAGCAGCCGACAAATAAACTTCGGCCTGAACCGCCCCCACTCCGGAGCTCCGACCTCACATCGGTACGTCATAAAAATATTGACCGGCTGCTTTTTTGAAGCTCCGGCCATAGCGGCGCCGCCTACCCCATCCATTGACTTCGGCATTCCATCAACGCACCAGCTACGAAGATCATCCGAGGCACTCATGGTCCTATGATATGGGGAACATTTTCAGCCGTGGGACTGCGGCGTCGTCATGCACCACTTACCACTTCGAACCTGTCGCACCACTGGCACAGAACTCATTTCTCCGGATTCACTCCGTAGCATCCGTTTACTTTTCCTTTCTCCCGCCGTCTTACTCCATGACAGGTTGATTGGAGCGTGCCGTCGGATGAGAGAGCCGGAGCGGCGCCCTTCAAAAACAACCACCCATCGCACTAACACCACACTCTCTCACAGAAGGAGGAGATATGATGAATCACACGATGCTGAAAGCAGGATTGATCGCCGGCCTGGTTGTAGCCGTCACGGCACCGGCGGTGATCCCGTCGATCGCACTTGCGCAACTCGACATTCGGCAGGAAGACCGCCGCGCCGATCGGCAGCAAGACCGGCAAAACGATCGCCGGGAAGACCGACAACAGGATCGACGAGCCGATCGACAGCAGGATCGGCAAATGGATCGACAGCAGGATCGCCGGGCGGATCACCAGCTGGACCGGCAGCATGTCCGCCAAGAAGACCGCCGCGCCGATCGGGGTGCCCGCTTCCGCTAAGTCTCTACTCCCACCAGCACAGACGGCGTCAGGAGATCAGTCCTGACGCCGTTTTCTTATGCGCAATACCACACACGCAAGCCAACCCGCCCGAGATCCCCACCGTGAGGACCTACGGTCAGCGCCTGAACAACACCGCGAGAGGCCCTAAACAAGCAGGGCCACTCCTTTCGGAGCAGCCCCTGACTCGTTCCATCCCCTGTTTCGTCCGCTAATGATCCCGTCCGCCGTGGCCGCCCCCACTCCGCTCAGAGCGTCCCCCGCGATCGTCTCTTACGCGCTCCCCATGATCGGCATTTCCTCCGCGATCCCCGTGATCGCCGCCGCCGGAATCGCCATGCTCATTTCGAAACAGTCGATCTCCCCGTTCACCACGACGCACCCGCTCCTGGAGCGACCGGATATTGGCTCGCCCCTCCCGAAACTCACCCCCACGCCGTTTGACTTCGCGGCTCAGATCGAGCAACTCCGAAGGCTTGTACCCTTGGCGCATCCCTTCGCCGACCAAGGCCACGCCCTCTTTCGAGGCAATCTTTCCTTCTTTCATGACCGCCAGACTCTTGGCTGCTGCAGCCAACGATTCTTGCGTCACCCTCTGCTTTCCATCCTGCGACAGGCGCGTGAGCTCTCGCACTTCTTCGGCCGTGGCGCCACGTGAAAAAGCTTCCGCCAAGGCTTCGACGGCAACCCGACGATTCCCTTCGGCCACCCCGCGCGTGCCGGCCTCCCGCAACACCTCCTGCGCCGATTCAAAATGGGTCACCATTTGCCGTAGGACCGGATCGATGCGCTTAGGGTCGATCCCTTTTGCCAATCCTTCTTTCACCTTATTCGCCAGCGGCTCAACGGGAAGGCCTCGTTCTCCGGCCTTGTTCACCTGTTCGAGCAACGGGCTCGTCTCTTCTGCTGCGAACCCACGCGCTGATCGAAGCCTCGCGATTTCATCACGGTCCTGGGCCGAGATCGAATCCGCCCAGGCCGGATCGACTGCGCTGAGACACACCGCCGCTAGAATAACGCCCTTGACCCGGATTCGCATCAGACCATCCCTATGGGACTGTCACTACACCGTTGGTGTTCCCGAAACCGTCCGTCACAAAATCTTCCGCCGCCGGAGGCACCACCCACGTCGTTCCATCGACCAGATACATAAACGCATGTTCGCCGCTCGGCAGAGACACGACCGCCGACCAGAAGCCCTTCGATCCCACCCGAGTCATGATATGGGCCGTGGGCGACCACCCGTTGAACGACCCCACGACCGCGACTGTTTCGGCCGCCGAAACAGACACCACAAACCGCACGCCTCCCGGCACCGGTATGGGAACCTCCTGAACACGCGTCGCCGCACAGCCCGTCAGCCAGATCAAGGTCGTCAGACTTACGATTGCTCGCATCACCATCAGCATCGTACGGAGAGTATCGAAGCGCTGAGAGTGATGCAAGCGTTTGGAACAGGTCCCTAGAGGGTTGTGCCGACATCAAGCACCGCATTCTTCGAGCCGAACCCGTCACCCGTATCTTCCGCCGCGAGCGGATCCGCCAGCCATCGTTTCCCATCTATCACGAACATGTACTGATACCGCCCCGGCTTTAATCGAATCGTCGTCGTCC
>WBZQ01001625.1_pt1 | contig 15340 bp, 18 predicted proteins | sample 5204251 | NCBI WGS metagenome assembly WBZQ01 (sample SAMN12412402, study PRJNA552823) | activated sludge metagenome | isolation source: activated sludge from nitrification reactor of wastewater treatment plant... | place: USA: Virginia | collected 2017-09 | reverse complement strand
GGGAGGGCTTCACCGCCTACGTCGAGGAGTGGTGGCACTTCGACTTCGGCGATCAGTTCTGGGGCTCGGTGACCGGCGCTCCGGCGCGCTACGGCCCGATCGAGCCTGCCGAGTGAGCCGCCTGACCGGGTCGGAGCGCCGCCTGGTGAGCCTGGCGGTGGCGTCGCAGGCCTCCATCTCGATCGCCTCATGGGGGCTCGGCGCCCTGGGGCCGGAGCTGCGCGACACGTTCGGACTCTCGGCGGCCGAGCTCGGCGCGGTGCTGGCGGCAGGCTTTCTGGGCAACGCGCTGATCCTCATCCCGGCCGGCACCCTGGTGGACCGCATCGGGCCGCGCCGACCCCTGATCGCCGGTGGCCTGGCGTCGGGCCTGGCGCTGCTGGCGGCGGGGCTCGCGCCCTCCGCCGTGTTCGTGGGGGTGGCGCTGTTCGCCTACGGCCTGGTGTCGGCGTTCGTCGCGGTGGCGGGTACGGTCTCGATCTTCCACGGCTTCGACGCCGACCGCCGCGGCACGGCGCTGGGCTTCCGGCAGATGGCGGTGTCGATGGGCGGCTTCATCGCCGCAGGTCTGCTGCCCGGCCTGGCGGCGATCGGCGGCGTGCGCCTGTCGTTCATCGCGAGCGGCGTGCTGGCGGCGACGTTTGCGACGCTGTTCGGGCTGACCAGTGCCCCAGGGGCGCTGCACGCCGAGCGTCCGGTCGGTGGGCGTGGCATGGACGTGGCCGGTCTCATGCGCACGCCCGGTATCTGGAGGGTGGTGGCGATCAGCGCGGTGCACGTCTCGGCGCTCACCACAGTGTTGAACTTCAGCGTGCCGGCGATCCGCGACGAGGGTGGGTCGGCCGCGGTGGGGGCGGTGCTGTTCGCCGCGGTGAGCCTGTCGGCGATGGTGGCGCGCCTTGCGTGGGGCCGCGTGGCGGACCTGGGCGGCGGCGCGCGCCGGCGCGGTTCGCTGCGCGACGTGGGGCTCGTCACGATCGCGGGCGCGCTGGGCTATTGGCTGGTCACGCCGCTGGGCCCGGCGGCGCAGATCCCCATGATCTTCGTGTTCGCCTTCGGCGCGATGGGCGCCAACGGGCTGCTCTACCTGATCGCCGGGGAGCTGGTTGGTCCCGCACGGGCGGGCCAGGCGGTCGGCCTCACCTCGATGGTGCTGTTCGGCGTGAGCGCCCTGGTCTCGCCGCTGCTGGGCTGGCAGGCCGACACGTGGGGCTTTCGCAGCCTGTGGTTGGTGGCCGCGGCGCTGGGCGCGGGGAGCGTGGCGCTCACCCTGGGTCTGCCGCGAGATGACGCGCCGCGCAGCTCGCTGCGGGGTGCGTAGCCAGAGGAATCCCGACTCTCGTTGGCCTCGTTGCGAGTGGGACGTGAGCGATTGCACGGCCAAGATGCCATCGCCATAGCCGGCCGTGTCCGGACCGGTGTGGATCACGACGTCACGGCCGGAGCGGGCCCGAGTGCTCGTCGCAAGTGGTGGAGGCGGCGGAAGTCGCGCTCCCTTGGCGTGGATCCCGGCCTTGGATTCAGCGCCGACCACCGCCCGGCCCGGCCCCCTCGATGACGAGATCGACCGAGGTGCCGTCCTTGGAACTGTCGTCCGAGCGCCGGATGCGTGTGGTCAATGCCGCGGGGTTGGCGGCCGCGCACTCGCGACGAGCGGCCGCCCGCGGGCACGACAGGTACGGATGCCCGCCGCTGGGCCAATCAGTGCCCACTACAATCACCGCGTGCCAACCCACGCTGTCCAGCCGGCCCGCGGGTTCGAGCTCGTCCCCGCGTTCTTCAGCCTGGTCAAGTTCGCCCACACGGTGTTCGCGCTGCCGTTCGCGCTCGCCGGGGCGTTCCTGGCGCGCATGGAGGTTCCGGCGCTCGCCACGCTCGGCTGGATCCTGCTGGCGATGGCCGGGGCGCGCTCGCTGGCCATGGCGCTCAACCGGCTGATCGACGCCCAGGTCGACGCGCGCAACCCCCGCACCGCCGTGCGCGAACTGCCGAGCGGGCGGCTCACGCGCACGCAGGTGCTGTGGTTCTGCGCCGGGGCGCTTACCGCCCTCCTGATCGCCGTCAGCCAGCTGCCCCGGCTCACCTGGTTCCTCTGGCCCATCCCCGTGGCGCTGTTCGTGATCTACCCGTACGCGAAACGCGTCACCTGGGCATGCCACCTGCTGCTCGGCCTCAGCATCGGCATCGCCCCCATCGGCGGCTGGATCGCCGTCACCGGCCACTTCGCCGCGGCACCCGTGTTCCTGTGGGTCGCGGTGGCCGCCTGGATCGGCGGCTTCGACATGCTCTACGCCCTGCTCGACGTGGAGAGCGACCGGGCCAACGGCATCAACTCAGTCCCGGTCGCGTTTGGGCTCCGCGGGGCGCTCGTCGGCTGCCGGCTGATGCACGCAATCGCCGTCGCCGCGCTCGTCATCGCAGGCCTGCTCGTCGACGCCGGCGCCATCTACTTCGTTGGCGTCGTCGCCTGCGCGCTCATCCTGCTGGCCGAAAACGTGGCGGTCCGCGCCGGCGAACGCCGCGCCGTGCAACTCGCATTCGGCGTCGCCAACGGCGTGGTGGCGCTGGTGTTCTTCGCGTTCGTGCTGCTCGAGGTGGTGACGCGCTGATCACCGGCCGCGGCCTCGGCAAGTCATACGGTGCACGCGCTGCGCTCACCGGCGTCGACATCGACGTGGCGGAAGGGCAGATGGTGGCGCTCCTCGGTCCCAACGGCGCCGGCAAGACCACGCTGCTGCGTATGCTCGCCACGCTGCACCGACCTGACCGCGGCGAGCTCACCGTCTTGGGTCACCGTCTGCCCGACCACGCGGCGCGTGCTCGTCGCGGCATCGGCTACCTGGGGCACGACCCGCTCGTCTACCTCGACCTGACCCCGTGGCAGAACCTGCGCCTGTTCGCCGACCTCTACGGCGCGCCGCGCGACCGCGATCGTCTGGAGGCGCTGCTCGACCGGGTGGGACTGCTGCCGCGCGCATACGACGTGGTGCGCACGTTCAGCCGCGGGATGGTGCAGCGCCTCGGTGTGGCCCGGCTGCTGCTGCACGACCCGAAGCTGCTCCTGCTGGACGAGCCCACGGCCGGCCTGGACGCCCCCGGCGGCGCCCTGCTCGACAGCGTGCTGGCCGAGGGCCGCACGACGGTGGTGGTGACCCACGATGTGGAGTGGGCGGCGCGCCGCGCCCACCAGCTGCTGGTGCTGCGTGGCGGACGGCTGGTGGAGACCATCGACCCCGCCGGGCACGAGCCGGCTGTCGTGCGTACGAGCTACGAGCGGCTGGTGGGGGCATGAGCGGCCACGCCCGTCAACTACGCGCCCTGGTGCTGAAGGACCTGTGGCTCGAGCTGCGCACCCGTGACACGGCGGTCGCGATGGCGCTGTTCGTCGTGATCGCGATGGTGTTGCTGCAGTTCGGCTTCGGCACGCGCGAGGGCGACCTCACCCGGTTCGCCGGCGGCCTGCTGTGGGTGCCGCTCGCCTTCGCGGCCGTGCTCGGCGTGGGCCGCAGCTACGTGGCGGAACGCGAGCAGCGCGTGCTCGACGGGCTCCTGGTGGCACCCACGTCCCGCTTCGTGATGCTGCTGGCTCGGGCGATCGCCATCACCGGCTACCTGCTCGCCGTCCAGCTCATCGCGATCCCGCTGCTGGGCGTGTTCTTCGTGCGCGGGCCCTACTGGGGCAGCGTCGGCTGGATCGCGCTGGCCGCGCTGCTGGCCGACATCGGCATCGGCATCCTCGGCACGCTCGTGGCCTCCATGGCCGTGTTCACCCGCGCGCGCGAGCTGGTGATGCCCGTGATCTTCCTGCCGCTGCTCTTGCCGGTGGTCATCGCGGCAGCCGGCGCCACCCACGCGGTGGTGGGCGACCACGACATGTCCTCCTACTGGCGCTACTGCGGGTTCCTGGCCGGCTTTGCGGTACTGTTCGGCCTCGTGGCGTTTGCGACCTTCGACGCGGTGTTCGATGACTGAACCCGCCCCCACGACCGCCGTTCCCGGCCGCAGCGCGGCCTGGTGGTCCGTTGCCGCCGCAGTGCTCATGGGCGTCTCCATCGCCGGCTCCTTCTGGGTGGCCCCCCAAGATGACGCGGGCGAGATCCAGCGCCTGCTGTTCCTGCACGTGCCGATCGCGGTGGTCTCACTGCTCGCGTTCCTGGTCGCCTGCGTCGCGGGGATCATGTACCTGCGCACCCGTCAGGAGCGCTGGGACGAGGTCGTGGTGGTCTCCAGCGGACTGGGCCTGCTGTTCGTGGTGCTCACCATCATCAGCGGGTCCATTTGGGCCCGCGGGTTCTGGGGCACGTGGTGGCGCTGGGACGACCCGCGCCTGGTGACCTACCTCATCATCGGCCTCATCTACGCGGCCTTCTTCGTGCTGCGCTCGTCGGCCGAAGACGCCCAGCGGGCCCGCTTCTCCGCGGTGTACGCGGTGGTCGCGTTCGCCTCCGTCCCGCTGTCGTTTTGGGCGGTGCGGTCGGCGTCGAGCGTGGTGCACCCCACGGCCCTCGACCGCAACGGCCTTCAGGTGGAGGGCAGCATCGCTGTGTGGCTGCTCGTCGGCCATATCGCCGTGGCGGCCGTGTTCGTGGCCCTGCTGAAGGTCGAGCTGCTGCAACGGCGCACACAGCGCACCCTCACACAACTGCGCATGGCGCTCGAGGAGCACGAGTGAACGACTACGTCGTGGCCACGTTCGTGGTGGTTTGGTTCGTGATGTTGCTGTACGTGGCCGTGGTCGCGATGCGGACCGCGAAGATGGCGCGGGAGGCCGAGCTGCTCGCTCGTCTCGTCAACCGTGACAGGGAACAGGCGCCTGCCGCGGACACGCACTCGCGCATCGAGGGGGGTTGAGGCTCGGGCCGTCCGGTCCGATACTCATCAGTGAACCCCGCCGTGTAACGGCGTCGATTAAGAGGTTTTTGGTGGTTGTAATGATTCCGCGATCCCGCTTCGGAATCGACCGCCACGGTCCGATAATCGAAGTGTCGTTGTAACGAGAGGACCAAGGATGAGGATCCCAATCGTGACCGGAGGAGCCGTCGTGCTCCTCGCCGCACTCGCGCCCCAGGCATTCGCCGTCGAAGGCGCCCCCCTTCGCAACCGGGACGGCGTGGTCGTGTCATGGCAAGCGGGGTCCAAGTCTGCAGTGGTGGTCACGCGCGACAGTCGCGTGTACGTCATCCACTCGCTCCGCAAGGTCACGCCCGGCACCCGCGTACGTGTGGAAGGCGTGAAGTGGGGCACCACCGCCCAGGGGATCAAGTGGGGTACCCAGCCCGCCGGCGTCAAGTGGGGCATCAAGCTCGCTCGTAACGGCACCTTCCAGTCCGGGCTGGTCAGGCTCGGCAAGTCGCGCACCATGGCGCTGCGCGCGATCGTCGTGAAGAAGTACGGCAACCGTGGCGTCGCCGTGTCGGTCAACGGTGCGGTGGTGGTGCTGCCCCTCACCCGGTCAGCCGTCTGGCTGCCCGGCGGCAAGCGCACCAACGCGGGCACCGGCGTCGGCAAGTTCGGCTCGAAGAGCGTCTTCAAGATCCGCGTGGACAGCAAGGGTCGCGCCGTCGTGACCGGCGCCACGGAAGTGGCGCAGGCCACACCGGGTGCGGCTGTCCCGTTCGCAGGTCGCCTGCAGTCGATCGACGCCGTCAACGGTCAGATCGTCGTCAACAGCAGCACCAACAAGCTCCTGCCGCTCAGCCTGAGCGTCGCGGTGCCGGCGAAGGTCGACCTGGCCAAGTTCGCCGTCGGGACGCAGGTGTCGGGCACCGCGGTCGCCTCGGTCGCCGATCCGGCCGTGCTCATCGCCACGGGCTTCTCCAGCAACGCCTCGTTCGCCGCCGCCGACAACCCGGCCACCTCGGTGAGTATCCCGGCGCCGAACCCGCAGCACCTCGCCGCGATCGCGGCCATGAAGGCCGACTGGAAGGCCGGCTTCGACAGCGGCAAGTTCACCCAGCAGGGTGTGGGCCTCTACACCAGCCAGGCGAACCAGCTGGCCGTGGCCGAGCGCGCCATCATCCGTGGCGACGTCGCGCAGGCCGTCCACAAGTTGGCCCAGTTCATCGAGCTCATCGGCAAGGCGAACGACGACGGCCCGGTGCGGATCGACAACGCCTTCAAGACGGAGATGATCCTCAAGGCGCAGGCCCTGCGGGTGATGGTCACACCGCCGGGCGGCCTCTACAACATCAACCGGGACGACGACAACTGACGCACTCCGCGGGGGCCGGAAGGCCCCGCGCCGCGTTGCATGATTGCGGATCGACCAAAGCGGGTAGCTCACTCACGATCCGCCTGCTAGAAAGCCAAATGTAAAACCGCAACTTGGGCGCTCAAGGTTTCGGCCCGGCATGCCGATGCGGCGGCGTACGCAAGTCTCCCGATGAGGTAAACATGAGGGCGAGAGCCGTTCTGGGATGTGCCGTCACGATGGCCGCCGTTGCCGCGACCCCGCAGGCATTGGGCGCCGACGGCGTGCCGCTGCGTGAACGCGACGGCGCTGTCGTCTCGTGGCAGCCCCGCTCGAAGACCGCCGTCGTGGCGCTTCCGGGCGGCAACGTGCTCGTCATCCACTCCCTCCGCAAGTACACGCCCGGCGCCGCGGTGCGCGTGGAGGGCGTGAAGTGGGGCAGCGCGGTGGACGGTGTCAAATGGGGGCTGCAGCCCGCGGGCGTCAAGTGGGGCATCGCCGTGGCCCGCAACGGTACCTTCAAGGCGCCGCTGAGAATCCGTGGCCGCGCCACGACGATGGCGTTGCGCGTCACCGTGATCCGCCGCAGCAAGACCAGCGTCGTCGTCTCCGCTCCCGGCGCCACCTTCGTGTTGCCCTTCGCCAAGCGCGCCGTCTGGCTGCCGGGACCGAAGCTGGTGCACGCCAAGGGCCTGGAGCAGTTCGGCACCCAGGTGATGCTCACCGTCCGGACTCGCAGCAACGGCCGCGTCGAGGTCGTGAAGGTCCGTGAGGTCGACACCGCTTCGGTCGGCAACGTCGTGCCGGTCGCCGGGCGTGTGCTCGCCCGCGACATCGCAGGTCGCACGCTGCGCATCCAGGCCGGCGGCACCGGCGGCGTCACCGTGCTGATGACGGTTCCGGCCAACATCGAGCTGAAGAACTACCCGGTCGGTGCCGAGGTCTCCGGAACGGTCGTGCCCGGCGATCTCGGCGATGTCGTGAACCTGCTCGTCACCGGTATCTCGCGCAACGAGACCTGGGCGCTGGCCGACTCGCTGCGCCTGACGGTCGGAGCGCCCGTGCCTCCGGGCGAGCGCGCCGGCCAGTCGAGCGTCGACAACGGCACCATTCAGCCGGACCCCGAGGTTCCTCCGGTCGTGACGCCGCCGACCACCCCGCCGACGATCGTGCCCACCGGCGACCCGGTCGTCGACGCGCAGCTGGCGCAGATCGTGGCGATCCAGAACAGCTGGACGGCCGCTCGCACCAGCGAGCCGCCGACGATCATGTCGGCCGGGCTCTACTCCTCTGGCCTGCAGCTCCTGCAGGACGTGCAGAGGCAGATCGCCGAAGGTCGCCCGGCCATCGCGGTGCTGGAGCTCGTGGGCTTCGAGCTCGTGGTCGGCAAGCAGCCCGCCAGCGCCATCGTCGCCGGCTACAAGGCGCAGATCATCGGCCTCACCACGACGCTGCGCATCGACCTGCTGTCACACCTCTAGCCGTCGTGGCCGGCGGTGCGCATCAGGCGCGCCGCCGTCCGCACGGCGTCCACCAGATCGGGCGTCGTTCGTCCGGATGCCTCGGCCGCCGGCGTGAGGTCGAGTGACCGCAGGTATTCGCTCGTGGTCGGCCCGATGCTGACCAGAGTGACCGTCTGCAGAAAGGCAAGGCCGGTCGCCGCGATCGCCGCTCCGACCGCCGAAGGGGCGGTGAAGACCCACAGCGGGCATGCCCGCGCGGCGTGCAGCACGCTGGGGTCGAGGGCGGCCGCTACCACGCCGTAGAGCGCCACGTCGGTGACCTGCGCACCCGCGGCGACAAGGCCGTCCGGCAGCTCGGGCCGTGCGTTGCGTGCGCGCGCCAACAGCGCGTGACGGCCACTAAGGGGAACATGCGCCGCGAGTGCCGCCACCAGCGTCGCGGCGGTCGCTCCATCCGGAACCACGTCCACACGCAGTCCGGCGGCGCGGAGCGCGGTGGCGGTCGCCCGCCCAACCGCCGCCACCGTCACGGCGGGGGGAAGCTCGGTTGCGAGCCGTGCGAGCGCGTCGGCCAGCAGGGTTGCGCCGTTCGCGCTCGACACCACCACGATGTCTGCGGTCGCGACGTGTGTGAGGGCCGCATCGACCTCGGCCGGGGGCACGGGCACGATACGGGTCAGTGGGAGCTGCACCACGGTGGCACCCTCGCGATCGAGCGCGCCGGCCAGGACGGCGGCCTGCCCGACAGGGCGCGTGATCACCACCCCGACGCCACGAAGCGGGGTGCTCACCCCGAGCCCACGGCATCGCGGAGTGCGGCGACGACGGCGTCAACCTCGGCGCCGGGTGGGCCCAGCGGCACCCGGGCGGTACGGCGGGCGTGGTGGCGGCCGCCGGCGTCGGCGGCGAAGGTCGTGAGCGCGATCTCGTCACCGTCGGGTCGGGCGAGCGCGCCGATGGGCTCTCGGCAGCCACCACCAAGGCCGGCGAGGACGGCGCGTTCGACGGTCAGGCAGGCATGCGTGATCGGGTCGTCGAGCATCCGGAGGGCGGCGTGAACATGGTCGTCGTCGGCGCGTCCCTCCAGAGCCAGCGCGCCCTGGCCGGGGGCAGGCACACAGACCGACGGATCGAGCGGCGTGAGCCCGGCGGGTGTGAGCCCCAGCCGGTTGAGGCCGGCAGCCGCAAGCACGAGCGCGTCGTAGTCGCCGCGTTCGAGCTTCTGCAGCCGGGTGCCGACGTTGCCGCGCACCTCGCCGAACCGCAGGTCCGGGCGCGCCAGGGCCAGCTGTACGACCCGCCGCGGGCTGCCCGTGCCGACCTCGGCGCCCTGTCGCAGCCCGTCGAGGCCGTCGGGGCCGATCAGGACGTCGCGCGGATCCTCACGGGCGGGTACGGCCAGTACGGCGAGACCCGCGGGCAGTTCACCGGGCAGGTCCTTGGCAGAGTGCACGGCCAGGTCGGCGCGCCGGTCCAGCAGCGCCTCCTCGAGCTCCTTCACGAACAGGCCGCGGGTCGCCTGCATGCTCCCGGCCGCACTCCAGCGGTCGCCGGTGGTGACGAGCTCGAGCAGTCGCACTTCGAGGCCGGTGGCGCGCAGCGCGTCGGCCACCCGGTTCGTCTGGGCCAGGGCGAGGGGCGATCGTCGGGTGGCGATCGTCAGCGTCGGCATTGTCAGGAGTCGGTGTCGGTGTCGCCATCCAATGCGAACAGATGGCGCAGGCTCTCGACGTGTCCCTCCGCGCCGCTCCCGGCGGTCACGGCGGCACGCAGGCGGACCGTGGGCTCGTGCAGCAGGCGGTTGACGATGGAGTTGGTGAGCTGCTCCACCCGCGCCCGGTCGGCGGGGCTGAGCGATTCCCACGCACCGTTGATCTTGGCGAGCTCGCCGGCCCGGATGTCCTCCGCACGTCCGCGCAGCGACGTGATGGTCGGCGTGACGGCCAGGCTGTGGCGCCACTCGGCGAACCGCAGCGCCTCCTCGGCGACGATGGCTTCCGCGCGGGTAGCCTCGCGCATGCGGCCGTTGCGGTTGATCTCGACCACGCGCTCGAGATCGTCGATGTCGTGGAGGGTGACGCCCGGTACGCCGGAGATCTCGGGATCGAGGTCCCGGGGGACGGCGATGTCGATCAGCACCATCGGGCGGCCAGGGCGGGCGCGCATGGCGGTCTCGACGTGCGTATGGCTGAGGATCGTGTGCGGCGCGTCGGTCGACGAGATCACGATGTCGGCCGCGGCCAGTTCGTCGGGCAGCCGATCGAACGACACGCCTTCGCCGCCCATGCGGTTGCCGAGCGCGCGCGCGGTCGAAACCGTCCGGTTGGCGACCACCAGCTGCTGCACTCCGGAGTCGAGCAGGGCGCGCGCGGTGGCTGCCCCCATGTCGCCGGCGCCGATCAGCAGCGCCCGTGTGCTTGCGAGGTCGCCCCCGGCACCGCTGCGGGCGAGGTCGACGGCCACCGAGGCGACCGACATCGCTCCCGCCCCGATGCCCGTCTCGGTGCGTACGCGCTTGCCGGTCTCGAGCGCCTTGCGGAACAGATGATCGAGCACCGGCCCAAGCGAGTCCTCCTCTTGGGCGCGCTCGAAGGCGGACCGCACCTGGCCCTGGATCTCGCTCTCGCCCACCACCATCGCGTCGAGGCTGGCCGTGACGCGCAGCAGGTGTGCGGCGGCGCGCTCCTCGCGATGGGTGTAGCGCACGCAGTCGAACTCGGCGCGCTCGATCCCGGTGGCGGCGACGAGCGTGCTGCAGGCGGCCTCCTCGGCCGCGCCGCCATCCTGCGCACGCACGTACAGCTCGGTGCGGTTGCAGGTGCTGATCGCGACCACCTCGCTGATGCGCGGGTCGGCGAGCAGCGAGCGCGTCACATCGCGCGCGCCGGCGTCGGTGAGTGCCGCCTTCTCGCGCAGCTCCACCGGGGCCGTGCGATGGGACAGGCCCACGACGAGCAGGTGCATCAGGCTGTGATCCGGTCGGCCAATGTGACCAGGATGGTACTGCCTGGACGCCGGCGGGCGGGACAGCGCGGCACGACGAGGGCCGTCCGTCCCTGACCACGTGGCGGCGCGGCGGGGGCCACGCAGGACGTCGCGGTGCCCTCGCCGGGTGGACGGCACGTGAGATGGCGGGACCCAGATTCGAACTGGGGACACCACGATTTTCAGTCGTGTGCTCTACCAACTGAGCTATCCCGCCGCGGCCACGAAACGGTAGGGGTTCGGGCGTGAGGATTCAACCTCGCCGAGTGCGATACTGCCCGAATGTCCAGCCGCGGCCACATCCTCGTCGTGGACGATGAACGGTCGATCCGTCGCATGCTGCGGATGTACCTGGCGGACGCCGGCTACACCGTCGCGGAGGCGGCCGACGGGCAGGTCGCTCTCGACCAGGTGCGCCAGGGCGGCATCGATCTGGTGCTGCTCGACCTGATGCTGCCGGGCGTCGGCGGACTGGAGGTGTGCGAACGCATCCGCGAGTCGAACGGCTACGTGCCCATCATCATGGTCACCGCCATGGACGACGAGGAGAGCCGCGTCGCCGGTCTCGAACGGGGCGCCGACGACTACGTCACCAAGCCGTTCTCGCCGCGTGAGCTGATCGCCCGTGTGCGCGCGGTTCTTCGCCGCATCGCGGCGCCCGAGGAGGCACAGGGCGTGATCGTGAGCGGCGACCTGACGCTGGAACTCGAGAGCCGCCGCTCGCTGTACCGCGGCGACGAGGTGGCGCTCACCCGGCTGGAGTTCGACCTGCTGGCCGAGCTGGCCGGCCATCCGCGCACCGTCTTCAGTCGCGATCGGCTGCTGGAGAAGGTGTGGGGCTACCAGAACCCGATCGGTGGCAAGACGGTCGACGTGCACATCGCCAACATCCGCCGCAAGTTGGAGGGATGGACGGGGCTCGTGGCCGTGCGGGGGGTCGGCTACAAGGTCGACCCTGACGCGGCGTGAGGCGTCCGGTGCGGTTCGGCGTCCCGGCGACCTACCGGGGGCGGATCGCGCTGACCATCGCGCTGGTGCTGCTGGCAACCCTGGTCGGACAGGCGCTCGTGAGCGATGTGGTGGGACGGCGCCTGCAGTCGGATCTCCAGAAGGACCTGCGTGAGCAGGCACAGCTGATCGCCGACAACGTCAACGCGGCGAGCGACGCGAACAAGCTGACGAGTGCGCAGGCGGCAGCCCGCTATCTGGTGCGCACCCGCATCGTGGTGAAGTGGCCGGCCAAGCCAGGCCTCTACTACAACGTGGTGCCGTTCGAGCGGCAGGACTCGGAGGTGTCGGTCCGCAGTGGCGAGGTCGAGGTGCGCATGGCGCGCGAGAACCGCGGTGGTGGGATCTCGCGGTGGGGGCTGGCGAGCCTGCTCGGCCTGGTGACGGTCCTCGCGATCGCCGTGTGGCTGCTGGCCGAGAGCCTCACCCGACGGCTGACGCGTCAGGCCAGAGCGCTGGCAGGGGCCGCAGCCGCCATCGCCGGCGGCGACAAGACCGCACGCGCACCGGAATCCGACGACGAACTCGGACGGGTGGCGCGGTCGTTCAACCACATGGCTCGCCGCCTGGAGGAGTCCGATGAGCGTCAGCGGCGCCTGCTGGCCGACGTCGCCCACGAGCTGCGCAACCCCGTGACCGCCATCCAGGGCTTCGCGTCCGCCCTCTCGGACGGGGCGGCTGCCACCCCGTCCGACCGCGCGGAGGCGGCGGAGTTCATCCGCGAGGAGGCCGAGCGGCTGCACGTGCTCGTCGCGGACCTGCGCAACCTGACCCTGCTCGATCTCGACACCAAGGTGGCGATCGACGAGGTCGACCTGGCCGAGGCCGGAGCAGACGCGCTGCAGCGGTTCCGCCCACTCGCCCAGGAGCGCGGCGTGATGCTGGCCGAGGTGACCGGCCGGGCGAGCGTGACGACCGACCGGAGCCACCTCGACACGATCCTGGGCAACCTTGTGTCGAACGCGCTGCACGCGACGCCCGCGGGCGGCAGCGTGAGCATCGGGGTGGGCGACGGCGACGGCGAGCCGTGGATCGCGGTCCGCGACACCGGCGTCGGTATCTCACCGGGCGACCAGGACCGCATCTTCGACCGCCTCTACCGCGTCGATCAGGCTCGCTCGCGGGCCGACGGCGGCAGCGGGCTCGGTCTCGCGATCGTCCGCCGGCTGGTGGACCAGATCGGCGCCCGCATCGCGCTGCGGTCCGAGCCGGGTCGCGGGTCCACGTTCACCGTCTCGTTTCCACCACCCCCACCCGCCACGGCGACGACCGACGAAGGAAGCCCATGAACGACAGACGTGTGCTCGAGCGGACCGACAAGGCGCCCCAGGAGCTGCGCGAGATCACTGAGGAGTTCCGTCGCGGCTTCGACGTGGTGACCGAGATCGGCCAGGCCGGCGTCACCGTCTTCGGCTCCGCCCGCGTGCGCGAAGGGGACGCCGTGTACGACGCCGCCCGTGAGTGCGGTCGACTGCTTGCCGACGAGGGCTTTGCCGTCATCACGGGCGGCGGACCCGGCGTGATGGAGGCGGCCAACCGTGGCGCGGCCGACCGGGGTGGACGCTCCGTCGGCTTCAACATCAAACTGCCCCACGAGCAGCACGAGAACCCCTACCTGAACCTGGAGATGACCTTCGATCACTTCTACGTGCGCAAGGTCATGCTGGTGAAGGCCTCCGAGGGCTTCATCGTCTATCCCGGCGGCTTCGGCACGCTGGACGAGCTGTTCGAGGCGCTGACGCTCATCCAAACCGGCAAGGTGGAGCACTTCCCGGTGGTGCTCGTGGGCCGCGCTCACTGGCAGCCGATGATGGACTGGATCAATCACCGGTTGGTCGCGGAGTACATCAACAACGGCGACCTGGACCTGCTGGAGGTGGTCGACACCCCCGCCGACGCGGTTGCTCAGGTGGTCGCGTGCTTTCGTCGGGAGTGCGCCCACGAGCTTGGTGCGACGCGGGCGGTGGGCTGACCCGAGGTTTGTCCGGCCACTGTGGTGGGTATCTTCGCCGGGTCGTTCCCCAACAGAAGGAGTCCTTCGTGCTGAAGGAGTTCAAAGACTGGGTCATGAAGGGCAATCTCCTCGAGATCGCCGTCGGACTGATCCTCGCCCTGGCATTTGCCGAGGTCGTCAAGCAGTTCGCCGAGACCATCGTCATGCCGATCATCGGCGCGATCGGCGGTACCCCCAACTTCAGTGGCAAGTCGTTCTCGATCAACAAGTCCCAGTTTCACTACGGGCTGTTGCTCAACGCGCTCATCGCGTTCCTCATCACCGCATTCGTCCTGTTCATGGTCGTCAAGGCCGTGAACAAGGTCTTGAAGGCCAAGCAGGCCGAGCCCACCAAGTACATCGTCGAGAAGGTCGACGAGGCTGCGCTCAACGCCCGTTCGGCGGATGGCTGGGAGGTCGTTTCGGCGACCGACGCCGGCGTCGTGCTGAAGAAGTAGCTCCTCCGGTCACATTCGGGCTGTGCGCGTCCAGATCGGGCGCCACAGCCCCGTGATCAGTGCTCCGGCGGGTCGGGCAGATCGCCGCTCTCACCGCTCGCGGCCCGGCGACGGCGCTGGCTGCGGAAGACGCCGTACAGCAGCGCCAGGCCCAACACCAGGTAGGGCACGCCGAACAGGAAACGGCGGTCGTCCAGGAAGATCATGAAGGCGACGCCGCCCAGGGCGAAGATCGCCCCGAGCGCATAGCTGAAGATCAGGCCGGTGGCGCTGCTCATTCCCCGTAGTGCCCCTCGATGGTCGCGATCACCTGGGGCAGCAGCGTGTCCCACGCCGATGCGTTCTCGATGGTGACGCTCACGAAATCGGCGGTCAGGAACACGTTGGTCACGCCGCCGAGGGCGAAGATGGCGGCGCCGAGGGGCGACGCCGCGGGGTCGCTGCCGGCCCGGAACGTCTCGGAGCGCTGGTCGGTGGCCTGCCGGTCGAGCTGGAACTTGAGGGCATTCGGATTCGGGGTGGGGAGCGGGGTGACGGAAACCACGCGGGTCCTCTCGTTGTTCGACCAAAGGGTCTCAGATTGCGCAAGTTCGTGCCGATACATACGAATACAACGCAGGTGACGCACCTGTCCGAACAAGGGGGCCACCCCATGTCAGTCCCGAACGACCCGACCACACGAGACCCGAAGGCGGTTCGCGCGATCGCGCCGCAGCTGCCCGACATGTGTCCGCTGTGCCTCGGCGTCGGCTTCTACCTCGAGGCGTGCGCCGATGACCCCGTGCGCGAGCTCCTACCCGTCCGCTGCAGCGGGTGCGAGGGTGCGGGCCGCCGCGCGCGGTAACGACCCCGCTCCGTCGTTCGCGACCCGTCCGGCGGTGCGGCCGAGGGGGATCGGCGTCCCGTAGCATCACGGTCGTGACTTCCGACCAGGCACGAGCGCGCCTGCTGGCGCTGCTGCGCGAGCGCGCACTCATCCGTGAATCCGTGATCCTGTCGTCCGGCAAGCGCTCCTCCTACTACTGGGATGCGCGCCAGGTGCTGCTCGACCCGGAGGGCGCGTCGCTCGCCGGCCGGCTCGGATTCGAGGCCCTGAGGCCGTTCGCCCCCAGCGCCGTGGGGGGACCCACGAGCGCAGCCGACCCGTTCGTGTGTGCCATCACCGCCGCCGCCTACGCTGCGGGCGATCGGTGGACCGGCTTCTTCGTGCGCAAGGAGGCCAAGCGTTACGGCCTGCAGAACT
>WBZQ01000670.1_pt2 | contig 15340 bp, 13 predicted proteins | sample 5204251 | NCBI WGS metagenome assembly WBZQ01 (sample SAMN12412402, study PRJNA552823) | activated sludge metagenome | isolation source: activated sludge from nitrification reactor of wastewater treatment plant... | place: USA: Virginia | collected 2017-09 | reverse complement strand
ACGCTGGGGTCCGGGAAGCATTTAGCACAGGATCCAGTGTAGTAAATGACCGGTGAGGGTCGGACCCTCGCTCTGCGGTTCGATGAGGCACGACCGGAGACCCTGCTCGGAGCCGGGTCGCGTGGGCAGCAGGCGTACCCCGCTCCGTCTAGCGACTACGCATTCCCCCCGCGGTGTGCGGTCGGTGGGACTAGATGCGCGCTGTGCTCCCGGCTGGTTCGAACACGGCCACCCACAGGATCCGGTCGGCGACCAGCAGTGCGGTGGCGACCGCCAGGTAGAGCACGGCCAGCAGGGCGCGGCCCCAACCGGTGTCGGCCAGGAAGGAGTGGCGCAGGAGCAGGCCACCGCCCATCATGACCGTGATGAACAGCCAGGATTTGGCAGACAGGAAGCCGAAGAACCAGGAATGGCCGCGGCCGTGGATCCGCGCCACGTTGGCGTGCGCGTAGTCGACCAGGATCAACCGGGCCTTCACGATGCCGATCGTGCCGGCCACGACGGCGATGGGGATCAGCCAGAAGTTGGGGTGGAACTGTTGGGCTGGGGCCTCCACGAACAGCACGCCGCGTACCAGCAGCATCGCCGCAGCGGCCAGCCACAGTGTGGCCGCCGCGATGAGTTGCGGCTGCGGACCCGTCTGGGGAGCGAGCCGATCCAAGCGACTCCAGGACACTGCCACCGTGACCCCCTGTGTTTCTGGACGACCGGGTGTTTGCTCGGCGTGGTTATCAACAATGTAGTACGGCGTCCTGATCGGCCCGTGGAGTGCGTATACGTGGGGAATCCGCCGCTGGAAACCCGCGTCGGTTACGGCAGGGGCCCGAAGTAGCCGAACGTCCCACGTGGTGCAAGCCCGGGTCTGGGCCCCTCGAAGCCGCCGGATCGGTCTTCATCCGGCTGGGCACCCCCGAGAATCGACCGGGTGAGGGCCTGCTGGTCGGACAGCAGATGCTCGAGCTCGGCGGCCAGGTCGGCGTCGCCCACCGGCCTGCCCTCGACGGCGGCTGTGACGACACAGCGGCGCACCAGTTCCCGGGTGAATGAGGCCGTCACGCCTTCGGTGGCCTGCGCCGCCTGCTGGATGGCGGCCTCGCTGAGTCGCCCGGCGGCGATCAGGCTGGCGGCATACAGCCGCAGCAGGCGCACGCGGGCGTCCAGATCTGGACGATCGATGGCGACAGCCAGGTCGACCCGGCCCGGTCGCTCCACCAGCGCGCGCTCGAGCAGGTCGGGGCGGTTCGTCGTGAGCAGGAACGTGACATCCGCGTCACCGCTGAGCCCGTCCATCGCCTCGAGGGTCTCGAACAACGACGCGTCACTGTGGAAGCCGCGCTCCTCCGCGACCAGGTCGCAGTCCTCCATCACAATGATCGCCGGCTGCATAGCGCGGGCCAGGTTGGCTGCCTCGGCCAGCAGGTGCAGCGTGCGGCCGGTCAGCAGGACCGCCGTCGTGCCCGGGCTGAGACTCAGGACGTGGCGCACGAGGTGCGTCTTGCCCGTCCCCGGCGGGCCGTACAGCAGCACACCGCGTTTGAGGTGCTGGCCCGCGGCCCGGATGGCGTCCGACTGCCGGCCGATATCGACGACATGCCGGATGACTCTCTCGCGCACACCGTCGGGCAGGATCACCTGCTCGGCGCTCACCCGCGGCCGGGCCAGGAAGGTCACCACGCCCCCTGGCGCACCGTAGTCGTCGCCGCGGAACGACAGCACCTGTCCCCGCAACACGCTGTGCTCATTCATCAACTCGTCGATCTGCTGCTGCAGCGTGCCCGCCGCGTCCGGGTCGCCCAGCATCTCGACGGTGGCCTCGGGACGCCCGTAATGAGGGTTCGCACCGCGGACCAGCAGGGCCAGCGGAGTGCCGGCGGCGTGCGTGAGCAGGATGCCGACGCGCACCACCCGCCGGCTGACAGCCGGTCCGACCGGCGTGCGGGTGTAGGCGACCGGCCCGGTATCCGCAGGCCCTAGGCGGCCGGTCAGCAGGTCGAGGAACTGGTCGGCGTGCTCGGCATTGCCCGCCTGGATGCCGACCCAGCGACCGCCGTGCTGCCCAACCAGGTGTTCCAGCGCGACGTCGAGGTCGGCCATGCGGTGGGCGGGGTACTGCACACGGACCATCTCGACCGTCTGCGGGTCCGCCCCGAGGTGTTCACCGACGACCCCGCCGAGCTGCGTGCCGGCCGAGCCGGCGGAGTCCCGATTGCTCATGTGGGTCAGGAACGCCATGAACGCGCGCGCGAACTCATCGTCGTTGATCGTCATGGGGGTTCCCGTCGGTGGTTCTGGCTGCGCCGGACGACGCTTTCCCATGAGATCACATCCCCCCGTTCGACACCCCTGCCCTTCCACCGGGGGTGCCCGATACACTGGGACGCGAGCGCCCGTAGCTCAACGGATAGAGCATCTGACTACGGATCAGAAGGTTAGGGGTTCGAATCCCTTCGGGCGCGCCAGTGAACCCCCTGATCAGAGGCATATTTCTTAGGGTTTCCAATGTGCGGGTCGCCTCTTCGAGCATTGCCCGATACCCACGCTGATACCCACGGCTGCGGAGACCCTTCCGGGGCTGCTTGCCTGCAGGGGTGGGTAGCGTCCGGGCAAACGCCCTCGGGACTCATCGCACTACGACTGGCTGGTTCGGGAGTACTGTCGGGTGGTCCTAGTCCGTGTTTGATGTGCGGTAACAACATGCAGGAGTGGATTGGTACGCTTCGCCTGAATGGCGCGATGCGTATAGGGGGTATCTCATGATTGCCGCGGCACTCGGTGCTTTGCTTGTTGTCAGCGGCGCTGGGCTTGCTGATCCGGGACCCGACAACGCAGACCAATGGGCCACATTTGTACGGCCCGCAGGGGAAGACTGCGTCAAGAAGGGAACTGTGACACTTCCCGGCGTCCCGGCCTCCACCGACAAGGCAATAGACATCCGCTGGACTTACAACGGCGGGAGCATGTCACGCAGTCACTCCGGCATAGGGGAGATCCCGGGTCAGGACTGGTCTCACACTTACGACGTGTCGCTCAACCTCGGCATCTTCCCTGAGGGGGCATTTGAACTATCGGTCTACGACGATACGCCCCCCGGACCAGGCCGCACGCAGATCATCAATGTCCCGGCCTGCGTGACTCCGCCCTCGACGCCTCCACCCGCGGCTCCGGTGGACACGCCCCCTCCTACCGATGAAACGCCGCAGCGGCCAGGTGCGCAGCAGTCGGTCAAAGCCCCCAAGCCGTCCGTCCGGAAGGGCAAGAGCCTGAAAGTCGCAGAGGCCACCAGACAGGGCGTGAGCATTGAGTGGAAGGCGTCGCCTCGCAAGATCTGCCGTATGCAGAAGGGCAAGGTAAGAGCCTTGAAGAAGGGTCAGTGCGCGCTCTCGGCGGAAGCGGCGGCTACCCCCGGATTTGCGGCATTCTCACGGACGTTCAAGGTGAAGGTGAAGTAGCCTATCCGACCGGTGTCTGCTGCCGTTCGCATACTGCCCACCGCTGCACCCAGTATCCAGCGACACACCATCAAAGGCAGACCTCGTCTGTCCGCCCCGAGGACTTCTCGTGTTCTTACTGGAACGCTCGGCGATCGGGGGCACCGTGATCGCCTAGTCCCAGGGACTTGAACATCTCCGCGAGTGTCAGGTTGTCTGGGTTGGCCAGTGCGTACCACCGGGAGTTGATGTTCATGCTGCCCGTGATTCTCTCCACGACCGACGCCCAGGAACACTGCGGGGTCTTGCGGCAGGCGAACGATTCCTGTCCATCCCGATGGTTGGCGCGCCCCGCGACGCTGTCTGGGTACATCGCCAACTGGGCTTCCTCGGAGATCTGCCAAAGCCCCAGTTTGGTGTTGGTCGCATCGCAATGAAGCAGGAACACAGGTCCACGAAGAGGGTAGATCTCTCCGGTCTGAGGGTCGTCTGTGAGCAGCCCCTGTTCCAGTTGCAGGCTTTCCGAGAACGCGACCTCTTCCGGGATCAACGACAGAATCGGGGGTTTCGGCGTGAGGTCGGGTTTGGGGGTATGTTCCCACCCCCCGAAGTACTTGTCCGCCCACGGTTTGATGACCGCATACTCGTCATCTGTGAGGGGCACCATTGGAGCCAGCCCGAGGTGTCGGTCCTCACCGTCCACGTGCCGTCAGCGTTGTCCGACCACGACAGAATCTGCCAAGTCATGAGGTGGTAGGGAATCGTGACTTCAATGCGGGGTAGGCCATCCTCGGTGCTCAAGACCCGCACGGCACGCCGCTCGACCAGGATTCGTGGGCCGTCGTCTGCGTAGGTGGCACTGAATCCCTTTGGGAAGGCAGCCTGCAACTGCTTCAGCCACCTTCCTCCTTCATCACCCAAACGCGTCTCCAAGGCGTAACCATCGCTCATTGCACTGCCACGGTCTTCGTGTCGCCGCCCGCGCCGTGTTCCGGTTTCCCCAGATGCCGGTAGATCGTGGCCCGGGATACTCCGAGGACCTTCGCGATCTCGGCCACTGTGGAGTCGCCGTCCTTGTACATCTTCCGAGCCAGCTCGATCTTCTTCGGGCTCAAACTGGGCTTGCGCCCGCCCTTCCTGCCCCTCGCCCGGGCTGCCTCCAACCCCGACTTCGTACGTTCCCTGATCAAGTCGCGCTCGAACTCAGCCAGTGCCGCGAACACGTGGAAGATCAGTTTCCCGGCGGACGTTGTGGTATCGATGGATTCGGTCAGTGAACGGAAGCCAACGCCTCGGTCCTCCAGGTCCGACACGACAGTAATCAGATGTTTGAGGGAGCGCCCCAGTCGGTCCAGCCGCCAGACGACCAAAACGTCTCCCTCGCGCAGGTAACTCAGGGCCGCCTCCAACTGGGGGCGGTCCGCCTGGGCACCCGACGCCTGATCCGTGAAGACCTTCTCGCATCCCGCCTCGCTGAGGGCATCCTCCTGCAGGTCAGCATTCTGATCCTGCGTTGACACTCGTGCGTACCCCACCAAAGCCATATGCCCCACCTCCTTGTCCCAAGTGTCGCACAATCAGGTCATTTATGAGACATAGAATCTGAGACGGGTTAGGTACGTTCGGTCGCAGCCCTCAGGTGAGTCCTTGAGATGCCTCAACAAAGGATCGTTTGTGGACACCGGTCCCCAGCGCCTGACCAGGGACCTCAGGTCCTGAGCGTGAGAAAGGAGGGGGCCCGGATGGACGACGCGATCCTTCGAACACGGGCCTTGTTCGGCTTGAATCGGCGAAGGTCCTCAAGGACGGCGACCACCATCAGCGCCGAGAAGACGATTGCCCATAGGGTCGAGCGTTCGTCATCGGCGACTCCGTACGTCCGCAGTTGCGGAAGATCGCCCTCTCCTTGCTCCAAGTACCGACTCAGGGTGCCATTGCTCGGATGCGTCGAGGTGCACAGCACCCTGTAGGGGAGGTAAAGCCATCCCGACTCATCGAATCTCTCGCAGAGCCAGAAGAAGTTGTCCATCTTCGGCTTCGCCGCCGCGGAGATGCGCTCCATGTCATCAGGGAGTGTGATGTTCGGGAGTCGCATGACCGCTCTCTGGAATTTGAACTCTCTGTACCTGATCAACTGCTCGAACTCCTCAAGTCCGTTCGGACAGAGGTAGACGTACTGAGCGGTCACAGCATGCTCGAACGCCACGCGGGCATTCACTTCAGCGCACGCTGCTGTCTGAGGGTCCTTGAGGAGGGTGGATGCCGCTTGGGCCTGTGCAACGGTGTGGGCAATCAGTCCGTGCATCAGGAACAGTCGGCGTGCCTTCTGGCGTCCGACCCGAACGTGTTCCTGTGCGTCCCACAACGACATGAGGTCGTCATATGCCTGGCGCAGCGCGTCCTCATCAGGCCCAGACCCGGTGCTGATAGCAGTCACTACGCCACCCACTCCTCGGCGCTCAACTCTGCCTGCTTCAGAACCAACAGCGTGGCGCTCTCCTGCTCATCCGGCGGATATCCGTACCTACGCAGCAGGCGCTTGATCGTCGTCCGCAACTTCGCCCGCACCTGTTCCTTGACGTTCCAGTCCGTCTTGGCGTCACGGCGGACGATGGTTACGAGTTCGCGAGCAATCTGTTTCAAGGTCTCATCGCCCAACTGCTCCACGGCAGAGGTGTTCTCATGGATCGCGTCGTAAAACGCGATCTCCTCATCAGTCAGGCCAAGACGTACTCCACGGTTCTGCTCGTCCCGCATCTGCCTTGCCAGGTCGGCCAGTTCCAGCATCACCTGGGCGCTATCCAGCGTCCGGTTCTGATAGCGCTGGATGGATTCGGCCAGCATCTCCGAGAACTGCCGGCCCGCCACCACGTTTCTGGAACGCAGTGTGGTTATCCGGTCCTGAAGCAAGCGCCGGACCACCTCGATACTCAGTGCCTTGTTCGGGCTGTGGTTGAAGTTCTCCACGAACACATCGTCGATCAGGCTGATATCTGGTCGCGTAAGCCCAGCCGCCGCGTAGATGTCCACTACCCCCGCCCCGGAGGTGGCCTCCGACACGATCTGCTTGATCGCCGCCTCGATCTCAGAATCAGACCCGGGACCGGGGCGATCCGGCCCTTCGATCTTGCTGATCTGGCCACGCACAGCGTCGAAGAACGCCACATCGTCACGAATCGCAGAAGCCTCCGGACACGGCGAGCAGATCGCAAACAGCCGCACCAGCCGCCTCGTCTGATCCAAGAACCGGCACCTCACACACGGGTCATCCCTCGTGCACATATCCGGACTGCCCGACCCGTCATCAGCAACGTGCTGGGCGAGCAAGTAGTTGACCGTCCCCGTCAAGGCATTCAGGAACGCGTTGGCCCCACCAGTATCGAGTGCTGTCCGCCAGTCGTAGCCGTGCAGGATCGAGCAGACCACCTCATGCTTCTCCACCATGGCCGGGATGGCCTGGTCACGGATGTCCTGACCGAGTTCCTGGTTGTCCTGGTCTCGTTCGGTGTAATCCCTCAGGGCCGCCTGAAGGTCGTCGGCGATACCAATGTAGTCCACCACCAACCCCGCCGGTTTGTCCTTGAACGTGCGGTTGATCCTCGCGATGGCCTGCATCAACGGAGCACCGCGCATCGGCTTGTCCACATACATCGTGTGCATCGACGGCGCATCGAAACCGGTCAGCCACATGTCCCGGACGATCACCAACTCCAACTCGTCTGACGGGTTCTTCGCCCGCGCCTTCAACGCCCGACGGGCATCCTTGCTGCGGATGTGCGGGCGGAGCAACTCATCATCAGCAGCCGAGCCGGTGATCACCACCTTGATCCGGCCCAACTCGTCATCCTCGGAGTGCCAATCAGGACGCAACGCGACGATCTCGTTGTACAACTCCACAGCGATCCGCCGGGACATCGTCACGATCATCGCCTTCCCAGCAAGATCGGCTCGGCGCTGCTCCCAGTGCTCAACAATGTCTTTGGCCAACTCCGCTATCCGCTGCTTGGAGCCGACAACTGCCTCCACCCGCACCCACCGGCTCTTCAACCGTTCAGCGGTCTGCTCCTCCGTGCCGGACACTGCCTCCGCGAACGCATCATCAATCTCGTCACGGGCATCTGCCGACAACTCGATCCGCGCCAGCCGCGACTCGTAGTACACCTTGACCGTGGCACCGTCAGCCACCGCCTGCGTCAGGTCGTACACGTCGATGTAGTCACCGAACACCTGCCGCGTGGACCTATCTGCTGTCTCAATCGGAGTCCCTGTGAAGCCCAGGTAGATCGCGTTCGGCAACCCGTCTCGCAGATTCCGGGCGAACCCGTCGATGAAGTCGTAATTGGAGCGATGGGCCTCATCGACGATCACGACGACGTTGCTGCGCTCAGACAACACCGGGAACGACACCCCGGCGTCCTTGTCCTCCTTCGAAAGCCCGAACTTCTGGATCGTGCTGAAGATGATCCCCCCGGATGCCCGGCCTCCCAGCCACTCCTTCAGATGCTCTCGGGACTCCGCCTGCACTGGAAGACTCGGCAGCGGGGCGTTAGGTCGCGACACGGCGAACACCTCATCGAACAACTGGTCGTCCAGGTCATTGCGATCCGTGAGCACCACCAACGTCGGGTTGGCCATCCCCGGGTGCCGCATGATCGCCCCCGCGTAACAGTGCATCTCCAGGCTCTTGCCCGACCCCTGCGTATGCCAGACCACACCGGCACGCCCATCAGCGTCCTTGGCCTCCAGTGTGCGCTGCACGGCCTTACGCACGGCCCAGAACTGGTGGTACTTGGCTACCTTCTTGACCGGCCCGCCGAACTCATCAGCGAATACCACGAAGTTGCGCACTACATCCAAGAAAACACTCGGCGTGAACAGCCCGCGCAGCAGCGTCTCAATCTCAGGCATCGACGGGTCGGCCAAGTCCTTGCCGTCAATCGTCTTCCACGGCGCATAATGCTCGAACTGGGCTGTGAACGTGGCCGCCCGCGCCTGCACACCATCAGAGAGCACCGTTACCTGATTCCACGTGAATGCCACCGGGATTTCTCCCCGGTAGGTTTGGATCTGATTGAACGCACCCCGCACCGACGCATTCGGCTCACCAGGGCGCTTCAACTCCATCAAGCCCAGCGGCAGGCCGTTCACGTAACACAGCACATCTGGGCGACGCTCCCGCGACCCCTGCACCGTTACCTGATTCACGGCCAACAAGTCGTTGCGTGAGGGGTCAGCCCAATCCACCAGCCATGCCCGATCATGCGCGACCGACCCGTCAGCAGCCCGGTACTCCACCGGCACCCCACCCACCAGCAACTGGTAGGCCCGCCAGTTCTCCGTGAACGCCACCTGCGACTCCGGACGCAGCACCGTCTTCACCGCATCATCGACAGCGTCTATCGGCAGCGCCGGGTTCAGCCGCTCAACCGCTTGCCGCAAGCGCCCTTCGAGTACCACCTCACGCCAATCCGTCCGCTCGCTGAGAGGCTCACCCGGCGCGATATCTGGACCGTAGGCAGTGGACCAACCCAGCTCGGACAGCAACTCCATGGCGTACTGCTCCAACTCCGACTCAAACACGCAGATCCACCTCCCCCGGCGACACACGACCCGACATCAACAAAGGGAGCAGTTCATCGCGGGTCTGGCGGAGTTCTCTGACCTCGTCAAGAGCAGAAGAAGCCGCGTCCCAGATCGGACGCGCCAATCCCGTGAACTCATCGATGTCCTGCTTTGCCAAGCGGGGCACCTGATACGAGGGCAACGCCTGGACACTCATGTGGAGAACCGTCGTGCCATTGCAGTACCCGAGTGCGTGTTCCCTGAAGTCATCTGATCCGAGTAGGGCCTGCAACACTTCGACTGTCATATCTCCGACAGGGCGGACGATCGTCAAGTCAGTACTCGCTACAAATGGCCCTTCCCGACCCGAGGCCCTGACACGCACCGGACGTGCGATCACCGCTCGCTCCTGCGTCAGGTCGGTCATTGAGACCAGAAGGTCGCCATGACTCACATACTGACCCGGCCTTGCCTCACCGTTGAACTCCTTGAATCCGCGATCCTGAAAGGATCCATCCCTGCCGAAGTTCTTGAGCGTCACTAGCCAGCCTCTCCCAGGGTGCAACTCCGTACTGCGGTAGGAGTAGCCGCGAGTGATCTCAGCATGTTCAGCCAGGCCCACTCTTTCCTTAGATCGCATGCGATCCGAGAGTCCTCGACTGATGGCGGCCAACTCTTGGTCAAGACATCCCTGAAGCCGCTCGTTCGTTGCAATGAGATCATCCAACGTCCCCAGCACAGCCGCGATTCGACGCTGGACCGGGAGGGGAGGAAGCAAGATGGAGACTGAGGTGAGGTGGTTCCGGTTGAGCGTCGGGACCCCGCTTCCAGCGTTGAGATGCGAGTAGTCGATTGACTTCATCAAGTAGTAGATGTACTTGGGCTCATTCCCTCGGAAGTCCTTCACCCAGAGAGTCGTGTTCAAGGGCCAGAAGTCCGTCTCTATCCATTGACCACCGCCAATGCTTCCGCTTCGGCCAATGACCACACCCGGTCCCTTCACCTTCGCCTCATCATGGAAACCCACCCTTGAGGTCGAGGCGACAACCGGGAAAGGCCCTGCCCGCCGTTTCGACGCAGGCAGGTCAAAGCCTCGCTGCAATAGGACCGCATCGAAAAGCGTGCAGGGCATCCAGCGCTCACTCCTCACTGGAGACCTCCAGGGCATCGAGCGCTGCGAGAACGCGCTCCTGCAACTGGAGCCTCGCTTGAAAACCGTCGCGGATCTCTCGGCGGAGTCTGTCGATCTTCTCCTCCAGTGGCTCGCCATCCTCCTCGGCGTCCCTTGACCCGACGTACCGACCAGGCGTGAGGACATAGCCATTACTAGCGATTTGACCGAGAGTAACCGACGCGCAGAACCCTGCTTGATCGGTGTACTCGCCTGCTACAACCTCACCGCGCCAGGCGTGATACGTGTCTCCGATCTTGGCGACATCCTGTGCGGTTAGGTCCTTGTGGGTACGGTCTGTCATGTGCCCGAGTTGGCGGGCATCAATGAACAGCACCTCACCGTGACGATCCCGCTGAGCACGCTCGGAACGCACCTTGCGGGCCGACTTGTCTTTGGTCAGGAACCACAGGCATACAGGTATCTGCACCCCGTAGAACAACTGACCTGGCAGGGCCACGATGCACTCCACCAGGTCGTCCTCGACAAGGCGTTTGCGAATCTCCCCTTCTCCGGATTGTTGCGAGGACAACGAGCCGTTGGCCAGAACGGTGGACATCGTTCCGGTGGGGCTGAGGTGGTAGAGCATGTGCTGAATCCACGCGTAGTTGGCGTTCCCTGTTGGCGGGACGCCGTGCGTCCAGCGGGGGTCGTCGCGCAACCGCTCACCTCCCCAGTTGGAGATGTTGAACGGCGGATTGGCCAGGATGAAATCAGCCCTCAGGTCCTTATGCAAATCATCAGTGAACGAGTCACCCCACTGCGGACCCAGGTTCGCATCGATCCCCCGCAGCGCCAGGTTCATCTTCGCCAGCCGCCATGTCGTCGGGTTCTGCTCCTGGCCGAACACTGAGATGTCGTTGCGCGCCCCGTCGTGTGCCTGAACAAATCGGTCGGCCTGCACGAACATGCCACCCGAACCGCACGCGGGGTCGTACACGCGACCATTGAACGGTTCGAGCATCTCCACCATCAGGGTCACGATTGACCTTGGCGTGTAGAACTCCCCGGCCCGGCGGCCCTCCGACGACGCGAAGCGGCCCAGGAAGTACTCGTACACCCTGCCCAGAACATCGAGGCTCTTGTTCTCCTCGGTGGCCAGATCCCGCCGCGAGAACGTGTCGATCAGCCCGCCCAGGGTGTCCGATGACAACTCCCTGCGGGCGTAGTTCTTTGGCAACACTCCGCGAAGAGTCTGATTCTCCCTCTCAATGGCGTCCATCGCCGCGTCGATGCGCGACCCGATATCGGGCTGCGTGGCCGCCGCCTGGAGGTCGGTCCACCGCTGTCCCTCTGGGATCCAGAACACCCCGGCCGCGGTGTACTCGTCCCGGTCCTCCAACGTCTGCCGCTGATACTCAGGATCGGTGGAGTAGTAGTCAGGATCCTCCGGGTCGTTCATCCGGGCGAGCAGGCGCTTCTGGGTGGCCCCGAACACGTCGGACACGTAACGCAGGAACACCAGACCCAGCACCACGTGCTTGTACTCAGCAGCATCCATGCTGGAGCGCAGCGCGTTAGCCGAGTCCCACAATTGGGCTTCCAATGACTTCGGCTGTTCGTCGCCGTTTGTACGCCGACGCCGACCGGTTGACCTCGCCATCTCGCCCCCACTCATCATCTGTGACTACCACGGTAGAAGTCCGGGGCGACAAAGGCCGGTCAACGCGCATTCAGAAGCCTGAGGACGCGCCCCTTCCCTACCCAACCTCACCGGGGATCGACCGAAACAGCGCGAAGACAGGAGGGTAACGGGCACGTGTTGCGCTGGCCCCCGACTTTCTACGCGTTCGACCCGCAGATCACGTTCTGAACAGCGATAGCACCTTTCTTGGTACTTATCGGCAAGCCCTGCGAGTTTCGGACAGTGGCTTGTGACGGCAAGGTGGGACTTGCCCAGGCACGGACGTACTTCGGTTTGAACAAGGGGTCTTTTCGCCATCCCGGGTACTTGCGCGTCTTGACCAGCCGGACCTGGGCGCGGATGGACACACCTTCGGTCGTGGGCATACACACGAAACCCGCCTTGGACGTTCGGGAGCGACGATTCGAGATCGGGGACCCCACTTCCTCACCCCGGTAGGCTATGACAATCAGCGCGGAACTGTTGTCGTATCCGTAGTAGCGGCCCTTCTGCACCGCCACCTGGAAGTCGGGCACCGTCACGGGCACCTGAAACGCCCCGACGCCGTTTCGCAGGCGCACTGCCTGATCCCAGAAGTCGCCGAACTCATCGATGCCTTGCGCGAAGACCTCACATGAGGGGCAGTTGCTGACCTGGATGGGAACCTCGACGGTGCTCTCGGCGTGGGCCGGTGACGCTGGCAGTACCACCACCAAACTCAGGACGCCCGCACTCGCGAATGAACCTCTGGCTCTCATGACTCCGCCCCCCTCTCCCTGCGTGTCCTTGTCCTCCACGCATTGTCCCCCCGGTCGCCTGGGTATCTCTCGTTCGCGCCGTCCCCTTCGGGAACCCCTCCCCGGCGATGGACCAGGTCACCGGGAGAGCAGGCGGGTGAAGTGATACAGGGCTTTGGGGTGTCGGGCCTACCTCTGACGCCCAGGAGGCCCGGCCCCTTCGGCCCTAACAGGGCGACACCGGACGCGCCAAAGGTCACTCCAGGCGATGACGGCCGGCCCCGGCCAAAGGTCTCACCTTGTTGGACACTCTCGCGGGTGCAATGAGTGATGGGTCCCGGCCCGCCACTGGGCTCGACCGCACAACCGGGCGGCGACAAGGCAGCCTGCCGCGAGCACCTTGACCCATCCGAATACAGAAGGATCAGTTCCATCTAGTCGGGCACATAATCAGAGTCCATACGTAGAGCCATCGCGATCAGATCATCCGCGTTCTTTCCAGGCCAGCCATGAACAATCAGACGCCAAGCCTCGGGCACCGCCGATGCCCCGTACTTCGCCCCGAGCAGTGCACCGGCAATCGCCGCCACCGTGTCCGTGTCGTTGCCACCCCGCACTGCCGCCTCTAACCCGCGACGCAGATGCGACACCTCGTCGGCCTCATCATCAGTGGGCGAGGTGCAGGCAATGGCGCTCCACGCCCCGAGCAAGGCCTCCACGACCCACCCGTTGGCCCGGTAGGTCTGCGGCGTCCGGCCCTCCGCATCAGTAATGCGTTCAGCCCACAGGGCAGCAACGGAGTCGTCCAAGTGTTCCAGGCCCACCCGAAGATCCAGATCTCCCGTGAGAACCGCATGACGGATCGCCAGACACTGCAGCACGCAGGCCTGGCCCGCCTCAGGGTCCCAGTGCGTCAGGGCGCTGATCTGGGTTGCCGCGTCCACCAGCCCCTCAGGATCGTCCAGGTAGGCGAGGGCGACCGGCGCGGTCCTCATCAGCGAACCGTTTCCGCCCGACCTGCCAGCCCGTTGATGATGCTCGGCGGCCTCGCGGCGCAGCGCCTCAGCAGTGGGCACTCCTGGCCCACTCGCTGCCCTCGTCAAGACAGTCCTTGTTTGTGCACCCACATCCTTGGCCTGCAGCATCCATGCGTACCAACCAGCCGCGATCTGGTCCTGGGCTTCGTCATCGCGTAGATCAGCCCCGGACGCGACTACCTCGGCTATCACCCAGGCCATCGAGGTGTCATCAGTCCACTCGCCAGGCTCCCACCCGAACGGTCCGCCTCCGACCATCCCCACCTGGGCAGGGATCTGCTTCGGCGGATCGAACTCGTAGGCCGCCCCCAACGCGTCCCCGCACGCCGAGACCACCAGCACCCCTGCCGCACGGTCAGCAATCTCCCGGGTCAGCACCAACCCGCCATCATCAGGCATCGTCTGCTCCTTCCTGGTAGGCGACCGGCAGGAGCGCTCCCGCCGACCCCCCGCTGGGCAGCGTCCGCCGCCGCCGCTCCCTGAACTCCTCCGCCCGCTGCCGCCGCTGATCCTCGTACATCTGCTCCCTCATCTGCCTACGATCCGGGACACCGTGACGCTCCGCCCACTCATCAAGCGCCGCCACCACTCCCGGATCAATGAGAGACACCTCTCCCGCACCAGCCCCGACTAGCCCTGCCCGCCGCAACTCTCGGACCCGGCGCTGCACCCCTCGGCGACCCACCCGAGTCTTCTCCGACAGATCCTCCAGGGCCATGCTGCCGCCAGCCCCGCTCAGCGCATCCAGAATCCGAGCGCACTCACGGCTCAGCACGGGACCATCGCCCAGCCTCTGAAACACACTATGACGGGTGAGCGAAATCCTCTCCAGATTCCTCTTCAAGCTCCCGTACGTGAACACTCCTCCTTCGCCCTCATCAAGCAGGTATATGTGCTGGGCTGGGTGAGTGTTCAATAGCGGGTGGGTGACAGCCATCACCGGCTTGAAGTTCCACGGATACTCCGGGTTGTGCTGTGCAAAGCGCAGGAGTACCCGAGCCTCCACCAACGAACGGAGATAGCCACTGGCCGAGGCGATTGAGACCCCTAGGTGTTCGGATAGTTCACGCACACTGAGGCCGATCACCTTCTTTCCGGTGACCGCGATCTTCCATGCGACGATCACCGCGCTGTCGAACACATCGTCGGGTAGTTGGAGGTCACTGACGTGATTGAGCCATGTCAGTGGCCACGTCCAATCCAGAAGGGCCGCAGTCAGGGCAGATTGCATCGTCGTGCGGATCTCGTCGTCATCGAGGCCACATTCCCGGGCCGCGTCCCAGCAGGCCGCCTGGGCGTATTCACACCAGGCACCCCGGATCACCTCCGTGAAGACCAGGAGATTCAGCGTCCTATTCCTCGTCTTGATCGCGGCCTTCCTCAGCAGGTCGAAGCGCTCTTCGACGCCAGCACTGGAATCCCTGGACCCTGCACGAAAAGGTAGCGCCGGGGTCTGGAAGTTCGGGCGGCGATAGGCGACCGCTTCCCGCCAGTCCTCAGGGATCAGAGGAACTGCATCCAACCCGCTCGGCCCCAACTCCGGGAACGAGGGGTCATAGATGACGGCGAACCGGTGCCCAGAATGAAGGAGATCCACCGGAGCCTCGGTCCCGTCCTTGAAGTGAACCCGACTGGAGAAGCGGACCTCCTCGCCCCACGGGTGACGGAACAGATAATGCCGCCCACCAGAGGGGGTCGCCTGCCGCGTGGTGAGAGGCAGAACCCCCCACTCGTCTTCAAGACGGTCTATCAACGCCTCCAATTCGAGGCCTGACGCGTCG
>WBZQ01001623.1_pt1 | contig 15350 bp, 16 predicted proteins | sample 5204251 | NCBI WGS metagenome assembly WBZQ01 (sample SAMN12412402, study PRJNA552823) | activated sludge metagenome | isolation source: activated sludge from nitrification reactor of wastewater treatment plant... | place: USA: Virginia | collected 2017-09 | reverse complement strand
CGCCAGCACGTCGATCTCGGCCGCCGCGCTCGCCAGCCCGCCGAACAGGTCGCGCAGTTGCGTGAGCACGTCCTCGCGCCGCTCGGCGCGGATGGCCAGGAAGCGCTCGATGCGCTCGACCTGGTCAGCGCTCAAGCCGAGCCCGTCGATGAAGTCGCCCGACTCGTCGCGATAGCCGCTCGTCAGCTCGAGCTTGATCTTCTCGAGGCCGATCTTGTCGATCTTGTCGAGCACGCGGAAGACGTCGGGGCCCCGCTCGCTGGCCACGCCCGCGAAGGGCAGCAGCAGGTTCAGGACCTTGCGGCTCGAGAAGCGCACGCGATAGCCGCCCACGTCGAGCGCGCTGAGCGTGTCGCACATGCCTGCGATGATCTCGGTGTCGGCGACCTCGGACTCGACGCCCACGGAGTCGAGGTCGAACTGCGTGAACTCGCGGAAGCGGCCCGGTCCCGGCTTGTCGGCGCGCCACACGGGCGCCACCTGGTAGCGCCGGAACGGGCGCGGCAGGTCGCGATATTGCGCGACGACGCGCGCCAGCGGGACGGTCAGGTCGAAGCGCAGACCGAGCTTGTCGTCCTCCGGCCCCTGCACCTTGAACACGCCGGCCTGGGCCTCGCCGCCCGCGGCGCTGCCTGTCAGGACGTCGAGGTATTCGACCGCGGGGGTCGAGAGGGGTACGAAGCCGTACAGCTCGTACACGCGTCGGATGACGTCGATCATGCGCTGCCGGGCAGAGACCTGCTCGGGCAACAGGTCGCGCATCCCGCGTGCGACGCGAGGCTCGACTGTGTCGGTCACGGTTGGCTCCTCGTGGGGGGCGGCGAGAACGTGGTACTGGCGACGGGGCTCGAACCCGTGACCTCCTGATCCACAGTCAGGCGCTCTACCAACTGAGCTACGCCAGCGGGTGGAGTTTATCACGACGGGCGCCTCGCCCGCCGGCCGACTGCGTCCGCGTGCGCGTCAGTCGGCGCTGGCGGTCCGGCCCGTGTCGAGCAGCCCCTTGAGCGTCAGCATGAACTGGTCGACGTCCTTGAACTCGCGGTAGACGGAGGCGAAGCGCACGAAGGCCACCTTGTCGAGCTGCTTGAGGTTCTCCATGATGAACTCGCCGATGGCCGTGGTCGACATCTCGCGATCGGGGCTCTCGTGCAGCATGGCCTCGACCTTGTCGGCGAGGCCCTCGAGCACCTTGGTCGGCACGGGCCGCTTCTGGCAGGACAACTGCAAGCCCTTCATGACCTTGTCGCGCGCGAAGGGCTCGCGACGCCCGTCCTTCTTGACCACCATGTGCGGGATCTGGTCGATGCGCTCGTAGGACGTGAAGCGCTTGCCACAGGCCAGGCACTCCCGCCGCCGGCGGATGACCTCGCCTTCCTTGCTCTCGCGCGAGTCGACCACCTTGTCTTCAAGGTGCGTGCAGAATGGGCACCTCACGTTGCCTCCTTGGCCTCGGCCACGCGCGCCAGGCCGCCCAGGGTCAGGCCCTCGCGCGCCAGGAACAGCAGGCCGAGCATCAGCACCGGCAGGTTGGTGAGCGCGTGCGACGCGATGCCGGCCGCCGTGGCCGTGGCTTCGTCGACGCCGAAAGCCTGTGTCAGCGCCAGCTTGTACGACTGGTGGAACCCGCCCACCATGCCGGGCGTCGGCACGGCCACGCCGACCGTCAGGAAGCCCAGCATCAGGAACGTGCTGTGGAACGGCAGGTGGATGCCGAACGCGAGGTTCGAGACCCACAGGCTCAGCGCGATCAGCAGCCAGACCAGCAGCGACTGCGCGAAGAGCGCCGCCAGGTGTCCGATCGGCGCGCGCAGCACGGCCAGGCCGGCCACGAACTGGTGGGCCATCTGCGTCAGCGGACGCGCGAGGCGCGCGGGCAGGAGTCCCAGCGCGCGTTCGAGCGGCCGTAGCGCGCGCTCGCCCGCCACCTGGAAGGCGACCAGCGTGGCGAGCACGCCCAGCGCGCCCAGTCCGGCCAGGCCGCCGGCCAGCTTCAGGCCCTGCAGCAGCGCCCCGCGCGTCTGCTGCGCGGGCAACGGCAGCACGTAGAGGTAGAGCCCGAACAACAGCAGCACCACGATCAGGTCGATCAGGCGCTCGAGGATGATCGATGCAAAGGCCGCGCTGGGGCTCACGCCCTGGCGGCGGCCGATCAGGAACGGGCGCACCACCTCGCCCGCGCGCGGGATGAGCAGGCCGCTCATGAAGCCGACGGCGGTGGCCGAGAACAGGTCGCCGAAGCGCGCGCGCGTCAGGGGCGCGAGCAGATAACCCCAACGCCACGAGCGCGCGGCGTACATCACGACCGTCAAGAGCGCGACGGCCGCCAGCGCCGCGGGGTCGGCGTGCCCGAAGGCGTCCCGTAGAGCCGCGAAGTCGACGCCGCGCAGGAACAGGGCCAGCAGGCCGAGGCCCAGCAGCGCGCCGGCCGCGAGGCGCAGGCCGCGAGCCGATCTCATGCTCGGCCCATTCGCCGCAAGATCTTTTTCTTCATACACTTGATAGCGGCCCGGATTGTACGCCACGAGCGCTTCCGGTTCAAAACTCGAACCGCCGCGCGCGCATGTGCGTTCCGAGCATCAGGCCAGCGCAGGAGTCTGTCTGCTGAACACGGTCGCAGCCTCTCAGGACGACGAACTGCTCGGACGTTGCCGGGCCGGGGATGAATCCGCCTGGGACGAGTTGGTGCGACGTCACACCCGGCGTGTCTTCAACATCGCCTACCGCTTCACGGGGCGCGCGGATGCGGCGGAAGACCTGACGCAGGACATCTTCGTGAAGGTCTACCAGAACCTGCACCGCTACCACGTCGGCGACGGGGCCTTTCCGGCCTGGATCGCGACCGTGGCGCGCAACCAGGCCATCGATCGCTACCGGCGTCGACGCGACGAACGCCTACAGGACGATCCCGAGGTGCTCGCGCTGCTGCCGGCGGCCGGCGACAGCCCGGTGCGCGCGGTCGAACGCGCCGAGACGGCGCGCCTGATCCACAGCGGCCTGCGTGCCTTGCCGCGCGACCTGCGTGAGGTGTTGGTGCTGTGTGAGCTGCAGGAAGTCTCGTACGACGAGGCGGCCCGCCTGCTGAACGTGCCGCTCGGCACGGTCAAGAGCCGGCTCAACCGCGGGCGGCTGGAACTGGCCAAGAGGCTGCTGCGCCGGCGCCAGGAGATGGCGTCCGCGGGCGTGCCACGAGGGGCGTGATGGACTGCCGACGAGCCGAAGAACTGTTCTCCGATCACCTCGACGGGAGCCTGCCGTGGGCCGAGCGCGTTGCGCTGGAGAGCCACCTCGCCACCTGCGGCGCCTGTCGCCTGCTGCGCGCGGCCTTCGGCGAAGTGGTGGCCGCGCTGCACGCGATGCCGCTGATCGAAGCTCCCCAAGGCCTGGATCAGCGTGCGGCGCTGGCCGCCCGGCGCGCGCCGCGCGTGGTCGTTCCGGCGCGCATGCCGCCCTGGTTGCAGATCGCCGCAGCGGTACTCGCCCTGGCCATCACGGGAGGACTGGCCGCAGCCAGCCGCGCCTGGACGCCGGCCGGGCGCGTGCGCGTCGCCGAGCGAGCGGCCAGCGTGGGCAGCTACCTGACCGAGCGCCGCGACCGTCTGGTCGAGGATGTGCGCCTGCTGCGTGTCGTGGTCGCGACCGCTTTCGAAGAGCGCTACGACAAGTTCGGTTCGCGCCTCGAGGACTATCGCCGTCTGCTGGCGCGGCGCCGCGCGCTCGAGAAGCGCCGCCAGCAGCCTGTACCCGCTCCCACTCCCGAGTCCAAGCGCGAGTTCGCGAACCCGGACGGGACGGAGCGCGTTCACCTGTGCAGGGCCGGGACGAACGCGGCGCCGGTGGGTGCCGCCTCGGTCCGGTCCCGAGGCAATGACGGCCCGGTCCCCGCGGGCCGCAGCGAAGGAGCCCGATCATGAGCAGCCAAACCGAAACTTCGGGCGCGACGCCCGCTCCCGCGGTCGAGACGCCGCCCGCGTCCGTGGTCGAGCCGACCGCGGCGGTTCAGCCGCCGGCCGCGACCCTGGCCGCGCCGATTCCCGCAGCCCAGCCTCAGGCCGCGCCGCCGCCCCTGCCGCCGGGCTACACGTACGCCGCCGTGCGTCGCGATCCCAAGAGCCCCTTCGCCGCGCTCCTGCTGTCGATTCTGTTCCCCGGCCTGGGGCAGGTCTACAACGGCCAGCTCAGCAAGGCGCTGATCATCTTCTGCGTGTGGGCCGGCTGCCTGTACACGATGATCGAAGTCAACCCGCTGCCGTGGGTCTTCGTGATGGCCTTCACCACGCTGTTCAGCTACGTCGACGCCTGGCGCACCGCCACGCTGATCAACGCGCGCGCCGCGGGCGGCGACCTGACCGAGGAGTTGGACGTCGCCGACTCGCCGCTGTGGGGTGGCGCGCTCGTGCTGCTGGGCGTGGTGCTGCTGCTGCACAACGTCGGCTGGGTCGACCTGCGCGAGATGCAGCGCTACTGGCCGGTGCTGCTGATCGTGGCCGGCGGGGCGACGCTCTGGAACTCGCTCAAGCGCCAGCAGGCTCGGGAGGCCGACGGTGAAGCCCGTTCCGAAGGCTGACGGCGTCGTCACCGGCCTGACCCTGCTGGCCGTCGGCGTGCTGTGGGTGCTGTCGAACCTCGGCCGCCTCGACCTGCTGAGCACGCTGGCGACCTGGTGGCCGATGGTGCTCGTCGTGTGGGGCGTGCTCGAGCTGTACAACTGGGCGGTGTCGCGGAGGGCCTCATGAGAGCCGGCAAGGTGTTGTTGCTCGTCGTCGTCTTGACCGTCGGCGCGGGACTACAGACGGCGGTCGCGGTGCGCGATCACGTCGCGTTGGGCGCCGCCGGCTGCCGCGTCTTCGGCGGACGCTTCGAGGGGCCGTCGTTCGCGTTCGAGAGCCGCACGACGCTCGACCTGCCCAGCCCCGCCACGTTGCGCGTCGAGAACGCCTTCGGCCGCGTCAAGGTGCGCGCCGGCGTGCCTGGCAAGGCGGAGATCACCCTAGGCAAGGTGGTCTTCATGGCGCAGCGCGAGCGGGCCCTCGAACTGGCCGACAAGCTGCAACTCCTGGCGCAGCTCGAAGGCAACGAGCTGCGCGTGCGCACCAACCGCCAGGACTTCGAGCATGGACCCTTCCAGAACGTCGGCATCGAGACCAACCTCGAGCTCATCGTGCCGCCCGGCACCGCGGTCAACGTGTCCAACGAGCACGGCGCGGTCGAAGTGGCCGACGCCGCCAGCCTCGACCTCATCTCGTCTTTTGACGACGTGAGCGTTGCGCGCGTGGCTGGCGACGCGCGCGTCAAAGTGCAGCACGGCAACGTGGAGATGATCGCCGTGGGCGGAGCCCTGAGCATCGAGGCGCGCCACGGCGGCGTGCAGGTGCGCGAGGCCGTGGGTGCGCTGAAACTCGACCTCGAACACGGCGACGCGGACGTGCAGGGCTCGGCCGGGCTCGAGGCGCGCCTGCGCCACGGTGACCTGAAGGCGGAGCACGTCGCCGGCGGTCTCACCTTGCGCGGCGAGCACGCGGGCCTCGAGGCACAGGGCATCACGGGCGGGGTCGACGTCGAGACCGCCTATCGCGACGTCAGCCTGCGCGACGTCACGGGCGACGTGCGCGTCGTCAGCCAACACGGCGAGCTGGTGGCGCACGGCGTCCAGGGCTCCCTGCACGTCGAGCTGCAGTTCGGCAGTGCCAAGCTGGAACGCGTGCGTGGGTTGGCCGACGTGCAGGTCGACCACGGCGGCGTGACCGCCCGCAGCCTGGCGGGCGGCGCGCGCGTGCGGGCCAGCGGTGAAGGCGTCGAGATCGAGGACTTCAGCGGCCCGCTCCAGGTGACCGCGCAACGCGCCGACGTGGAGTTGACCCCCGCCAGCGCCCTCGCCGACGCGCTCGACGTCGACGTCGAGCACGGTGGCGTGACGCTGATCGTGCCGAGCGGCAGCCGCGGCCAGTTCGACGCGCAAGCCGAACGCGGCGAGATCTCGGTGCGGGACGTGCCGCAACTGCACGTCACGACCGACAACCCGCAGCGTGCGACGGGGCAGCTCGGCGAAGGCGGGCCGGTCATGCGCCTGCGCACGCGGCACGGCGACATCGCGCTCGAAGGGCGTGCCGTGCTGGCGCGCGAAGAAGGCACTCGCGAGTAACTCGCGGCCTCGCGGCGAGCGCGCGCTGACGCGCCGCTCGCCGCGCTCTCCTCCTACCCGCGCGCGACCTCTCACGCGCGCTGCGCATCGACACAGACGTCGACGCGTCGCAGGCGCGCCTGGCTTGCGCCGCGAATCGGGCTTCCGGTAGACTCCGCGCTTGGGTATCACGACGTAAGCCAACCGTTTCGACCGGCGTCGGACCGAGGCGAGGGGAGTCGGTGTCGACCGAGCACGCGGATCAACAGATCCCGGGTGCCGCGCTGTCCGGGCTGCGCCTGTGGCGGCGCGGCAAGGTGCGTGACGTCTACGAGCTGGGCCGGCAGTTGCTGATCGTCGCCAGCGACCGGCTGAGCGCGTTCGACGTCGTGCTGCCCACGCCCGTGCCCGACAAGGGCGTGGTGTTGACACAGCTCTCGTTGTTCTGGTTCGAGCTGCTGCGCGACGTCGTGCCCAATCACGTCGTGAGCGGCGACGTGGCGGAGTTCCCGGCCGCGCTCGCAGCGCACCGCGACGGGCTGCGGGGGCGCGCCATGTTGGCGCTGCGCAGCGAGCCACTGCCCGTCGAATGCGTCGTGCGCGGCTACCTGGCCGGGTCGGGCTACCGCGACTACCGGCGCACGGGCCAGGTGTGCGGCGTGACCCTGCCGGCGGGCCTGCGCGAGGGCGACCGGCTGCCCGAGCCCATCTTCACGCCGGCCACCAAAGCCGAGACGGGACACGACGAGAACGTCGACTTGGCCACCTTCCGCGCGCTCGTCGGAACGCACGCCGAGACGCTGCGCGAGACCAGCCTGGAGCTGTACCGGCGCGCCGCGCGCCACGCCGAAGCCTGCGGCCTGCTGCTGGCCGACACCAAGTTCGAGTTCGGCCTGTGCGACGGCGAGTTGCTCTGGATCGACGAGGCCCTCACGCCCGACTCGTCGCGCTTCTGGCTGCGCGAGGGCTGGGCGCCTGGCGGCGCTCAGCCTGGGTTCGACAAGCAGTACGTGCGCGATTGGCTCGAGGAGCAGGGTTGGGACAAGCGGCCACCCGGGCCGTCCCTGCCGGCCGACGTCGTGGCGCGCACGCGCGCGCGCTACTTCGAGGCCCTGCGGCGGCTGGCGGCGGGGACGCGTTACGCGGTCACGCCTGGCCCCACGTGCGAGGAGCTCGCTCCGTGAGCCGCGTCACCGCAGCCGAGCGGCCGCGCGCGCATGCTGCGGCACCCCTGCCACAGCCACCCTCACGCCGTCGCGGGAGAACCGGGGAGCGTGCTGCGTGAAGCAACAACTCGACGCGCTGATCGCCGAGATGGTCGACAAGGGCATCCTCTTCCCCGAGGCCAAACGCGAATTCGAGAAGCGCTTCATCGGGCGCGTGCTGCAGCGCCATCGCGGCAACCTGTCGCGTGCGGCCAAAGACCTGAAGATGCACCGCAACACGCTCGGCAAGAAGCTCGAAGAGTACAAGCTGCTGCCGTAGCCCTGGCCACCGACTCCCCGCGAGAGAGCCTCGCGCAAGGCGTTCTTGACACGCTCCGCGGCGCGCCCTAGGCTTGATTTCCACCCCAACCGGGAGTCGTGATGGGCCTCAAAGATCTGCTCGAAAAGATGAAGCTGGTCGAGTTCGAGGCCGCCTCCGCGGGGCCTTCCGAGGCAGGCGCGCCCGCGCCGCCCGCGCTGCCCGCGCGCCGGCCCGCCGGGCCTGCGGCTCCGCCGCCGCCGCGCCAGAGCCTCGAGGAGATCGTCAAGGGCGCCACGCTGGCGCCCGCCAAGGTCGATGCGGCGGCGCTCGAGCGCAGCGCGGCGTCGGCCGGCGGCACTGCCGACGTGCCGGACTTCCCGGGCATCTACAAGGCTTCGGGCGTGACCGATCCCGCGCACGGCTTCAGCGCCTACAAGGTGCTCGAGATGCTCCAGTCGCCCGATTTCGCGGCGCTCGAACCGCGCGCCAAGGCCGCGGCGCTGGCCGGCTTCCTGAAGTTCAACCCGAGCGGCGCCGTGCCCATCGCGGACGTGATCGAGGACGCGGTCAAGCGCGACCAGGCGCTCGACGCGTTCGAGGAGTTCCTGCGCAAGAAGCTCGAAGCGCGCCGCGCCGCGCTCGAGCAGGACAACCAGCGCCTGCAGGCGGAGATCGACGAGCTGTCGCGCAAGAACCGCGAGGCCATGGAACAGAACCGGCAGGCGCTCGAGGGTGAGAAGGAGCGCTTCGCCACCTGGCAGGCGCGCAAGCGCATCGAAGAGCGCAAGCTGCACGACGCCGTGGCGCCGTTCGTCGAGCAGAACCCGGTCACGCTGGGCGGGGCCGCCGCGCCCGCCGCCCCGGCCGCCGGAACGTCGAAGCCCGCGGCGTCGTAGAGACTCACGCGGACCGAATCGCCCGCCCCCGCGTCGGCGCGGGCCACTGGAGGCCAGGAGCATGTTCGCGCGCATCGGTCGCATCTTCAAATCGTGGCTGGGCTACTTCATCTCCTTCGCGGAAGACCCCGAGGTCATGCTGCAGGAGTCGATCGAGGAGATGCGCAACACGTTGCCGCGCCTCAACAAGATCCTCGTGACCACGCGCGCCACCGTCATCCGTCTGGAACAGGAGCGCGACGAGCTCGCGCGCAAGGAGCGCCAGCTCGTGGGTTCGATCCAGGCCGCGCTGCGCGAGGGCAGCCCCGAGTCGCGGCGCATCGCCGAGGACGACGCCTCGACCCTGCAGCAGGTGCGCCAGGAGCTGCAGGCCACGTCCGAACAGTTCACTGCCGCCAGCACCGCCTTCGAGAACGCCCAGATCACGGTCGACGACATCAAGCAGAAGCTCAAGCTCAAGATGGAGCAGTGCCGCAAGGCCATCGCCGAGTCGAAGAAGGCCGACGTCATGCGCAGCGCCGCGAGCGCCCTGGCCGAACTCGACACCTACGGCACGGGCGCGACCGCCGAGAAGTACCTCGAAGAGATCAAGCAGAAGGTGGCCGAATCGAAGGCCTCCGTCGAAGTGGCCACCGGCGGACTCGACGTCGAGCGCATCAAGACCGAGCGCAAGGCCCGTCAACTGCAGGCCCAGAGCGTGCTCTCCGAGTTCGAGGTCGAGATGGGCCTGAAGAAGCCCGACGCCACGCGCGAGGCCGCGCCCTTCCCGGAAGCCACCCAGGCCACGCCCCAGCAGCAGAAGCTCTCGCACTGACGCCGGCGCGGGGCGCTCGCGACTCAGCTCGCCGCGTGCGTCCCGCGACGTTCGGCCAGGCCCTCGGACAGCGCGTCGAGCCGTGCGCGGTCGTGCAGCGTCAGACGACCGCGCGCGACGCTCAGGATGCCTTGAGCCTGCCAGGTCGAGAGCGTGCGGCTGACCGTGAAGAGCGTGGTTGCGCACAGGTCGGCCAACTCCTGCTGGGTCACCCCCTCGACGACGAGCAGGCCCGTCGCGCGCGTGCCGCTCGCCGCCGGGAGCAGCCGGCGCAGGGCCCGCGCCAGGCGCTGTGGCACGGGCTCCGTGCTCAGTTCGCGCACGCGGTCGAGCGACTCGCGCGCGTGCGCGCCGATCACGTCGAGCACGTTCGACTGCAGGCGTGGCAGGCGCGCGCACAGTTCGCGCAAGCTGGGACGCGCCCACGACCAGACGCGCGAGGGCGCAGTCGCGCTGGCGCTGAACGGATACGTCTTGCCGTCGAGCGCCGCCACCGCGGCGAACGGCTCGCCGGGACCGACGAGCCGCACGATCACCGCGCGCCCCTCGGCCGCCATCTGCGTGAGGCGCACGCGGCCCTCGCGCACCACGAACAGCGCCTCGGCTGGGTCGCCCTCGTGGAACAGTGCCTGGCCGCGGGCCAGGCGGCGCAGCGTGGCAGCGCGCAGGGCCTGCGCGCGCGCTTCGGGGCCCAGGCCGGCGGCCAGCGGGCAGTCTTCGAAGACTTCGTCGTCGCGCGCCAGCACGTCGGCAGTATAGGCCGCGCCTGCCGGCGTCGCCCGCGGCCGCGCCGTCAGTGCGCGGCGGTCAGGCTGGCCTGCAGCGCCAGGGCGCGGGGGTGCAGCACGTTGTTCTCCACGTGGATGTGCTCGTGCAGCTCGTGCTCCAACTCCTGCAGGCCGGCCCACAGGGCGCGCCAGGAATTGCAGGCGTCGGCGGGCGCGTTGAAAGCTTGGGTCTCGTCGCGCAGCCGCACGAGCAGCGCCCGCACGGCATCGTGCTCGCTCTCCATGACGCCGATGGGATTGGCCAGACTGCCGAAGCAGCTCTCCTCGGGCGCGCCGCCCAGCGCCACGGCGGCTTCGAGGCGCACGATGAACGGGAACAGCACGCGCTCTTCCTTGAGCATGTGCGGCTCCAGGTCGTCCGCCAGCTCGCGCAGCGTCGCCGCGGTGTAGCGCAGCTCCGGGTGACGCTCGGCGTGCGCGTCGACGACCTTGCTCATCAGGCCCGAGAGACGCGGCAGCTCACGACGCAACCAGACGTGATAGCGCGTCACGATGTGCTCGACGAGCTCGGCCAGCGCGACGTTCGTGAAGACGCGTTCGTCGCGCGGGGCGCCGGCGATGGCGGCCTGCAATTCGCTGCGCAAGGCCTCGAAGCTCAGACCGCGCTCCGCGCAGGCCTCGGCCAACGGCCGGCGGCCGCCGCAGCAGTAGTCGATGCCGTGGGATTCGAAGACACGCGTCGTGCTCGGGTGCTCGGCGGCCAGGTCGGCGATCAGGGCGGCGGCTGAGAGCGTCATCGTCGCACCTCCATGCCCGCCAGCGTAGGCCGCGCGCGGGCCGCCGTCGTTGCGCTGGAGCAAACTCGCGCGGCGCGCGGCATGCGCCGGCGTCCAGCTTGGTTTAGCCTTGACGGGCGAGGTGAACATGACGACGACCGGGGCGGGCTTCATGGCGTCGCTGCCGGCCTGGGCGGCGGAGCTGGTGCGCAGCGTGCGCGCCAAGCAATGCAACACGTTCGTCCTGCACGGCGTGCCGGCCGACCTGGTGCCCGTGCGCGGCTCCTCCGGCCTGCGCTTCGTGGCCCTCGACGAGTTCCTGACGCGCGAGCTGTTCGCCGGCTGGACGTCGATCCTGACCTACAACCGTGCGGAAGGGTTGGGCTTCGCCACGCCCGAGGCGCGCGCGCACTTCGACGAACGCCTGAAGACCTACGACGCCGTGCACGGCACGAGTTACGCCCGGCAGGCGCTGCCGCGCGACGCCGCCAACAGCTTCGCGCTGCTCGACTCGTATTTCCGCCACTGCGTCGCGCAGTCGCCGGCGCGGCCGGTGGTCCTGCTCCTGCCCTTCGCCGAAACGCTCGTCCCGGCCGGCGACGCGGCCTACCGCACGCCCGAGGACCGCGCCGTGCTCGTGTACCTGCGACGCTGGTCCCAGGACCCGGTGCTGGTGGCCAAGAACGTGCTCGTGGTGCTGGTGGCCGAAAGCCTGGCCGAGCTCGACCCCAAGTTGCTGCGCGCCTCCGCCACGCGCGAGATCGAGATCCTGCGGCCGGGCGGCGAAGAGCGCCGCGAGTACCTCGAGGCGGTGCGCTCCGCGGAGTGGTACGAGACGCGCTGCGAGCTGCCGCCCAAGCGGCTGGCGGAGTTGACCGCCGGCCTGACGCGCGTGCAGCTCGGCCAACTGCTCGACCTGAGCGACGCCGACGGGAGCCGGCTGACGCGCGAGGAAGTGCGGCGCGTCAAGAAGGAAGTCATCGAGAGCGAAGGGCTCGGGCTGATCGAATACGTCGAGCCCAAGTACGACCTCGCCATGGTGGCCGGCATGCCGGCGGTCAAGGAGCGCCTGCGCCGCGCCGCGCGCGCCATCGCGCGTGGCAACCCGGCCGCGGTGCCGATGGGCTATCTGGTGTGCGGACCGGTGGGCAGCGCCAAGAGCTTCCTGGTCGAGTGCTTCGCCCACGAGATCGGCTTTCCCTGCGTGAAGCTGGCCAATTTCCGCTCCATGTGGGTCGGCTCGACCGAGTCGAACCTGGAGCGCATCCTCAAGATCCTGGCGGCGCTGACGCCCGTGGGCGTCGTCATCGACGAGGCCGACGCGGCCCTCGGCAACCGCGAGGCGGGCGGCGACTCGGGCACCCAGAACCGCGTCTTCGCCAAGATCGCCGCGTTCATGGGCGACACGCGCAACCGCGGCCGTATCCTGTGGTTCCTGATCACCTGCCGGCCCGACCTGCTGCCCATCGACCTGAAGCGCCAGGGGCGCGCCGAAGAGCACGTGCCGCTCTTCTACCCCGAGACTGCGGCCGAATACGACGAGCTGTTCCGCGTCATGCTGCGCAAGCTGGGCATCAGCACCGCGGTCAGCGAGATCTCGGCGGTGGCCGCGCCCGAGCGCCTGCTGGGCCTGTCCGGCTCCGACCTCGAGGCGGTGCTCGTGCGCGCGACGCTGGAGGCCGAAGCGGCCGGTTCGAGCGAGGTCACGCCCGAGCACCTGACGCGCGCCTTCGACGACTTCATCCCGCCCTCGAACTCCAAGGAGCGCGAGATGCAGACGCTGGTGGCGGTCCTGGAGTCGACCAGCCGCGAGCTGCTGCCGGCGCGCTACCGCGACCTCGACCGCGCGCAGATCGAGGCGCGCGTGAGCGCGATCAAGCTCGAGTTGCGGCTCGGCTGACGGCGGCCAGGCGCGGCCCCGTCGCACTCACCTCAGCTTGCGCAGGCGCAGCGCGTCCAGGGCCGCGGCCGGGGCGAAGTAGGCCGTGGCGGCCGCGCCGCGCAGGCTCTGGCGCGTGGCGCGCCAGGGACGGCGCAACAACGCGCCCAGGTGGCGCAGCCCGTGGCGCGTGCGGAAGCGCATGTGCGTGTAGTGGTGCAGCCGGCGGTAGTCGTCGGCGCTGTAGCGGCCTGGGTGCAGCGGGTCGAGGTCGTGCGAGTCCGTCCAATTCGTCTTGGGCCCGAGCTGCGCGCGCACCTTCTCGTAGAAGGGCGTGCCGGGCAGCGGATACGAGACCGAGACGCCGATCTCGTCGGGCAAGACCTCTTCCACCAGGCGCAGCGTCGCCTCGACGTCGTCGCGCGCCTCGCCCAGATAGCCGTACTGCAGGAACAGTCCCACGCGCACGCCATCGGCGCGCAGTTTGGCCGCCGCTTCGTGCGTCTGCTCGACGCGCAGACCCTTGTCCATGGCGTCGAGGATGCGCTGCGAGCCCGACTCGGCCCCCAACCAGGCGGTGTGCAGTCCCGCCCGCACCAGCCCGCGGCGCAGCTCGTCCTGGAGCAACAGGTCGGCGCGTGACTGGATCATGAACGGCGTGCGCACGCCGCGCTCGAGCACCTGCTCGGCGAACGCCCCGGTCCAGTCGGCGGTCAGCCCGAAGATGTCGTCGCCGAACCAGACGTGAGTCGCTCCGAGGGCGCGTACGCGCTCCATTTCGGCCGCCACGCGCGTGGGCGAATGCACGAAGTACTGGCGGCCGAAGAGCGGCTTGGCGCACCAGTTGCAACCGTACGGGCAGCCGCGCGACGAGACCAGGTTCAAAGAGAAATGCCCATGCCGCGCGCGCCACATGGCGGCGTAAGGCGCCAGGTCGAGCGCGTCCCAGGCCGGACCGGGCAGCAGATCGAGATCGGGTGGCGTGGGACGCCGGCCGCTGTCGCGCAGCTCATCGCCTTCGCGCCAGGCGAGGCCTCGGATCGACGTACACGGTCGGCCGGCCTCCCAGGCCGAGAGCAGCTCGACCAGCGTCAGCTCGCCGTCGCCCAGCAGCACCACGTCGGCGCCCGCGGCCAGGTAGCGCGCGCGGTGGTCGCTGGCGTCGGAGCCGCGCGCGACCACACGGCAGCCGTGCGCGCGTGCCAGCCGGATCATCTCGAGTGCCTCGCGCTCCATGACCGACAGGCACATCTTGGTGAGCCAGTTGAAGTCGTCGTCGTAGAGCACCAGCACGTCGGGTGCGAAACGCGCCAGCGGGCCGCGTAGGTCGACGGCCCCGGCCGCGAACTGGGCGTCGTGCAGCGCCGTCACGTGTCCGCGCGCGCGCACCGCCTGCAGCGCGATGAGCGTGCCGAGCGGCGGATAGGGCTTGCCGACCTGCCACTGCTTGGGGTCGAGGCGCAGGTGGTACGAGTGCGTGAACAGAACCCTCATGTCCGCGTTTCCAGGCGCGCCGGCCGAGGCCGTGGCTGGGTCGGCAGAGGCGTCTCTCGCGCGTTGTGCACGCGGCCGTGAACGACCGCGACCATCGTCTCCACGAAAGTTCGCCCCCGCTGCGCGGTATCGTGGCGCAGCCACTCGCGCGCCGCAACCGGACGTGTCGCGCGCGGCCGTTGCATCGGCGTCGGCCTGGACGAACAATCGCCGCGTGGCCACTCGCACCGCGCTCGACGAGCTGCGTTGGCGCGCGCACTGCCCGCCGGTCGTGACCGTCGTCGGCCCTTCGATGCGCCCCAGCCTCGACGTGGGCTGGCGGCTGCGCGTCGCGCCGCTGCCGCCGGGCGTGCTGCCGGCACCGGGCCAGATCGTCGTGCTGCGCGCGGGCACCGGCGCAGCCGAGTTCGTGACGCACCGCGTGGTGGCCGTGGCGACGGCCGTCGAGGGAGCGTTGGTGTTCCACCGTGGCGACGCGGGGGGAGGCGTGGGCATGGCCGCCGGCGCGCAGATCGTCGGACGGGTCGTGGCGATCCTGGCACCACCCGGGGCAGTGCTCCCGGAGTTGGAGCAGCTCGACGAGCGTCCGCGCCGCGCGTTTCAGGCCGCGCGCAGGCGCGCGCTCGTGTATCTCGCCTGCCGCCGTGCGGCAGGCCGGCACGTGCGCGTTGCGCTGCTCGCCCGCTGGGCGCGCCGACTGCTGCTCGGCGCCTGACGCTACTGTCGGCGCCTGACGCTACTGGAGGATGTTGAATTCGGCCGAGCAGGCCGTGGCGGCTCCGGCCACCCAGGCCTCCACGCGCCAGCGCCCGTAGAGCGAGCTGGCCACGATGTCGGTGCCGGCCACCGCCAGCGGCGGCGTGTCGACGATGCTCGCACCCGTGGCCGACGCGCGGCGGGTCGCGACCTTGACCGGGAAGGGATATCCCGGCAGCGAGCGTTCCTTCTCGGCGCTGCCCGCGGCCGCGATGGGCACGTCGAGACGCTGGAACAGGTGCCCGTTGGGCGTGAACAGCTCGAGCTTCAGGCTGTCGGCCGTGGACCCGGGAGCCAACTCGACGTGGAAATTCACGTCCAGCACGCGGCGCGCCGAGAAGCCCTTGTCGGTCGGCGCGTGCGCATCGGCCGGCGTGGCGCTGAGCGTCACGCCCACGCAGGGGGCCGCCGTCGCTTCG
>WBZQ01000954.1_pt1 | contig 15351 bp, 10 predicted proteins | sample 5204251 | NCBI WGS metagenome assembly WBZQ01 (sample SAMN12412402, study PRJNA552823) | activated sludge metagenome | isolation source: activated sludge from nitrification reactor of wastewater treatment plant... | place: USA: Virginia | collected 2017-09 | reverse complement strand
GCTCGGCGACGAAAAGTGGGTCATGATCCGGGCCTCCGGTACCGAACCCGTGCTGCGTGTGTACGCCCAGGCCGGATCCCTGGCCGAGACCCGGAAAATGCTGGACGCCGCGAAAGAAACCATTTTGTGAGAGGTTTGATGGCTGGAAGGTTGGAGGGTTTGATGGGCACCCGGTCCAACCCTCCAACCTTCCAACCATCCAACCATCAAACCCTCCAACCATCAAACCCTCCAACCCTCAACCCTTCCAACCATCAAACCCTCCAACCATCAAACCTTCCAACCATCAACAATTTGAACTTCCCCTTCTTCATTGCCCGGCGCTACCTTTTTGCCAAACGCAGCACGAATGCCATCAACATCATCACCGGCATCTCGGTGTTTGGTATTGCCATTGGCACGGCCGCGCTGTTGCTGGTGTTGTCGGTTTTCAACGGATTTGAGGACCTGTTATCGGGGCTCTTCGGCCATTTCAACCCGGAAATAAAAGTGACGCCGGCCAAGGGAAAAACCTTCGAGCCCGACAGCCTGGTGCTGGCCAAAATGAAGGCCCTGCCGGGGGTGCTCTACCTGAGCGAAACGCTCGAAGAGATCGCTTTTTTCGAATACGAAGGTTCCCAGGATTTTGGGGTGCTGAAAGGTGTGGACGAAGTCTTTGCCCGGGTAACCGACATCGATTCTACCGTACGGGAGGGAGAATACCGATTGCGGAGCGGCGACCGCAACCTCGCCGTGCTGGGAGCCGGCGTGCGGAACAAACTGTCGGTGAACGTGGAAAGTGTGCTGTCGGCCATGACGGTCTACATGCCCACCGACGAAGGCGGACTGCTGGACCAGCCCTTTAAAACGCGGGCGGTGTATCCGGCCGGCACGTTCGCCATCCAGCAGGATTTCGACAACCAGTACGTGCTGACCAACATCGATTTCATGCGCGAACTGCTCGCCGTCCCGCCCGGCACCGTTTCGGCGCTGGAGATCAGGTGCGGACCCGGCGCCAGTGCCGGCGCGATAAAAGAGCAGATCCGCGCCCTGCTGGGCGAAGGATTTACCGTGCGGGACCAGTACGAACAGAACGAAGCGTTTTTCAAGGTCATGCAACTGGAAAAATGGATGGGCTTCGCCATCACCAGTCTCATGCTGGTACTGATGGCTTTCAATACCGTCGGCGCGCTGTGGATGATCGTACTGGACAAGCGGAAAGATATTTCCATCCTGAAAAGCATGGGCGCCACCGACCGGGCCATCCACCGGATCTTTTTGCTCGAAGGCCTGCTGCTCACCCTGCTGGGCATGGGCATCGGCCTGCTGCTGGCGGTCGGGCTTTATTTTATCCAGATCAACTACGGTATTATTACCATTCCGCAGGGCTTTCTGGTGGAGAGTTACCCCATCGCCATGCGCCCCGGCGATTTTATTCCGGTCGTTCTGACCGTGATCGGTATCGGGCTGCTGGCGGCCCTGCCCCCCGCCGCAAGGGCGGTGCGGGTGGCGGCGTATTTGCGGGAGGAGTAGTTGGAAGGAAATTAGAAATTAGAAATTGGAAATTGGAAATTGTTAAACTGTAATAAGTTATTTATGGAAGAAAATAAGTACATTCCATTAGAAGAACTGGACATTTATCAAATGGCTATGGAGGTGGGTGAATTAGTATGGAATTGGGTAAATGCCTGGGATAACTTCTCGAAATTCCATTTGGGCGGACAATTTGTTGAAGCCACCGATTCCATTGCAGCGAATATTTCTGAAGGTTACGGCCGATTCTATTTTAAGGACAAACGTAACTTTTACTATTTTGCACGTGGCTCCCTTAGTGAAACCAAGACATGGGTAACGAAAGCATGTCAGCGAAACCTGCTTTCACAGGAAAATTTTGACCTGCTTTACTCAAAATTGCAACTTCTTCATCGCCGCCTGAACCAACACATCAAGGCCCTGCCGCTCAAGTAATTTCTAATTTCTAATTTCTAATTTCTAATTTCCTCTGCCCTTCGTAAAAATAATTATACCCCCTGAAGATCGGTCCGAATACCCCTTCCTGGACCAGCAGGAAGGAATTCTTGTCGACTTCGGCGAAGTAGCGGTGCACGTAGGGCACCCCTTCGCGGGTCTGCTGGATCTCTACCGGCCAGAAGCGCACCTGTTTTTCCTGTCCGTCGGTTTTTTTCAGGGTCACTACGGCGAAGGGCACCAGGGCGGTGACCGAGTCGCGCAGGGGGTTGGTCGTTTCGAAGCCTTCGGCCCCCAGTTTTTCAAAAGCCAGCAGGTAGGCCTCCGCCGTTCCCTTGCGCTGCGGGTGTTTGTTGACCGGCGTCGTGCTGAAATACGGCTTCACGGAGTACTGCGCTTCCGCCACTTTTTCCAGGCGGAAGGATTCGCTTTTGCGTTGGGGGTATTCCACACTGACCGACTGGATCTCTTCGGGTTTTTCGCTGAAGATCGTGCGATCCGTCCACTCGTCGTCGCCCAGCAGGTACCGGATGCGCAACTGGCCGATGAAGGAAGGGATATGGGTCACGTAAGGCTGCTCGGCGCCCTGCATGATCATGTAGGTGCCGTGTTCGTCGTTGGTGACGCCGCCCACGTAGTAACTCTTCATCAGATTGTTTCCCTTGTCGTAGATCTCCACCTTCAGGCCTTCCGAGGCCAGGCTTTTCACCATGGCGGCTTCGGCAAGTTTGGGCGGCACGTACCAGACGTTCACTTTGGCGATGGTCTCGAGCAAAGTGCTGATGGCCGTGGGGCGGGCCCGGGCTTTACCATTGTACAGCCAGTAATCTTTTTTGCGCTCCAGGGTAGCACTGCGTCCGGTCCGGTCGGCAATAAAGATCTTGTAAATATCCTCCGTGTTTGTCACGGCAAAGTTCATGTCCCAGGAATCGCGGCTGCCGGAATTTTTCTTCAGGTTCCAGGCATACCAGGCGCCACCGCCCAATACCAGAAAGAGGGCTGCCAAAAGCAGGGTCTTTTTCATAAAAATTTGATTTAGAACAAACAATGCGCAGATGGATCACACGGTAAGGCGCACTGGTCCGGCAGGAAAACTATTCGATGCGGCAAAAGTACGGAACGGCAGACGGTTTCCGGTGCGCCGCACCCGGCTTTTTTACGGTGGACGGCTGACGGTACACGAGGCTGTCTCACAGGTCGGTGAATTGTTTATATGTGGTGTAAAGAACTCTGAAGCCTAAGGCGTTACTTATAACCAAATCCACAATTAAACGATTAAACAGACTTATGAGACACCTCGGTCAAAAAAAAGTCTGCCCCGCATTGCGCGGAGCAGACACATCAAAACAAAACGAAAAACCAACTTTTATCTTTGGAGGACATTGGACTTTGCGACATTGGACATTTGACTTTTGATTGGGGACAAAGGCGATTATACACCAGCCCAAAGTCCAACGTGCACCAGTCCAACGTCCAACGTCTAACAATCCAACGTCTAACAATCCAACAATCCAACGTCAATTCGTACGCGTCTTCAGCCGGACGGCGACCTCTCTTTCCTCGCCGTTGCGCATCACGGTCAGTTTCAGCGTTTCACCCAGGTTGGAACGTCCGACGATCTCCCGAAGTTCCGAAGTGGAGGTAACGGTGCGGCCATTTATTTTGGTCACGACATCGTTTACCTGCAGGCCGGAATTGGAAGCCGAGCCGTCTTCGTACACTTTCATGACCGCTACGCCCTGAACGTAGTTGATGCCGAGTTTATTGGCCAGGTAGTTGTCCATCGGCGCAATATCTACGCCGAGGTAGGCGCGGCGGTATTCGCCGTACTTGATCAGGTCGTCGGCGATGCGTTTCACCAGGTTGACCGGGATGGCGAAGGAGTATCCGGCGAATACGCCGGTCGGGGTGGCGATGGCCGAGTTGATGCCGATGAGGCGGCCGTTCACGTCCACCAAAGCCCCGCCCGAGTTGCCGGGGTTGACGGCGGCGTCGGTCTGGATGAACGACTCGATGGCCTTGCCGCTGCGGATGATGTTGATGTCGCGGGCCTTGGCGCTGATGATGCCGGCCGTTACGGTGGAGGTCAGGTCGAAGGGGTTGCCGACGGCCAGGGCCCATTCGCCCACTTTTACGTCGTCGGAGTTGCCCAGTTCGATGGCCGGCAGGTCGGTGGCTTCGATCTTGATCACCGCCATGTCCGTATTTTCATCGCGGCCGACCAGGCGTCCCTTGAACTCGCGGTTGTCGTGCAGGGTCACCTCGAATTCGTCGGCGAATTCCACGACGTGGTTGTTGGTGAGGATATAGCCGTCGGCAGTGTAGATGACGCCGGAGCCGGTGCCGGAACGCGGCCGCTGTTCGTAGCCGAAACTGCGGCCGAAGAAATACTCGAAGGGGTCGGTATTGCGCTGTTCCTGCTGCCGTTGCTGGGCCAGTTTCTGGCTTTCGGAGGCTTTGATGTGGACGACTGCCGACATGGACCGTTCGGCGGCCTTGGTAAAGTCGAAAGGTACCGGAGCGCCGCCGTATTCGTAATTGACTTGCCGTACCGGTGTAGACGGAGCGGCGGGCTGTGGTTGTTCAAACAATTTCGCTGCGCCAAACGTGACGAGACCGCCAAGAGCGCCTGCGAGCAGTGTGGACCAGAATCTATTGTTCATAAGATAAAGACATTTGAAGTTTAATGATTTTTCAGTTTTGCTGAAGCCGGATGCACCTTTTGAGGGCGGACTTTTGTGCGGCCAAAGTTTTCCTGTAGGTTTGCACGAAAGCGATGTAAAAACGCGTGAGAAAAAGGTTTGCTGCTGTTTTTCTACACTTTAACGTCGTGTTAACCAACACACTAAGCACCCACACGCCGGCCGGTTTCAATAGCATGAAACGTATGCCAAACGGTAAAATTTTCACACTGTTGACCAGCCTGGCCGCTTTGCCCGACCAACTGCCATTTCCGGCCGACAAACGACTTCGATGAGACGCCTTACCGACGATCCGGATGTACTTGAAAATCTCCTGCAGCCCGAAACTGCGCTCGAACGGCACCTGCTGACGATGGCCGAATTCCGCCACGGGCTGCTGTGGGGCGAACCCCGTTTCGGACACCCCGAAGGCAAGGTGGCGCTGCACGTGCGCGAAGTACTGGACAACATCGACTTTATCCCCCATCTCTCCATGCCGCAGCGCGAGCAACTCCGGCTCGTCGCTTTCGCCCACGATACGTTCAAGTACGCCGAGGACCGCAGCCGCCCCCGCGACTGGCAAAAACACCACGGACTGCTGGCCCGGCGCTACATGGAGTCATTTACGACCGATCCGGTGATCCTGGATGTCATCGAACTGCACGATGACGCTTATTATGCCTGGCTTTCCATGCGCCACGACGACTGGCCGGAAAGCCAGAAAAAATCGCTCGACGGCCTCTTCGCCCGGGCTGGCTACTGCCTCCAGCTCTACTACCTTTTCTTCAAGTGCGATACCCAGACCGGCGACAAAACCCAGGCACCGCTCAAGTGGTTCGAGCGCACCGTCCCGGGCATTGAGGTGGTCGCCATCCGCGAAGTGGGCTGAAATCGCCGGCCCGGGCACCCTTTTTTAGATGTTTCGAGTGATTTTAACCACACGGTAACAACCGTGGGGAAAATTTTTTACGTAGGTAAATGTTAAGAAAACCATATTCCCAACCGGCCGGCCCAACTGTCCGCGCCGGAACAATCGTCTCGCCTTCCAACGTCAATTGACCGGGTCAACAATCCAAAAACCCAAAAATTTGTTACCTGAATATTAAAGGATCACAGGGTTTGCAACCGAAACCCCGGCCGGCAACCCTAATGACTAAATACACGTGACCATGCAACGCATTTTTGTTCTTTCCCTGCTGTTCAGCCTTTTCGCAGCCAGTACGCTGGAGGCTCAATACTTTGGCCGCAACAAGCCGCGCTACCAAAAACAGGATTTCAAGGTGACCCAATCGGAACACTTTGAAATCTATGAATACCTGAACAACCCCGAAAAACTCCGGGAACTCGCCGCCGCCGCCGAATTGTGGTATTCCATGCACCAGGCCGTGCTGCTCGATACTTTCACCGAAAAGAACCCCGTCATCATCTACAGCGACCACCCGGGGTTTCAGCAAACGACCGCCATCTCCGGCGACATCAGCGTCGGTACCGGCGGCGTCACGGAAGGTCTGCGCAACCGCGTGGTGTTCCCTGTCGCCATGACCAACCAGCAAACCCACCACGTGCTGGGGCACGAACTGGTCCACGCCTTCCAGTACCACATGATCCTGGCCGGCGACTCTACCGGTATGCGCAACCTGGCCAATCTGCCGCTCTGGATGATCGAGGGCCTGGCCGAGTACCTCTCCATCGGCCGGGTCGACGCGCACACCGCCCTCTGGATGCGCGACGCGGTGCTGCACGGCGATCTGCCCAGCGTCGACGACCTCAACAGTTACCGCTATTTCCCCTACCGCTGGGGGCAGGCTTTCTGGGCCTACGTGGCCGGTACTTACGGCGATGAAGTGATCCCGGTCTATTTCATGAATACCGCCAAGTACGGCCTCGACATCGCCACCCGGCTGACCCTGCAAACCAGCACCGATTCGCTTTCTACCCTGTGGCGCGCGTCCCTGCGCAACCACTACGGCCGCTGGGTAGGGCTGACGCCGGAGGACATCGCCGTATTGCAGGCTTCCGAGGTCAAGAAACAAAAGAAGGACTACGAAGCCGCCCGCAACAAGGTGCTGGGCCGGCTGGAAAAAGCCGAGCAGGTGCCGGGACGCAAACTGTTCAAAGAAGACCAGGCCGGCCAGATGACCATCAGCCCGGTCCTGAGCCCCAACGGCAAGTACGTCATTTTCCTGTCCGAAAAAAGTCTGTTCACCACCGATCTGTTCCTGGCCGAGGCCGCCTCCGGAAAGATCCTGAAAAAGGTGGCCAGCGCCGCTTCCGACGGTCACATCGACCAGTTCAACTTCATCGAAAGTGCCGGCACCTGGAGCCCGAACGGCAAACAGTTCGCCTTCGACGTCTATGAAAAAGGCCGCAGCACGCTGGTGATCGAGGACGTGGACAAAGGAAAACGCGTCGATAAACTGACCATCCCCGGGGTGCCGGCCTTCAGCAACCCGGCCTGGGGCCCCGACGGCCGCACCATCGTGGTAAGCGGCCTGGTGAACGGCCAGACCGATCTGTATGCCTATGACCTGAAAACCAAAAAGGTGCGGCGCCTCACCAACGACCGGGCCTCCGAGATCCTGCCCAGCTGGAGCGCCGACGGCAAATATCTGGTCTATTCCACCGACCAGATCAGCCTCGAACGCGGGCGCAGCAACGGCGCCTGGAAGATGAACCTGGCCATCATGGACATGGAAGCCGGCACTACCGAGAACATCGACGTGTTCCCCGGCGCCGACAACATGAACCCGCACTTCGACAAGGCCGGCAACCTGATCTTCCTCAGCGACCGCGACGGTTTCCGCAATATGTACCGTTACGACCTGGACGATAAAAAGGTGTACCAACTGACCAAACTGGCCACCGGCATTACCGGTATTACGCCCTACGCGCCGGCCATTACCGTGGCGGAAGACCGCGACCGCATCCTGTACACCTATTATTCCAAAGGCGCTTACCGGATCTACAATGCCAAATCCTCGGACTTTGTGCCGGAAGAGGTCAGTCCGACCGCGGTGGACATGGTGCCGGCCACCCTGCCGCCCTTCGTACCGGGCAAACGCGACATGGTGAACACCAACCTGCGCCTGGTGGACAACAACGCCCAAAAGGCGAACGATTCCACCGATCTGAAGGCGGTAAAATACCGTCCGAAATTCAAACTCGACTACGTGGGCGGCAGCGCCGGGGTAGGGGTAGCCACCGGCAACAGCAGTTTCGGTACCCAGACCGGCATGGCCGGCGGGGTGGATATGCTGTTCAGCGATATTCTGGGCAACAACCAGTTGTACGCCGGCGCCGCCCTGAACGGCGAGATCACCGACGCGGCGGGCATTTTCTCCTACATCAACCAGAAACACCGCATCAACTGGGGCCTGAGTACGTCGCACATCCCGTACCGTTCGGGGGCGTATTACCAGGATCCGGATTTCGAGCCGCAAATAGAGACCACCGAGGACGGCCAGCAGTACCTGGGGTACAAGGATGAGATCCTGATCCAGCGGCTGTTCCAGGAGCGGGTCAGCACCTTCGCTTTTTTACCGCTTTCGGTCACCAAGCGCTTCGAAGTCGGCGCAGCCTACGAGTACTATCACCAGCGGGTCGACCGGTACATCAACTACATCGATGCTTCCGGCTTTTTGCTGGGGCAGGACCGGGTCAGGGTGAGTTCGCCGGGCAGCGATAACATCCTCAACCTGAACGCCGCCTTTGTGGGCGACAATTCCTACTTCGGACTTACCGCGCCCCTGCAGGGCTGGCGGTACCGGATCGGGGTGGAAAAGTATTTCGGCGCCTATGATTTCAGCACCCTGCTGCTCGACGGGCGCCGGTACTTCTACCTGCGGCCGGTGACCCTGGCCTTCCGCGGCCTGACCTACGGTCGTTTCGGCGGCAACTCCGCCGACGTGTATCCGCTGTTCGCCGGCGAATCGTACTTCGTGCGGGGCTATACCTCGCAGGTACTGTATGAGGACGCTCCCGAACTGATCGAACAAATGGCCGGCAGCAAACTGGCGGTGGCCAATTTCGAGGTGCGCCTGCCCTTCACCGGCCCACGCCAGCTCTCGCTGATCAAGTCGGGCTTCCTCATCACTGACCTGAACCTGTTCTTCGACGCGGGGGTGGGCTTTTTCAACGAGAACGACCTGAAGGCCAACCCCAAAGACGACGACCCGTTCGACGGCCGCGATCCGGTGCAGCACAAACCCATCCTGTCCACCGGCGTGTCGTTGCGGGTCAACCTGTTCGGGATGCTGGTGCTGGAACCCTACTTTGCACTGCCGCTCTCCGTGCCGCAGGAACGGCGCAGCTGGACCTTCGGGCTGAACTTTGTGCCGGGTTGGTAGGGGTTGAAAGTTGGAGGTTGAAAGTTGAAGGTTTGAGGTTGGTGCGTTAGGCGGGGTGGAGGGGAATTAGGCGAATCAGGGGCTAAATCGCGGGGATATCCCAGATCTTGTCTCGGAACATGAGTCGCCCCGAATTTTGCAACAAAACAAATTCGGGGTGGCTACATGTAGCGCTCATTCCGTTTTGCAGCCATAGAAAGGCCCGGGGCTTGTCATACAGAGCCTTCAGGCGTGGTATCTGAGGCCGAAGGCCGAAGCAGGAGAAAAACATCCTCCGGCTACGCCGCCCGATGCCACGCCTGAAGGCTCTGCAGGACACTTTGTATTTTACCCATGATTCGCATAACTCCTGATTTATAACTATTTGTAAAGTCCGGGCAAGCCTTGTTCCTCCAAGCCTTTTTGAATTATTCATTCGTCCGGTCTTCCGAATAAAATTACGGCCCTTCGAAAACATCGGCCAACCGTACCCCGAACCCGGGCATCACGTCGCTGCCGCTGAGCGGCGCATCGAATGGAATGGTTTGAATATCGCCGTTGGCGTAGTACACCCAGGTTTTGCGTTCTTTCGGATCGATGAGCCAGGCGAGGCGGCAGCCGCACTGGATGTACTCTTCCATTTTATCCTTCAGGTAGGCCAGGTGTTGTTCGCCGGAACGGATTTCCGCCACAAAGTCGGGCGTGACGGGGGCGAAGCGCCGTCGTTGTTCTTCCGGAACTGCATTCCAGCGTTCGTTGGCGATCCAGGCAACGTCGGGGGAACGTTCCGCGCCGTTGGAGAGTTTGAAGCCGGTGGAGGAGTCGAAGATTTTGCCCGATCTTGTTTTGCGGTTCCAGATTCCCACATCTACAAGTAGTTCGGCATTGCGGTTTCCCGTTTCAGAATTGGTCGGAGGCATGAATTCGATGATGTTGTCAGCGGTTCTTTCGATACGCAGGTCGGGATTAAACATGCAGAATTGGTAGAACTGCTCGTCCGTCATGCTGCCCGGGGGCAACTGAACGGCGATGCCGGAAAAAATACCGGGAGCAGTGGTGGTGGCGCTCATGCTTTCCTTTTTAAAAACAAAAATAAGCGGTTTTCAGGACTTTTTGCTCTTCGTTGTCCGGGGAGTGCTCGCCGTCTTTTCACTTTTTTCCTTTTTTCCGCTTTTCGGTTTTCCGCTTGTTTTTTGCTCCTTGCTCGTTTTAGCGGTCCGGGGCACGTCTTCTCCTTCGAACACCATCACGCACAAGGGCGGCAACTGAAAGGTGATGGACTGTGCGTGTCCGTGCGAGGGGTTTTTATGCGCTTTCAGCGCCCCGTTCACCACGCCGCTGCCGCCGTATTTTTTGTCGTCGCTGTTGAGTACCTCCGTCCAGGTGCCGCCGTAAGGTACTCCGACGGTGTACTCGGGCATTACGCTGGCGTTGAAATGGCAGATGACGAGCAGCACCTTGTCGCCCGGCTCGCCCTTGCGCAGGTAGGCCATCACGCAATTCTCCGTATCGTCGCCGGAGATCCATTCGTAGCCCTGGGGGGAGAAGGCGTTGAACCACATGGCTTTGCGCGAGGAATACAGGGCATTCAGGTCTTTGACCCAGGCCTGCACGCCTTTGTGGAAGTCGTACTGCAGCAGGTGCCAGGCTACGCCGAGGTCGTGACTCCATTCGGTGGTCTGGCCGATCTCCCCGCCCATGAACAGGATCTGCGAGCCCGGGTGGGTCCACTGGTGGCCGAAAAGCGCGCGCAGGTTGGCAAATTTTTGCCATTCGTCGCCGGGCATTTTGTACAGCAGGCTGGCTTTCATGTGGACTACTTCATCGTGGCTGAGGGGCAACATGAATTTTTCGGAAAAAGCGTACACCATGGAAAAGGTGATCTCGTTCTGGTGCCAGCGCCGGAAAATTGGAGGCCTTTTGAAATAGTTGAGGCTGTCGTGCATCCAGCCCATCATCCATTTCTGGCTGAAGCCGAGGCCGCCGTCGAAGGTGGGGTGGGTGACGGCCGGGAAGGCGGTGCTTTCCTCGGCGATGGTTTCCACGCCCGGGTAATTTTTGGAGACGGCTTCGTTGAAATCTTTCAGGAACGAGATGGCTTCGAGGTTTTCCCGGCCGCCGTAGATGTTCGGGATCCATTCGCCTTCCTTGCGGGAATAGTCGTGGTACAGCATGGACGCCACCGCGTCCACCCGCAGGCCGTCGGCGTGGTATTGCTCCAGCCAGAACAGGGCGTTGGAAATGAGGAACGAACGTACCTCGTTGCGCCCGTAGTCGAACACGTAACTGTTCCAGTCCGGGTGGAAGCCCCGCCGCATGTCGGCGTATTCGTACAGGTGCGTCCCGTCGAAAAGGTACAGCCCGTGGATGTCGCCGGGAAAGTGCGAGGGAACCCAGTCGAGGATGACCCCGATGCCGGCTTCATGGCATTTATCGACGAAGTACATCAGGTCTTCGGGCTTGCCGAAACGGCTGGTCGGCGCAAAATGCCCGGTGATCTGGTAGCCCCAGGAAGGGAAATAGGGGTGTTCCATGACCGGCATCAGTTCCACGTGAGTGAAACCCATTTCTTTCACGTAGGGTACCAGTTGTTCGGCCAGTTCGCGGTAGTTGAGCGAGCGGTTGCCTTCGCGGGGTATCTTTTTCCAGGAGCCGGGATGCACTTCGTACACCGACCAGGGCCTGGGTTTAAAGGCTTGGTCGCGCCGGTCTTTCAGCCAGGAATCGTCTTTCCAGCGGTAGTCGAAATCCCACACTACGGAGGCCGTTTGGGGCGGTGTTTCCCAGAGCAGGGCGAAGGGGTCGCCCTTGTCCAGCGCGAAGCCGTCGGTGGTCTTGATATGGTATTTGTACACGGTGCCCTTGCCGAGTCCGGGAATAAATCCCTCCCAGATGCCGCTGCTGTCCCAGCGGGGGTTCAGGATATGCGCATCCGGATCCCAGTTGTTGAAGTCGCCGGTGACACTGACCCGTTTGGCATGCGGGGCCCAGACCGAGAAACAGACGCCGGCTTCGCCGTCCATGGTCACCAAGTGGCTGCCCATTTTATGGTGCAGTTGGAAATGTTTGCCTGCCTGGTACAGCGAGACGTCATAGTCGGTAAGGAGCGAGTAAAATTTAACTCTTGGCATTGGTTTCGTAGTTTGAAGACCGGCTGAACAGAACGCGGAGCGCAGCGCCGCCCGGCCGCGGTGAAAGGACCATCCGCCGGCCGCCTCGCTGCAAACACCTACCTTGAAAGGGGTGAAAGGTAGAACATAGTCTGCTGAAAGCGCTAAGCGGGTGTTGTAAAAAATCGCTTGGCATAGTTTTGGTTAATTTCTAATGCGCCTCCCATATCGTTCGTCCAAATATCAACCGACAATTTTATGGATGCTCCAACTCTACTCAACACATTACAGCGTTTTCCGTTGCTTGCTTCACTCCAGCAAGAGGATCTGCAGCGGCTCGCTGAAATGGGCGAGTTGAAAACCACACCGAAACATTCTTTTATTTACCTGGCTGATGAGCCGAGCGATTACCTGTGCCTGCTGGCCGGTGGCGCCGTGAAGATTGGTATTTTTTCTCCCGACGGACGGGAGATCATCAAAAATATCCAGCATCCGTTTACGGTTTTCGGCGAACTGGGACTCACCGGCGAACAACACCGCGCCGAGTTCGCCTCTGCCATGAACCAGGATGTGACCTACTTCCGGGTAAAGGTGTCGGACTTCCGGCAACTCATGCAGCAGAATTTCCGGCTGGCGCAGTCCGTCATGCTTTTCCTCGGCGAGCGGCTCCGCAAGGCCGAACGGCAGTGGGAATCGCTCATTCTGAAGGACGTACGTACGCGCATCGTGGAATTTTTGAAGGAAAGTGCCGGGGAGCGCGGCCGTCAGGTGGGGTATGAAACACTGGTCAAACACGGTCTCACCCAACAGGACATCGCTAACCTGGTCGGCGCCAGCCGCCAGACGGTTACGGCCATCCTGAACGAACTCCGCAAATCCAACCTGATCCACTTCAACCGGAATTCGATCCTGATCCGGGACATGGACAAATTAAACTAAAAAACCAGTACAAAACCCGCTGAAAAAGGAAGCCCCGGAGAATGGAACGCCGTCGCAAACGACCAGTTCCAATCTCCGGGGCTTCGTTTTTCAGTCAACTTCGTGCTTACCCGTTCATGTTGACGATCTTCACTTCTACCCGCTGGTTCTTTTTACGGCCCTCGGGGGTAGTGTTGGCCTCCACCGGCATTTTCCAGCCGTAGCCTTTGTACTGGATGCGCCCGGCCTCGATGCCTTTTTCGATCAGCCACTCGGCCACCGATTTGGCGCGGTTGGTGGACAGGGTGTAGGCGAAGCTGGAATCGGGCCACATGGCGTTGTTGGTATGGCCGCGTACTTCCACCACTACGTCCGGATTTTCTTTGAGGAAATTGAAAAATTTGGTCAATTCCGGCTCGCTTTCCGTTTTCAGTTCGAACTGGTTGGCGTCGAAGTACACTTTGTCCAGGCGATAGACCTTGCCTTTGGCCATCGATTTACGTTCCATTTCGGCCACCGCCGGTTTGGTCGGCTCGGGTTTTTTGGCCGGCGTATCCACCCTCGGGGCGGTCACTTTGGGCTTGTCGTTGGGTACTGACCGGGCCGCGGCGATAGGGGGCGACTGTTTTTTCTGTTCCGGCATCTTATCGGGGCCGCATACCACCGTCCGAATGGATGAAGCGTTGTCCAGCAGGATGTTGCCGTTGTAGGGGAACAACACCGGGGTCTTGTAGTAAGCCTCGATAAAGAGATAGGGATAGTTGCCGCTTTTGGGGCTGAGCCGAAAGGTATGCCCCAACCAGCGCGTGTTGGTGATGACCGCAGTCTCGTAGAGCAGTTCGGCTTTGGTGCAATAGCCGGTGCCGCCGTAGATACGGATCTTGGCCGGAGTGGCGTAGTTGGCCTCCTGGCCGGTGAGTTTGCTGGTGCTGAGGTAGAGCTCGGCCCGGCAAACGTCCATCGTGAATTCGTAGCAGTGGTCCTTCTCCAGGGGGCGGCTCAGGCGCTGGGAAACACCTTCCCAGGTCTCGTTGTCGCGTACCACCAGGCCCAGGTAGGAATTGCCGTGGCTGGGCGGTTTGGTCACCGAAAACGAACCGGGCTGCACATCGGGGGGCGTTTCTCCGGTTTTGCCGCAGTCGAACCAGCCGCTTGGCGCCGCGCCCGCTTTGGGCAGATCTTCGAAGGAAGGATTGACGAGGGTGATCGGGGCTTCTTTCTGCTGGGCCGGGGCAACCCACGGTAACGCCAGTATGCTTGCGATGACCCACCCGAGTTTTCTTTCAAGAGACATAACAGTCACGATGTTTTGATTAGCAATTTGCTGGCGGGAGGGCAAAGAATGTGCCGTTCAAAACACTTTAACAATGTGTCGCCGTCGCCCGCCGCAGGTTCTCTCCGTGCAAAATTTATACAACAACGTCACATTGTCTCTTTTGATGTACGCTTTTCGATGAAAAACGGGGATTTAACACTTGAATGTTAGGGTTACAGGGTTGCAAGGTTACAGGGTTACAGGGTTGCAAGAGGCTGTCTCAGTAGTCTGTTTATTCGTTTAATTGCGGATTTGGGTATAGGTAGCGCCCTTGGTTTCAGGGTTATTTACCGATAAACAAATCAACATATAAACGAATAAACAGACTTGTGAGACAGCCTCTTATTTAAAAGCATCGAGCCCCGTTACGTCATGGCCGGTGATGAGCAGGTGGATGTCGTGGGTGCCTTCGTAGGTGAGCACGGTCTCCAGGTTCATCATATGGCGCATCACCGGGTATTCGTTGGTGATGCCCATGCCACCGTGTATCTGGCGGGCTTCGCGGGCGATTTCGAGGGCCATGTTGACGTTGTTGCGTTTGGCCATGCTGACCTGGGCGGGCGTCATTTTGCCGGCATTGGCCAGGGAGCCGAGCCGCCAGGCCAGCAGTTGGGCCTTGGTGATCTCGGTGATCATCTCGTCCAGTTTTTTCTGGGTCAACTGGAAAGCGCCGATGGGTTTGCCGAACTGGATGCGTTCCTGGGAGTAACGCAGGGCCGAGTCGTAGCAATCGAGTGCCGCCCCGATAGCGCCCCAGGCAATGCCGTAGCGGGCTTTGGTGAGGCAGGAGAGCGGGCCTTTCATGCCGACCACTCCGGGCAGTACGTTTTTCTTGGGCACCCGTACGTCTTCGAACACCAGTTCGCCGGTGATGCTGGCGCGCAGGCTCCATTTGCCGTGGATCTCCGGCGCGCTGAAACCCTTCATGCCTTTTTCCACGATCAGGCCGATGACCTTGCCGTCTTCGCGTTTGGCCCAGACCACGGCGATGTCGGCCACCGGGGAGTTGGTGATCCACATCTTGGCGCCGTTGAGGATGTAGGCGTCGCCGTCGT
>WBZQ01000473.1_pt3 | contig 15373 bp, 11 predicted proteins | sample 5204251 | NCBI WGS metagenome assembly WBZQ01 (sample SAMN12412402, study PRJNA552823) | activated sludge metagenome | isolation source: activated sludge from nitrification reactor of wastewater treatment plant... | place: USA: Virginia | collected 2017-09 | reverse complement strand
CCCGCGTACGCGACGCAGCCGGGCGTTTCCGGGAACCTCAGCTCCATCGGATCGGACACCCTCAACAACGTCATGACCCTCTGGGCGGAGAAGTTCAACAAGCTCTACCCGAACGTGAAGATCCAGATCGAAGGCAAGGGCTCGACGACGGCGCCCCCGGCGCTGATCTCGGGGACCGCGCAGCTCGGCCCGATGTCCCGCGAGATGAAGGGCAGCGAGATCGACCAGTTCGAGAAGAAGTTCGGCTACAAGCCCACGAAGGTGCGGGTCGCGGTCGACGCGCTCGCGGTCTTCGTGAACAAGGACAACCCGATTGTGTGCCTGACGATGCCGCAGGTCGACGCGGTGTTCTCCAAGTCGCGTCGGGCGGGCTACAAGGAGAACGTCAAGACGTGGGGGCAGCTGGGTCTGACCGGGGATTGGGCGAACCGCCCCGTCAGCCTCTTCGGACGCAACTCGGCCTCGGGAACCTACGGGTTCTTCAAGGACCACGCGCTCAAGAACGGCGATTACAAGGACGAAGTCAAAGAGCAGCCGGGCTCGGCGTCCGTGGTTCAGGGCGTGACGGTCGACCGCTACGCGATCGGCTACAGCGGCATCGGCTACTCAACACCCGGCGTTCGACCGGTTCCACTCTCGGCCAAGCCCGGCGACAGTTGTCACATTCCCACCCCCGAGGAGGCGTACTCGGGCAAGTATCCTCTGGCCCGCTTCCTCTACGTCTATGTGAACAAGGCTCCCGGCAAGCCGCTCGATCCCCTGGTGGGCGAGTTCCTCAAGATGGTTGTCGCGCGGGAGGGACAGGAGGTCGTCGTGAAGGACGGCTATTTCCCATTGACCGCCGAGATCGCGGCCCAAGAGCTCGCGGCGCTCATCAAGTAGGTTGGCAAACGAGGTGGAAAGCGTCTCGGCAAGCGCGGGCGGCGTGAAGTCCGGAAGGACTTCGCGCCGCATGCGCGCCGACCGCATCGCGGGCCGCTTCGTCACCGCGAGCGGCGTCGCGATCATCGCGGCGATCCTCGCGATTCTCTTCGTTCTGGTGTTGGAGGTCTACCCGCTCTTTCTCCCGGCCAAATTCCGGCAGCTGCCGACCGCGTCGCTTGGTGCCACTGATGCGCCGCTCGCGGTGACGGTCGACGAGTATCGCGAGGATGCCGTGGTCTTGACACGCCGGGGCGTCCGGCTCGTGCCGCTTTCGGCCGGAGAGGCGCGCGATCTGCCGCTCCCTTCGTTGGGAACCGCCTCGATCGAGGCGGCCGCCGTTCTTCCCAATCAGCGGATCGCGCTGGAGCTGTCGGATGGCCGCCTCCTGCCTCTCAGCCTCCACTTCGAGCTGACCTATCCCGAGGGGCGCCGCCGCATAGAGGCGTCCGTGAGCGAGGAGGCGGCGATCGCGCTTGCCTCCCCCGGCCAGGCGTTTTCGGCGGGAAAGTTCCAATTCGCGGCGGGTTCCCACGGGCCCGTGGCCGTCGCGGCGATCGGTCCGCGCAGCGTGCGGATCGTCTCGGTCGAGGAGACGACCTCGCTTATGGGGGGCACGACCCGCGAGGAGACAAGGCGCGATCTGGAGCTTGCGCTGGGCGGCGAGGCGGGAGACATCGCGGCCCTCGCCTTGGATACCCGCGGCGACGACTTGCTGATCGGGACCACGAGGGGCCGGATCGCCCGGATCGATCTGCGCAACCTGGGAAACCTCGAAGGGACCAGTCCCGAAGGTACCAGGGCCGCCGCCGAGGAGGTCGTCCTTGCGAATCAGTCCGGCGCGGAGATCACCACGCTTGGGTTCCTGAATGGGGATCGCACGCTCGTGGTGGGAGATGCCAAGGGCGGCGTCTCGACCTGGCAAGTCCTGATGGCCGAGGACAACCGCCGGCACCTGTCGCGGGTTCATTCGTTCGAGTCTCACGCGGCGCCGGTGCGGTCGCTGTCGCCTTCGCGCCGCGACAAGGGCTTCGTGACAGGGGACGCCTCCGGGCTTGTGAAGCTCCACTACGCCACGACGGGCAAGACCCTGTTGTCTTACCGGGCCGGATCCCACGAGATCGTCTCTTTGATCTTCGCGCCCAAGTCCGACGGAATCGTCGCGATTGGAAGGGACGGAACGCTCCACCACGCGGCGATCGCCAACCCGCATCCCGAGATCACGCTTCGCAGCCTCTTTGGGAAGGTCTGGTATGAGGGGTACAACGCGCCCGGCTACACATGGCAATCCACGGGCGGGACCGACGACTTTGAGGCCAAATTCAGCCTGACGCCGCTGGTCTACGGAACGCTCAAGGGCACGTTCTACGCGCTTCTGGTCGCGATTCCCCTGGCTCTGGGTGCCGCGCTCTACACCTCCCAATTCATGCACCCGTCGCTCAAGTCGATTCTCAAGCCCGCGGTCGAGATCATGGCCGCGCTTCCCAGCGTGGTCCTGGGGTTTATCGCCGGGCTCTGGCTCGCCCCGATGGTCGAGCGGATCGTGCCCGGGCTCCTCGTGATGCCGGTCGTGATGGGGGCCGCGCTCGCCCTCGCGGCATTCGTGTGGAGCCGTGTCCCGACCGGATTTCGCGCGCGCGTCCGGCCTGGTTGGGAACTTGCGATGCTGATTCCGGTCGTGGTGGCCTCCGGAATCGCGTCGGTCGCGGTCGGGCGGGTTCTGGAGGGTTGGCTCCTCTCGGGGGACTACCGGACGTATCTTTCGCAGGTCCTGGGAATCACTTATGACCAGCGCAACTCGCTGGTCGTGGGGCTCGCGATGGGCTTCGCGGTGATCCCGATCATCTTCACGGTCGCGGAGGACTCCCTCTCCGGCGTTCCGCAGAGCCTGACCGCGGGCTCGCTGGCGCTCGGGGCGACACGTTGGCAAACGGCCGTGCGCACCGTGCTCCCGACCGCGAGCCCAGGCATCTTCTCGGCCGTGATGATCGGCTTTGGGAGAGCGGTGGGCGAAACCATGATCGTGCTGATGGCGACGGGCAACACCCCGGTCATGGACGCGTCGATGTTCAACGGCTTCCGCGCGCTCTCGGCGAACATCGCGGTGGAGCTTCCCGAGGCCGCGCAGGGAAGCACGCTTTATCGCGTTCTGTTTCTCGCGGCGCTGCTTCTCTTTGTCATGACATTCGCGGTGAACACGGCCGCGGAGCTTGTCAGGCTGCGGCTGCGAAAGAAGTACCGGACCTACGAATGACACGGAACACCGCCCAAACCGGATCCAGCCATTCGGCCGGGACGCCCCGCCCTCTGGGTGGCCGGCCCTCCTTCCGGAAGGGCGGCGAGGCCTTCATCTGGCTGACCGGCGGAGCGCTCGCGTTCTCGCTTCTCCTGGTGAGTGGCCTCCTGGTGCTCGTTCTGGTGAACGGGCTTGGGTTCTTCTGGCCCTCCGACTTGTATGCGTTGACGCTCGACGACGGCACAAGGCTTCTGGGGCGGATCGAGGCCAAGGAGCGGATTCCAACCCCGGGTTCCACAACAGCAGCGCCCCCCAAGTTCCGGCTCAAGGTCAAGCAGGGGAACCGCGACCTCTACGGGGCCGACTTTGTCTGGCTGGACGAGGCGCGGGTGGTCTTGAGGGAACGGCCAACGGACGCGATCGCGGTCGAGAGGCGGGAGTGGGGCGACTTCTACGGCCTTCCGATCGCGGTTCGGGATGGCGAGAAGACGGTCGCAGAAGGCACGGCGGCTGCCTGGAAGGCGCTTGTGGAGAGGCTCCCCGAGGCCGAGAGCAAGAACGCGCAGGCGCTCGCGCTGGAGAAGGGCGAGATTGGATCGCTGAACACGCGCAAGGAAAAGCTGCGCCTTAAGCGGAAGCGACTCGAAAACCAAGGCGTGACGACCGGAGCGGCCGTTGAGGCGCTCGATCGCGAGGCCGCGGCGCTCCAGGCCTCCTACGAGGCTCGTCTTCTCGAGCTGAACCGGGTGCGGGACAGCGTAAAGACGCGCGTTGTGCTGCGGGACGCCTCGGCGCCCGTGCCGCGTGAGAAGGAGCTGTCGCTGTCGCAGATTGTGAGGGTGTACCGGCCAAACGACATGGGCCTCTTCGCCAAGTGCCGGCATTATGTTGGCAAGATCTGGGAGTTCGTCTCGGCTGATCCCCGCGAATCCAACACCGAGGGCGGCGTCTTTCCGGCTATTTTCGGAACCGTGATGATGGTGATGATCATGAGCCTCGTGGTGACGCCCCTCGGAGTCCTCGCGGCGTTCTATCTGCGCGAATACGCGAAGCAGGGTCCGTTCGTGAGCGCGGTGCGTATCGCGGTGAACAACCTGGCCGGAGTCCCGTCGATTGTGTTTGGCGTCTTCGGGATCGGCTTCTTCGTGTACCTGGTGGGGGGCTCGATCGACAAGGCCTTCTTCGCCGAGGCGCTTCCAACCCCGACCTTCGGCACAGGTGGAATCCTGTGGGCCTCGCTTACGCTGGCGCTCCTCACGGTCCCGGTTGTGATTGTGGCGGCCGAGGAGGGGCTCGCGGCGATTCCGCGCGGAACCCGCGAGGCGTCGCTGGCGCTCGGAGCCACCAAGTTTGAGACCATGTGGCGCGTAGTGCTGCCCGCCGTGATGCCCTCGGTCTTGACCGGGCTCATCCTTGCCATGGCGCGCGCGGCGGGCGAGGTCGCGCCTCTCATGATCACGGGCGTCGTGAAGCTCGCGCCCGCGCTCCCGATCGACGGTACCGCGCCGTTTCTTCACTTCGATCGCAAGTTCATGCACCTGGGCTTCCACATCTACGACGTCGGGTTCCAATCGCCCAACGTGGACGCCGCGAGGCCCATGGTGTACATGACGACCTTGCTTCTCCTCCTCGTCGTGGTCGCGCTCAACCTCACGGCCATCCTCACGCGCAACAAGCTGAAAAAGCGGCTCCGGACCTCGGGGCTCTGAGATTCCTCACAATGAACCAACAAACCGAAGTCCGCGGCGATCCCGGTGCTCACAGGCCGGAGGTCGCGCCCGCCCCGACTCCCGCGCCGCCACAACCGCTGATCGAGATCGACGGCTTCAACTTCTACTATGGCGAAAAGCAGGCCCTCTTCGACATCAACCTGCGGCTGTCGCCCAACACGGTCACCGCGTTCATCGGCCCCTCCGGGTGCGGCAAGTCGACCTTGCTAAGGTGTCTCAACCGCATGAACGACCTGATCGACGGCGTCCGCATGGAGGGCTCGGTCCGTGTCCACGGGACGGATCTGTACGGCCCTGAGGTGGATGTCGTCGAGGTCCGGAAGCGATTGGGAATGGTGTTTCAGAAGTCCAACCCGTTCCCGAAATCGATCTTCGAGAACGTGGTCTATGGCCTGCGGCTGCAGGGCGTCAAGAGCCGTCCCGCGCTCGCAGAGGCCTGCGAGGCCTCACTTCGCGGCGCGGCGCTCTGGGACGAGGTCAAGGACCGCCTCGACGACAGCGCGCTGTCCCTCTCCGGTGGGCAGATGCAGCGCTTGTGCATCGCGCGCGCCCTAGCCGTGGAGCCCGAGGTCGTGCTGATGGACGAGCCGTGCTCGGCGCTCGACCCGATCGCGACCGCGAAGATCGAGGACCTGATCTTCGGGCTCAAGGAGCGGTTCACCATTGTGATTGTCACGCACAATATGCAACAGGCCGCGCGCGTCTCGGACGAGACCGGCTTTTTCATGCTGGGCAAGCTCATCGAGTTCGGCAAGACCGACACAATCTTCACCAGGCCTCGCCAGAAGATGACCGAGGACTACATCACGGGGCGATTCGGATGACGAAGTCGGAAGCCGGCGTCACAGTCGCAAACGCAGCCACACCCGCGCGCCCGCGACATCGGATCGCGATTGTGGAGGATGACGAGGATCTCGCGTTCACGATGCTCTACAACCTCCGGAAGGACGGGCGCTATGACGTCGAGCGCTTCGCGGGTGGCCTCGTGGCGTTGGACGCGCTTCTCGTGCGTCCCCCCGACCTTGTGCTTCTCGACCTGAACCTCCCGGACGTCGACGGGTTGACGATCTGCCGCGAGCTGAAGAAGCACGACGCGACGAGGCGCCTTCCCATTCTGATGCTGACCGCGCGGGCGGAAGAGCGCGACAAGCTCCTGGGCTTCGAGCTCGGCGCGGACGACTATGTCACCAAGCCATTCTCGATCAAGGAGCTCCTCGCGCGCATCGCCGCGCACCTGAGGCGCGCGGCGGCCGCCGGCGAGGGAGAGGACGTCTTTGAGCGCGGCGATCTTTGTGTGGATCGGGCGCGCCACCTAGTGACCCGGTCGGGCATTCCCATTCACCTCACCAAGAAGGAATTCGACCTGCTGTGGCTCCTCATCCGAAGCTCGGGCCGGGTCGTGAGCCGCGAGACCATCCTGTCGCGCCTTTGGGACTACGCGTCCGACGTCGAGACGCGCACCGTGGATGTCCACATCCGCTCGCTGCGCAAGAAGATCGGCGAGGACGTCATCGAGACCGTGGTGGGCGTCGGCTACCGCATCCCGCGCTAGGCCGGCCCCGGAAGGACACAATTGGCAACATGAAGGAACACTTTTCGGAGCTTTTGGAGAACCTGAGGCGGCAGCTGATCGGCATGGGGGCCGAGGTCGAGAACCAGATCCGGCTCGCCGTGGAGGCGCTGGTCGAGTCGGACGGCAGCAAGGCCGCGCGCGTCATCGACCGCGACCGGGTGGTCGACCAGATGGAGATCAAGATCGAGGAAGAGGCGATCCACCTCCTCGCGACCCAGCAGCCGGTCGCCGGGGACCTGCGCCTTTTGGTTTCGGCTCTCAAGATCAACGCCGACCTGGAGCGCATCGGGGACCACGCGGTCAACATTGCCGAGGCGGCCCAGCGCATGTCGGTCCTGCGTCCTTTCAAGCCGTGGATCGACGTGCCCCACATGGCCGAGATCGCGCGCGGCATGCTCAAGGAGGCCCTCGACGCGTTCGTAAGGCGCGACACCGACCTCGCGCTCGCGGTGTGCAAGAGGGACGACGTCCTGGACGACAAGAACAAGTCCATCATCCGCGAGCTCCTCACATACATGGCCGAGAACCCCTCGCTGATCTCCGCCTGCATCGAGATCATCTCGGTCTCCAAGAACCTGGAAAGGGTCGGAGACCTCGCGACCAACATCGGCGAGGAGACCATCTACATTGCCAAAGGAGCGGTGATCAAGCACCACGCGCTGGATGGCGATTTGGACAGGAGAGCGGATCTCGCTGGCAAGCTCTAACTCCCTCAACCCCCTCTTCTCCTCGCTCTCTTCGCTCTTCACGCTCCCATCGCCCGCTCCGAAACCTCCTGGCGTTGGCGGGAGCTCGTCGTCTCCGGCGAGCGCCCCGAGGCGCGCCGCAACGGCACCGCCGTCTACGACTCCCGCAACCATCGGGTCCTCGCGGCGGCCAGAGGAGCGGCCCCCTCGACGATCTTTGGGCGTTCGATCTCGCGAGCGGTGGCTGGTCCAACCGGACGCCTGCCGAGAGGCCGCCCGGGCGCTACTTCACGTCGAGCTTCGTGGACCGCGAAGGTCACTTCATGGTCTTCGGAGGCGCGACCTCCAACGGCTCGGTCAATGAGACCTGGAGCTATGACTTCGCGGCCTACCGGTTCACGCTCTTAGACATCGCCACGGGCTACGGCGCCGTTCTGATCCGCGCGGATTCGGGCAGTCTTCTGGCCAGCTCGGAAACACAGACGCCCGGTTCCGGCGGTGGGACATTTGGGCAAGCCGTGCCGGCGATTCCCTCCTCGGATTGGATCCGTGAGGGCGCCGTCCGCTCAGTGCTCGCGGTGCGGGAGGACGCCGGCTTCCGATCGAATCTGATATTGGCGAGCGGTGTGGACTTGCCTATCGACGTCGAGGTTGCGCTCTTCGATGCCTACGGCACGAGGCTTGCCAAAAAGCGCTATTCGCTCCCACGGCTCGGCATGACGCAAGTCAACCGCGTGCTGCGCGACCTCGGGGTCGTGGACGGGGGCACGCCCCTGAGGCTCGCCTTGTCAACGCCGACGCCGGGAGGCGCGTTTGTGTCCTACGTCACGGTGGTTGACAACACCACCAACGACCCGCGTACGCTGCTGCCGAAATAGAGGAGAGATGTGCCCCAGCACTACCTCTTCCGCGGCGCGATCGTGCTGTCGCCGTCCGAGTAGAAAGCCAGCCGGTCCACGCGGCCGTCCTTCCCCGTCAGAAACTCGAGCGACGTGCCGGTCAGCTCCTTGATTCGAAACAAGGTTCCGCGCACCGGAACGAGATCGCGGACGCGTCCAAGCTGGACGGTCTGCAGGACGCCGTCCTCGCGGAGCACGACCTCGAGGTCGATGCCCGAGAGCTCATAGACCCCCACGAACCTCGCAAGAAACGCCCGTTCCAGCATTTCGGGCGGAGGCTGGCGTTGAAAGAGAATCGGCGCCACATTTGGCTCCATGGGCACGGCCACGGCCGAGATCTCGCCCGAGAGGTCCGTCTGAAACTGCACCCTTTGCCTATCCAGTCGCGAGGTGCGATCCTCCGGAGTCTGGAACACGTCATAGTGCCAATGGTCGAGCCGGGCGCTGAAGCCGTTGTAGGTGATCTCAAGCGCGCCGCCCTTCATCCGCACGTCCAGCGGGCCGTAGCCGGGCTCGGCATAGCGCCCGGCGTATTCCTCCATCCGATGAGAGGGCTTCGTGTCCTTCACCCGGTCGCTGGCCCCGGCCGACTTGGCGGCATCCTCGCCCGCGAAGGTCTTCGCCTCAAGCTCGGCGTTCCTCTCGACCATTCGCGCGCTGGGAAGACCCAACAGGCGGTCGAGGATCTCATACGGGAGGCCGTCCCTGAGCACCGCGGCCGAGCGATTGGTCAGCACCACAATGCCGATCGATGCGCTTGGGAGAAGGACCACGGTTGTCGCGGCTCCCGGCATGTTGCCGCCGTGATGCGCCACGGCATGACCGCGATACGTCATCACGAAAAAGCCCATCCCATAGCTGAGGAAGCCGGTCTCGGGGAAGAGGCCCGGCCGGATCGGCATCTGGGGCTGCATCATCGCGTCGACGTCCGCGCCTTGTAGAACCTGCTTTCCTGAGAAGCGCCCTCGCGCGAGCAGCATGCGCACCCACTTGGTGAGGTCTCGTGCGGTGGAGTTGATTCCGCCGGTCGGCCCCATCGCCTCGGCGGACTCGAACCGGTCAGGAACGATCTTCCTTGCGTCGTCGAGTTGGTAGCCGGTCGCGTGATCCGGGTCCTTGGCGATCTCGGCCAGGGAGAACCCGGACCGCGACATCTCGAGCGGCTCAAAGAGCGCGGTCCTGACCAGCTGCTCCCATGACGTTCCGGCCACGCGGCCGCCGAGGTATCCGGCCGTCATGTACATGAAGTTGTTGTATTGAAAGCGGGTCCTGATGTCGCGGCTGAACGGGAAGTACCGGAGCTTGCCATACAGATCTTCCCGCGCGCTGGGCGAGCCGAACCAGGCGAAATCGTGCCGCGGAAGCCCAATGCGGTGGGTCACGAGATCGCGCGGGGTCGCGCGGAGCGTCGCATAGTCGTCGTGCAATCGAAACTCGGGCAGGTACTCGCGCACGGGCCTGTCCCAGTCGAGCTTGCCCTGGCGGACCAGGGTTCCGAGCGCCCCGACCGTGAACTGCTTCGACATCGACGCGATCGGGATCTGGGTGTCCGGTGTCATGGGCAGCTGCCCGGCCACGTCGCGCTGGCCGTAGCCCTTCAGCAGGACCACCTCGTCCCCGACGACCACGGCGACCTCGGCGCCCGGGATCTTCTGGTCCTTGAGCGCCTTCTCGATGAAGGCGTCCAGCCCGGCGAGGGCCCTCCTGGGGTCCGGCCTGGCCGGCGGCTGCGCGGCGGCGGCTTCAACGGACAGCGAGAACGCGAGAGCGAGGACGACCCCTCCTCCGCGATGGACTCCCGGGATGGTTGTACGACCCATGTTTCCTCCTTGCGACGCTCGCCCTTGCTGGGCATCGAGATCGTAAACGCCGCGGCTTCCCGAGGTATTCTCCCCGTTCCATGAACAGGCGCCGTTTGCTCTTGGCAAAGGCCAACCGAATCAAGATGTCGGGCGTAAAGCCGCTGCCGACAACCAGGCTCGTCGGCAACCTTCCGGAGTCGATCCTTTCGCTTCTCGGGACCCAGCCCGACAACGAGATCGCGAGGATCGCGAACGTGAGCGCTCGAACGATCTTCAGGGAACGCAAGCGCCTGGGCATCCCGACGGCTCCACACGCGAAGAGACCGAGGACCCGCTGGACGAAGGAGATGGATGCGCTCTTGGGCACGACGTGGGACGCCGTCTTGGCACGCAAGTTTGGCCTCGCCGTCCTCATGGTGAATACACGGCGCCGGAAGCTCGGAATTCCGTCCTTTAAGGAGACCGTGGGGGGAGGGGTCATCTGGACGCCGGAGGCGCTCGGGCTCTTGGGTAAAGTCCCGGACACCACACTCGCCAAGCGTCTCAGGGTCTCTCACGTGAGCGTCTATCGAAAACGCGTCGAGCTGGGGTTGCCCGCGGCTGTCCCCCTAAAGGCCGAGTGGCCGGACTGGGCCGTCGAGCTGTTGGGCAAGATCCCGGACAAGAGGCTGGCCCAGAGGTTGGGCGTCAGCGGCGCGACGGTCCGCGGTGAGCGGCAGCGGCGCGGTGTTCCCCCAATCGTGACGTACGTAAGGACCGAGTGGACCGAAGAGCGGGTCGCGCTCCTCGGCACGGAATCCGACAGGATCGTGGCCTCCGAGCTCGGCATTCCCGCGGCGACCGTTGCGAAGGCCCGCATAATCCGTGGGATCCCGGCTTACAACCTGTCTTCCGGCCGGGGACCCGATGAGGGCTATCCATGGAGTCCTCAAACGATACGGCTGCTCGGGACCATGTCGGACCAGGGCCTGGCCGACAAGCTGGGAACCACGCACCACGTGGTCATGAACAAGCGCCGCAAGCTGTGCATCCCGGCGTTCCACCAGGACAAAGCACCGGTGGTTTGGACAGAGGAAATGCTGGCCATGCTGGGACAGCGCTCGGATCGAGAGGTTGCGGAGACCTTTGGAATCGCTCCCGTCACGGTCCGTCGGAAGCGGCAAGCGGAAGGTCTTCCCCGCTCCAAGAACCGAAGGCCGCACACGCACCGTCGCGGCGAACCGAAAACGCCCGTGGATTGGCGACCCGGGCCGATGGTTCCAAAGACGCCGAGCCGGACGCTGATCGGTAAGGCAAGCCATGAATTGCCCGTTCCGGGCCATTTGATCCGACAGTTGCGAAGGGCCCGGCGAAGTCCGCCGTATCCGCGTTCCAGCTTCAGTTCACGACGCGTTTGAGATCGGGGACCGTATATTCGTCCCCTTTCGGCGCTGGGCGTCTGAAGAGGCGGACTTGGGTCATTCGAAGGTCCACTACGATCGTGTTGGCATCGCGGTGGTTCACGAGGTCATACGCACGGCTGCGAGGGCCTGGTCCAGGCGTCTGATCGACGCCCGCGACACCCAAGAACGCGCAGTCGTTTGTATCCGCTGGCTCCCAAAGGAAGTACACGGATCGAGGCTGCTCGGGACGCGTGGCACAGCCGAAGCACAGGAGGGCACCGGCGGCGAGGACTATGTTGTCCACGAACTTCATAGCGAACCTCCTGCTCAGATGACGCTCCAGAAGTCGAGCAAGCCGAGTGCCGTCGGCGAGCAACGCGCTCTCACGAATCCGCGGTCGCCACCATGGCAAAGTGGGCGTAGGAGAACGGGGCGAGATCCGTGAAGAGCCGCGTCTCGACCTTCGGGAAGAACGGCGCGAGGAGAGCGGAATAGGCCTCGGCACGCCGTACGTGTCGCCCCCGATCCGCCCGAGCCAGAAGCCGTGAGAGCGGCGGCTGGCGGTCGTAGAGAACCGGGTCGAGCGTAATGAACCGCCCGCCCGCGGCGAGATGGTGTAAAGCGAGCCTCACCAGCGCCATGGCGTCGTTGTCCGCAAGGTGGTGCAAGACCGCGACGGCCAGGACAAGGTCAAAGCGCGCCTCGCGCAGCCCAAGGCGGGTCGACGTGCCCAGCCTGGCCTCAAGGAAGGCTCCGCGTGAGCCGTACCGGCGAGCCGCCGCCTTCAGATAGCGTGGGTTCTCGTCTACGCCCGTGTATCTGACGCTTCCGGGAAGGAACTCGAGAAGCCGCGCCGGCCCACAGCCAAGGTCGAGAATCGAGTCGCCGGGGCGTGGCCGGAGGACCTCGTCTACGAAGCGACGGCGCGCCGGACCCTCTCGAAAGAGCCGCTGAATGAGGCCATAGGCGGCGGGAAGCTCCGCGATATGACGGATGACCTTCAAAGCACCGCTCATGGGTCTCGCCCGGTTGAAGACTGGTTCACGGAACCCCAGAATAGCAAGAGCCCCGGCGCATGCCGGGGCTCTTCGAAAGGCGGGAAAAGAAATCGAGGCTAGGCTAGAAGCGCAGCCCCAAAGACATACGGAACGTGCGCGGCGTCTGATAGGAGAAGACGCTGCGGGCGGTTCCGAAGTTCGAAGGGAGGTCCCAGTTGGCGCCGGTGCCCGAGACGCCCCTCACGGGCGCCGTTGTGAAGGGGTTGAAGTCGGCATAGCCAGCGCCGGCGGAAACCCGGTCGCGCACGGTCTGGTTGATGCCGTTCCCGCTGTTCTCGTTCGAGGCGATGTTCTGCCCGTTGAAGAGGTTGACAACCTGGGGTTGTACAAAGATCTCGACGGGTCCGATCCGGTAGGAGTAATTCATGGCAACGTCGGTACGGTAGACAACCGGAGTGCGGAACGCGTCGCGAGCTGTATAGTAGTACGCGACGTTCGGCGGCGGAGAGATATAGCCCGGGTTAGTGACATAGCGGGCCGAACGGACGGCACCGACCGCACCGTAGGGAAGGCCGGTGTCGACCGACTGAATCGCGCTGACGCTCACGAGACCAAACGCCTTCGGCAGAGGTACGTCATAGCTCGCGAAGAGCCGGATGCGGTGCCTCTGGTCTTGCGAAAGGTCTCCAGTTGCGTTGTTCCACGTCGACTGCTTGTACTCAGGGTATTGAAGCACGGTGGAGCGCAACGGCCCGGAGCCCGTGTTCTCGCCGACGAAGTTCCCATAGGTGTGGGACCAAGTCCAGTTTCCGCCGACGTTGAGACCCCCGAAGCGGGCCGAGAACTGTGTGTTCAGGCCATAGTATTTGCGTTCGAGCGGGTCGTTGACGTTCTCAACGAGACCGAGATCCGCCGTGCGTCCGTTTTGAGTGACCTTTCCGGTCGTGAGATCCGTCCTTACCGAGTAGAAGTCGCGCGCGTTCCGATAGACGCCGTCCACGCGGAAGCTCACGCGCGGCCCGACGGTGCCGGCCACGCCGACCGAGAACTCGTTGGTGTTGGGCGAGCTGAGGGATTGGCGAATCTGCGTGTTGAAGCCCGGAACCACGGTCCGATACGGCGTGACGCCCGGGCGGGACGGGAACTGATTGACGCCGGTGATTCCAAACCAGGCGAAGACCGCCGCGATCGCTTGAGCCCGTGTGACCAGAGGCGCATTGGGGTTGGTATTGATCTCCGGGCCCTCATAGTAGTAGTAATAGCTTGAGGGCGAGCCGAAGTTCGAGGCCGCGCCGACCTGTGTCTCGGAGGGCGCTCCGACATACTTGGCGTAGCTCGCGTTGAAGCGCAGCGAACCGGTTCCGGTGACGTCGTAGGTCGCGGACAGCCGGGGGCTGAACGCGCTGTCGTCGGCCGTCGTGACGCCGCGGCTGTCCTGGACATCGTTCTTGTCCCAGCGCACGCCGAGGTTAAAGGAGAGGTTGTTGTTCAGGCGCCAGGTGTCATTCAAGAACACCGAGTGGGTCCGAACATCGCTGGGCTTGGCCTCGTTCTCAATCGGGTAGTAGCCGAGATAGGTCGAGGAGTCAATCACCGGGTAGATGTCGCCGCCGCGGAAGATGGCGGACGTGCCGTAGATGAAGTAGCTGCTGCCGGATTGCCAGTTGTTCGAGGTTCGGGAGCCCGAGAAGTTGTCATAGCCGACGACGATATTGTGAGAGCCGATCGAGCCCGTCGAGAGGAAGTAGGTCCCCTTGACGAGGATGTCCTCGTTATCTCTCTTCTCTTCAGCACCGGGACAGACCGCGCAGAAGATCGGCGAGTGGTAGTAGCCACCGCCGGCCTGGTCGTTTAGAACCGTGCCTCCGATGAGGTCCGTCTGGCTGCCGCCCGAGTTCACAAACGTGAACTTGCGCTTGGAGTACTGCGCTTCCACGAAGAGCTTGTCGGTGAGCACCCCGTTGTAATTGCCGCTGTACAGCTCCTGGGGAAGCTCTCGATTGTACGTGCTCGCGAGGTCGTAGAAGGGCAGCTGGTCAAAGCCGTAGGGTCCTTGTGAACGATCGATTCGGATGTAGGAGCCGGTCAACGTGTGGTTCTGGACGGGGCTGAGCGTGAGCTTGCCTTCATAGCGCTTCTCGTCGTTGTCGCGCGAGTAGGCAATCCGGGGCGCAGGTGCCGCCGTTTGCCGGGCCTCGGAAGTCTTGTTGAAGCGGCCGGCTCCGAAGAACCAGATCTTGTCCTTCCAGATGGGCCCACCCAGCGTGGCCTCGTAGGTCGGGAGGATGTCCTGAACCCGTGTCTCCTTGGCGGGCGAGACGGCGGTCCAAGCGTCGTTCGCAAGGCTCGTTCGGAACGTGCCCGAGAAGTTGTTGCCGCCCGACTTTGTGATCGTGTTGACAACGCCACCCTGGAACCGTCCAAACTCGGCCGAAACGCTCGACGTCGAGGTCGTGGTTTCCTGGATCGCGTCTTCAATGAACAGCGTGAACGGGGTTCCCCGGATGTTGTCGATCGTGGCAACGCCGTTCACCGTAAACAGGTTTTCGAACGACTGCGCGCCGGAGATCGTGACCGCGCCGCTCGGGCCGTTTTGGTTGACCCCGGGTGACAGAATCACGGCCGAGAGCTGTGTTCTGGTCACGGGAAGCTTGTTCAGCAGGTCGGAGTTGTAGGTCGTCGCCTGCGTGGACGTTTGCGAAACGGTCTCCGCCTGCGCGTAGACCTCGGTCGTCGCGATCACGCTCGACAGGCTCATGGCGACGTCTTCGCGGGTTTGCTGGCTTGCGCCGACTCTCGCCGTGCGGGTCGCGGTCTGCAGGCCTGAGAGCTCGAATGTCAACGTGTACTCGCCGGGCGGCAGGTTTGGAAACGCATAGTCTCCGTTCGTGCCGCTGACGGTCGTTCGCGAGCCGCCGATCAGGCTCGGCGACTTCGCGGTGACGGCGACGCCGGGAAGGCCCTTCCCATCGTTTGTGACGTTGCCCGCGAGGGTGCCGGTCGGCAGCCCCTGGGCAACGAGTTGGGTCGTTAGAAACAGGGTTGCGAGAAGCGCAACTCCGAGCTTGAATCCACGCACTTTCCTTTGCCTCCTAATCTGAAATCGATTCGCTTGGGTCTTTTTCGAGGGGGAAGAACCCATGATG